>Ga0081540_1002375_pt1 | contig 15373 bp, 12 predicted proteins | sample TabmetS2T1R1_FD_71024 | JGI IMG/M metagenome (GOLD analysis project Ga0081540, IMG submission 71024) | Tabebuia heterophylla rhizosphere microbial communities from the University of Puerto Rico - S2T1R1 | ecosystem: Host-associated > Plants > Roots > Rhizosphere ... | reverse complement strand
CCGCGGAGGGTTGGGCGCGCGGGTGAGAAGAAAAGCTTTCCGCCACCGACGGGCCCTCGTGGCTCTTCCCCAAGGGGGAAAAATGGCTCGCGCCGCTGCGCGAAAAGCCGCTGCGCGTGCTCGAGATCGGCTCGTGGGAGGGCCGCTCCGCGCTGTTCTTCCTCAACCACCTGCCGCGCGCGCGCCTCGTCTGCCTCGACACGTTCGAAGGCGGCCAGGAGCATCAGGCGGCGGACGATGCGACGACGTTCCTGCCGCAGGTCGAGAAGCGATTCGACGCCAACATCGCCGAGTTCGAACGGCGAATCGAGAAGATCAAGGCGCGCTCGGCCGACGGTCTGGTCCAGCTCGGATTAGCCAACCGCCGCTTCGATATTGCCTACATCGACGGCAGCCACCGCGCCGGCGACGTCTACAGCGACGGCACGCTGACCTGGCCGCTCATGAAGCGCGGCGGCCTGATCATCTTCGACGACTACCAGTGGAAAATGATGCCGGACAAGCTCGACAATCCGAAGCCCGGCATCGACGCCTTCCTGAAAGCCTTCGACGGCCGCTATCGTCTGGTGCACAAGAAGTACCAGGTCGCGATCATCAAGCTGTAACCCCAACGCTGTGACCCCAAAGCTGTGACGCCATGACCGCCCTTCCCGGCTTTTCGCTCGCCCGCCGCTTCGCCGCCGGCGAGACCGTGTTCACCGGCTGGTGCGGCCTGCCGAGCCCGATCGTCGCCGAGACGATCGCGCGCGAAGGCTTTCCCGCCGTGTCGATCGACTGCCAGCACGGCCTGTGGGACGTCGCCGGCATGCTGGCCGCCATCGCCGTGATCCGCGGCGCCGGCGCGGCCCCGACGGTGCGCATCCCGGTCGGCGATTTCTCCTTCGCCAGCCGCGCGCTCGATTTCGGCGCCGAAGGCATCATCGCGCCGATGATCAACACCGAGGCCGACGCGCGCAGGTTCGTCGAGCACACCAAGTACCCGCCGGTCGGCGAGCGCAGCCTGGGTCCGCACCGCGCGCTCGGCCTCTCCGGCGCCGCCGATCTCACCGCCTATCTTCACGCCGCCAACAGCGAGACCGTCACCTTCGCCATGATCGAGACCAGGACCGCGCTCGACAACATCGACGTGATCATGGCGACGCCGGGCATCGACGCGGCGTTTCTCGGTCCGTCCGACCTGTCGATTGCGCTGACCGACGGCAAGGTGCTCGACCCGCATTCCAAGGCGGTCGAAGCCGGAGTCGATCGGATTGCCGAAGCGGCGCGCAAGGCCGGGAAGATCGCGGCCGCCTATTGCGCGACGCCCGAGCGCGCGCTCGAGCTGCAGCAGCGCGGTTTCCGATTCTTCGCAATCGCGAGCGACCTCGCGTTCCTGCGCGCGGGCGCGTCAGCGGCGCTGAAGAAGCTCAAGGGTTGAGGGAGTCCGGCAATGATTGGGCGCACGACGATCGTGTCGGCGGCAGTCGCCGTGCTCATTGCAGGTTGGCCCGGCGCGACGAAAGCCCAGCCCTATCCCGCCCGGCCGGTCACGATCGTGGTTCCCGGCGCCGCGGGCGGTGGCGGCGATTTCACCGCGCGGCTGGTCGGCGAGCAGCTGTCCAAGGCGCTCGGCCAGCAATTCGTGATCGAGAACAAGCCGGGCGCCAACGGCAACCTCGCGGCGCTCACCGTCGCGCGCGCGGCGCCGGACGGCTACACGCTCCTGCTCGCCTATTCGGGATCGCACGTCGCCAATCCGGCGTTGTTCAAGAACAACCAGTGGGATCCGATCAAGAGCTTCACGCCGGTCGCGCTGGCGATCAAGGCGCCGCATGCCATGGTGGCGAAGAAGGACCTGCCGGCCGCGAACCTTGTCGAGTTCATCGCCTATGCGAAGCAGAACCCGGGCAAGATCAATTTCGGCTCGGCCGGTCCCGGATCGATCCAGCATATCGGCGGCGAGCAGCTCGCCCGGCTGATCGGCACCAAGATGGTGCACGTGGCTTATCGCGGCGGCGCTCTGGCGATGAACGACCTGCTGGCCGGATCGATCGAGCTCCTCATCACCACGCCGCCGCCGGTGGTCGGCCACCTGCGCGGGGCAAGCGTCAAAGGTCTCGCCATCGCCAGCAAGGTGCGCCATCCGATGCTGCCCGACCTGCCGACGACCGCGGAAGCCGGATTACCCGGCTTCGAGCTCGACGCCTGGTTCGGCTTCTATGCGCCGGCCGGCACGCCGCAGCCGGTCGTCGACCGGCTCGCCGCCGAGATCGAGACGATCGTCAAGAGCGACGACTTCAAGCGGCGCGCCGAGGAGAGCGGCACCTACGCGGTCTACCTGTCGCCGGCCGAACTCGCCGAGTTTACCAGAACCGAGCTCGTCTACTGGTCGGACATGATCAAGCAGCTCGGCATCACGCTCGACTGAGTCCTGATCCCGCCTCGACGGAGGCCGCCAGGCGGTCGAGCACCGCCGTGACGTCCGCTTCGATATCGGTCGTCGCGATGGTGAGCAGCCGGTAGCCGCGCTCGATCAGCCAGGCGCGACGCTCGGCGCGCAGCTTCGCCGTCGGCTCCTCTTCCGCCGCCGGAACAAGCTCGATCACCACGCGCAGGTCGAACGAAACGAGGTCGGCGATGTGCGGCCCGACCGGCGTCTGGCGCTTGAACCGCAGCCCCGCAAAGCGCCGGTCTTTGGTCATCGCGTCCCATAGCGCGCGCTCGGCGTCGGTCGGGTTGCGGCGAAGCAGCCGCGACAGGCCGCGCACCGGCCCACGCTCGGACGGCACGCGGCCCTCCGCGTGCTCGGCGATGATGGCCCGCAGCCGCGCCGCCTCGTTGCCGTCGAGGATGCCGCCGCGCGCCGGACCCTTGCGGCCTTCGACCAGCGACATGATCACGCCGTGCAGCGTCTGGATGTCCTGCTGGGTCGGATCCATGCGCGTGAAGATGTTGCGCAGGTTGATCGTCATCGTGTCACGCTTGTCGGGCGGACGGAAGAACTCGACCTTCTCCAGCTCGCGTTCGAGATTGGCGAAGAACGCATTGAGCTGCTGCTTCGCGGCGGCCTCCGACTTGTGCGGCATGGCGAACGGCAGCGCCCCGCCGGACGCGAGCTTGAACCATTCGTAGCAGGTGACGGCGACCGCCTGCGCGAGATTGAGCGAGGCGAACGCAGGATTGACCGGGAGCGTAACGATGGCGTCCGCGAGCCCGACCTCGTCGTTCTCGAGCCCGTTTCGCTCGCGCCCGAACATCAGTGCGGCGCGCTCGCCGGCCGCGATGCGCGGCGCCATCTGCCGCGCCGCCTGTTCGGGCGAGACCACCGGCTTGGCCTGATCATGGGCACGCGCGGTCAGCGCCAGCACGAAATTGCAGTCGGCGATCGCCGCAGCGACCGTGTCGAACAGCGTCACGCCCTCGAGTACGCGGTCCGCACCCGCGGCCATCATGCGCGCCTTCTCGTTGGGCCAGCCCTGCTTCGGCTTGACGAGGCGGAGCTCCGAGAGGCCGAAATTCGCCATCACCCGCGCGGCCGCGCCGATGTTCTCGCCGAGCTGCGGCTCGACCAGGATGACCACCGGCCCCGCGATCGCGGTCCAGTTCTTGGTCTTGTCGGTTCCGGCACCCGGCATCGTCCGCCTCCGTGTCCATCGCCTAGCGCAACCGCAGGCAAATGGCGACAGGGCCCGGCCGGCCTCACGTCTGCTGGTAAATGGCGTGCACGCGATCGAAATTGCCGGACTGCAGATCGGCGTTGCGCACCACGAAATAGACGGTGCCCTCGCCGAAATAGTTCGACAGGCCGTTGAGCTCGACCTGCAGCAGCATGGTCCAGCGATGCATCTCTTCGTCGATCTCGTTGCCTTCCGCCTCGGTCGGCTGGCGGCCGAACAGGACGCGCGTGCCGAGCGCGGAGCCGGCGGCGGTGAAGCGCGGGTCGTGTTGCACCGGGATCGGCCAGCCGCCAAGTCGATGCGGCATCACCTCGCGGCCGGAGGCGAGGCGGGCCGCGCGCAGGTCCATGACGTCCTCCCAGAACGCATCCCACGCGTCGGTCGAATCCTCGTCGTCGAAAGACTCCAGCAGTTCGTCGTCATTGGCGCGTTCGGCGAGCTCCTTGAGCAGGAACCGGTCCGGCATCGACCAGATGTCGAGGAAGTCGACCGGCTTCGCCTGGAACAAGGCCGGGAACAGGAAGCCCTCGTCGTCGGTGGCGAGGCCAGGCGGCGGCTCTTTCGGCGCGAGCGAAGCCGTCGGCGAGCGGTCCCAGATGACGCGGCAGGATTCGTGGCTATCGACATAGCAGCCGCACTTTGCGTCCCAGAAGAACAGCAGGCGGCCCTGGTCCGGTAGCCCGCCCTTCAACACGCCGGTGCGGGCAACCGCCACGAGATCGATCTGGGCCAGGAAATAAAGCGGGGCCGGCGACGTGAACTGATTGCGAAGATACGGGCGGCCGCCGGCAAGCTGATTCTCAAGCGCGGGGCCATGGGAATACGCCGCGCGGACCGGCCATGGCTGATCCGCTGGAAGATCCGGCGCGCTGCCGAGCCCGACGCACCCGGCGTCGCCGCCGCATCGGGCGCGGCCGCCGGCACGAGGGCGAGCGCCGGCGCGAGGTGGCGCTCGACCGAGGCCGCGACGTCCTCGAGCTCGTAGGAGGCAAAGGTTTCGTGGATGTCAGATCTCTTCTCGAACATCCTCTCACCCTGAAATGAGCTGGTCGACCAGGAAGGACACGACACTGCCGGTCCACGCGAACGCGGCGCCGAAGCCCACCGACACGCCGAAGGCGATCGACATGATGCGGCTCGCGCCGACCACGAGAAACAGCAGGATGCCGCCGCCGAGCAGAAGGATCAGCCACTCCGGACCGCCGCCGCTCACGACGCTTTTACCGAGCAGCGTCCACGGCCCCACCAGTGCGGCATGCATCCAGGCATAGGCGAGCATCCCCGGGCCGACGCGATCCGGCGCGACCGCCCCCTTGGCGAGGCCGTAGGTGACCGCGAGGTTGATCGTGGCGCGCAGCAAGACGCCGCCAACCAGCAGACCGAGTACCCTGGCGCCCCCGTTGGAACTCGCGCTCATGGCGCGCTGGACCAGCGGATCGGTCGACAGCTCATAGGCGACGTGGATGACCGCGAGCACCACGACCGGGCCGATGAAATCGGTCGCACGAACGATGGCATTGCGAAAGATGTCGTGGTCGCCTGGCCGGTTGAAGGCGATGCGGAAGATGGCTCCGATTACCGCGTCGAACGCGAGCCGATGCGACGGCGCAGCCGCAGCGGCGCCCTGGTCAACCGGGTTTGTGGTCATGAGTCCCCCGACGGCAGTCCACTGCCCGTCTGGTCAGTGGCCGGACCGGGTGTGCAGGTTCAATTCTGCCCACAAAACGCGCATTCCAGCCAAAACGCGCCCGGCCCACATCCGGCAAAGCGCGGCTTCCGCCCCCCGCCCGCGGGTGCTATAGCGACGCCGCCGGACGCCGGCGCCCGCCAATGTTCAGTTTCCGGTCAGCCCAAGCACGGCGACCAAAGGTGCAAGCATGTCAAAACTCGAAATCATGTGGACCAAGGTCGATGAAGCTCCGGCGCTCGCGACCTATTCCCTGCTGCCGATTGTCGAAGCCTTCGTTGGCGCGGCGGGCGTGTCCGTGAAGCTGAAGGATATCTCGCTGGCCGGTCGCATCCTCGCCACGTTCCCCGAGAAGCTCACCCCTCCGCAACGGATCAACGACGAGCTCACCGAGCTCGGCGAGCTCACGTTGAGGCCCGAAGCCAACATCATGAAGCTGCCCAACATCTCCGCCTCGATCCCGCAGCTCAAGGCTGCGATCAAGGAGCTGCAAGGCAGGGGCTACAACGTTCCGGACTATCCGGACAACCCTGCGACCGAGGCCGAGAAGGAGATCAAGTCCCGCTACTCCAAGGTGTTCGGCAGCGTCGTCAACCCGATCTTGCGCGAGGGCAATTCCGACCGCCGCGCGGCCGGCGCCGTCAAGCAATACGCCCGCAACAATCCCCACAAGATGGGCGCCTGGAGCTCCAGCTCCAAATCGCATGTCGCGTACATGTCGGGGGGCGATTACTTCGGCTCGGAAATCGCGACCACCGTCGCGGCGGCGACCAACGCCCGCATCGAGCTGGTCGGCGCCGACGGCGCCGTCACGGTGCTGAAGGCGAAGACGCCGCTTCAGGCCGGCGAGATCATCGATGCGGCGGTGATGAGCCGCAAAGCGCTGCGCGCCTTCTTTGCCGAGCAGATCGAAGCCGCGAAGAAGGAAGGCGTGCTGTTCTCGCTGCACGTGAAGGCGACCATGATGAAGATCTCCGATCCCATCGTGTTCGGCCATGTCGTTTCCGAATTCTTCGCCGATGTGATCGAGAAGCACGCCGCGACGCTGAAGCGTCTCGGGGTCAATCTGAACAACGGCTTCGGCGATCTGCTGACGAAGATCGAGACGCTGCCGGAAGCCGAGAAAAAGGCGATCAAGGCCGACATCGAGGCCGAGTACGCGAAACGACCAGGCCTCGCCATGGTCAACTCCGACAAGGGGATCACCTGCCTGCACGTCCCGAGCGACGTGATCATCGACGCTTCGGTGCCGGCGATGATCCGCGAATCCGGCCGCATGTGGGGCGCCGACGGCAAGCTGCACGACACCATGGCCGTCATCCCCGACCGCAGCTACGCCACGCTGTTTCAGGCGGTCATCGAGGACTGTAAAGCTCATGGTGCATTCGACCCCAAGACCATGGGCACGGTCCCGAACGTGGGACTGATGGCGCAGAAGGCCGAGGAATACGGCTCGCACGACAAGACGTTCGAAGTTCCCGCGAACGGAACGGTTCGGGTCGTCGGCGATGATGGCAAGGTGCTGCTGGAACGGCCGGTCGAGACCGGCGACATTTTCCGCATGTGCCAGACCAAGGACGAACCGATCCGGGACTGGGTCAAGCTCGGCGTACGCCGTGCGCGCCTCACCGGCACCCCGGCGGTGTTCTGGCTCGACGCCAAGCGTGGGCATGACGCCCAGGTCATCACCAAGGTCGAGACGTACCTGAAGGATCACGACACCGCGGGGCTCGACATTCGCATTCTGCCGCCGGTCGAAGCGATCAAGTTCTCGCTCGAGCGCATCCGCAAGGGGCAGGACACGATCTCCGTCACCGGCAACGTGCTGCGCGACTATCTGACCGACCTGTTCCCGATCATGGAGCTCGGCACCTCGGCCAAGATGCTGTCGATCGTTCCGCTGTTGGCGGGCGGCGGTCTGTTCGAGACCGGTGCCGGCGGCTCGGCACCCAAGCACGTGCAGCAGTTCCAGGAACAGGGTTATCTCCGCTGGGATTCGCTCGGCGAGTTCCTCGCCCTCGGCGCGTCGCTCGAACATCTGGCGCAGACCTACAAGAACGCCAAGGCGCAGGTTCTCGCCGAGACGCTCGACACGGCGATCGGCAAGATCCTCGAGTTCAACCGCTCTCCTGCGCGCAAGGTCGGCGAGCTCGACAATCGTGGCAGCCACTTCTACCTCGCCCTGTACTGGGCCCAGGCGCTGGCCGCGCAGACCAAGGACAAGGATCTGCAAGCCCGCTTCAAAGCGCTGGCCGAGACGCTCAGCAAGAACGAAGCCAAGATCAATGCCGAGCTGATCGGCGCGCAAGGCAAGCCGGTCGACATGGGCGGTTACTACCTGCCCGATTCGGCCAAGGCGTCAGCCGCGATGCGGCCGAGCGCCACGCTGAACGCCGCCCTCGCCGCGCTCTGACGCGGAGTTCGGCCGCAGGCGTTTCCGTGGCCGAGACGCACTCGTTCTTCAAATGAGCGCGCGCCGAATTTTCCGTCAGTCCGACGACCGTTACCAATGCCGGGTCTCGAAAGGGTCTCCTGAATATGGCGAAGATCAAGGTCAAGAATCCCATCGTCGAGATGGACGGCGACGAGATGACCCGGATCATCTGGCGGTTCATCAAGGACAAGCTGATCCACCCGTATCTCGACCTCCAGCTTCTCTACTACGACCTCAGCGTCCAGAAGCGCGACGAGACCAACGACCAGATCACCATTGACGCAGCGAACAAGACGAAGGACGTCGGCGTTGCGGTGAAGTGCGCCACCATCACGCCGGACGAAGGCCGCGTGAAGGAGTTCGGCCTGAAGGACATGTGGCGGTCGCCGAACGGCACGATCCGCAACATCCTCGGCGGCGTGATCTTCCGCGAGCCGATCATCTGCAAGAACGTGCCGCGCCTGGTGCCAGGCTGGACCCAGCCGATCGTCATCGGCCGTCACGCCTATGGCGACCAGTATCGCGCGACTGACTTCAAGTTTCCGACCAAGGGCACCATCTCGATCAAGTTCGTCGGCGACGACGGCAAGGTGATCGAGCGCGAGGTATTCAAGGCGCCCGAATCCGGCGTGACGCTCGCGATGTACAATCTCGATGGCTCGATCCGCGACTTCGCACGAGCCTCGTTCAATTACGGCCTGTCGCGGGGCTATCCGGTCTACCTGTCGACCAAGAACACGATCCTGAAGCAGTACGACGGCCGATTCATGGAGCTGTTCCAGGAGATCTTCGACAAGGAGTTCAAGGCCGAATTCGAGAAGAAGAAGATCACCTACCAGCATCGCCTGATCGACGACATGGTGGCGTCGGCGCTCAAATGGTCGGGCGGCTACGTGTGGGCCTGCAAGAACTACGACGGCGACGTGCAGTCCGACACGGTGGCGCAGGGCTTCGGCTCGCTCGGCCTGATGACCTCCGTGCTGATGACGCCGGACGGCAAGGTGATCGAGGCCGAGGCCGCGCACGGCACGGTGACGCGCCACTACCGCGAGCACCAGAAGGGCAAGGAGACGTCGACCAACTCGATCGCCTCGATCTTTGCCTGGACCCGCGGCCTGTCGCATCGCGCCAAGCTCGACAACAACCCGGAGCTCGCCAAGTTTGCGGCGACGCTCGAGAAGGTCTGCGTCGACACGGTCGAGGCCGGATTCATGACCAAGGATCTCGCGCTGCTGGTCGGCGCCGACCAGAAGTGGCTCTCGACCACGGGTTTCCTCGACAAAGTATCGGACAACCTGACCAAGGCGATGGCGTAATCCGGCCGCAAGGCTCGATCAAGGACGGCGCGAGACATCGCGCCGTCCTTTTGCCGCGTTGGCATGTGCTCTCGCGTCCCGCACGGAGGGATGCGTGAAACGGCGATGGAAGATTGCGCTCGCGGCGGCGTCGCTCAAGCAATGCCTGCTGCGGTATCTCATGCTCGGCTGGACCGGCCACGTGCCGGCCGCCTGTGGCACCAGCATGGTCCTGCTTCCAGCCAACTACGCCCCATGGCTGTGGGGCTGGCCCGACCGTTTCCTCGCCCGCATGCGCGGCGCCCGTACGCCGGTTTTCGTGGTGGGACCGTGGGATGGCGGCGAGTTCTCAAGCGGGATCGACAGCGCCGAGCAATACCGCCGCCTGCCGGCCAGCTATGCGGGCGGCATCTGGACCCAACCGCATCGACCTGATCGGCGCCCTCGCGGCGGCGCGCTAGATTCTTTGATGGCGCATGTTCCTTTTCGGAAAACCGCTGAGCACTTTTCCGGGACATGCACTAATCCGCTTCCGGCAGATCCTTGTCGACCTCGCCGGCGGCAAGCTCGTCGGCGATGATGTCGCCCTTGGGCGTGATGCGCTCGGTGCCGACGCGGCTCCTTGCCACCTCGTTGATATGGGCGGCGATGCGTGGCTCGCGCTCCATCAGCGAATGGAAGTCGTGCGCGTCGAGCGCGAGCAGGTTGGTGCGGGTGACCGACATCACCGTCGCCGACCGGTTCGACCGGCGCAGCAGCGCGATCTCGCCGAAGAACTGGCCGACGCCGAGCTTCACGCGCTCCTTCGGCAGCTCGACCTCGACCTCGCCGGCGGCGATGAAATACATGCAGGTCGCCGGCTCGCCGCGCCGCACGATGACGCGCCCGGCCTCGCAGACCTGCGCGCGCAGGAGCCGCAGGATATCGGCGATGTCGGAGGCGCCGAGATCGGCGAACAGCGGCACCCGCGCGACCATGCCCCAGGTGACGATGAAGTCGCGCCGCTTGACCTCCTCGGCGAAAGCGCTGGCGATGATGGCGACCGGCAGCGCGATCATCATCAGGCCGAGGATGATGGCGAGGCCGGCGACGACCTTGCCAGCGGACGTCACCGGCACGACGTCGCCATAGCCGACCGTGCAGAGCGTCACGATCGCCCACCACATCGCGTCGGGGATGGTGCCGAACTTGTCCGGCTGGGCGTTGCGCTCGATCAGGTGCATGAGCGACGCGAACAGCAGGGTCGCGCCGAGCAGGATGACGAGGCTGCCGATGAGCGAGCGCCGCTCGTTGTAGAGCGCGGTCAACAGCGAACGCATCGCCGGCGAGTAGCGCACCATCTTGAAGAAGCGCAGGATGCCGAACACCACCAGGGCGCGCACGCCGGCCGGATAGAGCGGCTCCAGCCAGAACGGCAGCACCGCGAGCAGGTCGATGATGCCCATGCCGCTGGCGGCGTACTTCATGCGCCGCCGCAGCGGCGTGAAGTGCCGGTACGGCAAGTGCTCGACCGCGGTCCAGAGCCGCAAGACGTACTCGACGCTGAAAACGGCGAGCGAGACCCACTCGATGACGTTGAACAGGGTGCCGTAGCTCGCCTGGATCTCCGGCACCGAGGCGAGGCTCATGGCGACGAGATTGACGATGATCAGGAGGACGATCGCGCGCGCCACCACAATGGCCCAGGGTGACGCGAACTGGTCATGCTCCAGCACGTCATAGGCCTGGCGCCGCAACGCCGTGAGCCGGTCCTTGCGCGGCATCCTCTCCCCTCGGGACGCCCCGCGATGTGCGGGGCGGATTCGTTCGGCCCGATCGTAGCCGAAAAGGCCGCCGTTTTGCTTCTGGAACTGGGGCTAACCGGCGCCGAGCGCGGCGGCGATGGCGTCGAGCGCCGCGTCCGCCTTGGAGCCGTCCGGGCCGCCGGCCTGCGCCATGTCCGGCCGCCCGCCACCGCCCTTGCCGCCGAGCGCCTCGGACGCCTTCTTCACGAGCTCGACCGCGTTGAATCGTGACGTCAGGTCGCCGGTCACGCCGACCACCACGCCGGCCTTGCCTTCCTCGGTGACGCCGACGATCGCGACCACGCCCGAGCCGACCTGTTTCTTGCCCTCGTCAGCCAGGCTCTTGAGGTCCTTGATGTCGATGCCGCTGACCGCGCGGGCCATCAGCTTGATGTCGCCGACCTTGCGCACGCCGTCGGCGGCGCTGCCAGCCGCAGCGCCGCCGCCCATGGCGAGCTTCTTGCGCGCGTCCGACAGGTCGCGCTCGAGCTTCTTGCGATCATCCAACAGGGTCGCGATGCGTGCGGGCAGATCTTCAAGCGACACTTTAAGCTCTGACGCCGCCGCCCTGGCGAGCCCGATCGCTTCATTGGCCTGCTTGCGCGCACCGGTGCCGGTCAACGCCTCCAGGCGGCGCACGCCGGCGGCGACGCCCGAATCCGACAGGCCGGAGATCAGGCCGATGTCGCCGGTCCGCCGAACATGCGTGCCGCCGCACAGCTCGACCGACCAGCCCAAGGTATTGCCGCCGCTGCCGTCAGGATTTTGGCCCATCGCCACCACGCGCACCTCGTCGCCGTACTTCTCGCCGAACAGGGCGCGGGCGCCCGAAGCGCGCGCGTCGTCGAGCGCCATCAGGCGGGTGGTTACCGGCGAGTTCTGCAGCACGTAGTCATTGGCGAGGTCCTCGACCTTCTCGATCTCCTCCATCGTCATCGGCTTGGGATGCGAGAAGTCGAACCGCAGGCGGTCGGGCGCGACCAGCGAGCCTTTCTGGGCCACGTGGTCACCGAGCACCTGGCGCAGCGCCTCGTGCAGCAGGTGCGTCGCCGAATGGTTGCGCCGGATCGCGGTGCGGCGCGCGTGGTCGACGTTCAGCAGCAGCGCCTGGCCGACCTTGAGCGTGCCCTGCTCGACCGTGCCCGAATGCGCGAACAGGTCGCCGGCCTTCTTCTGCGTGTCGGCGACCGTGAAGCGCGTGCCGTCCGCGGACATCGCGCCAGTATCACCGACCTGGCCGCCGGACTCGCCGTAGAACGGCGTCTGGTTGACGACCACCACGCCCGCTTCGCCGGCCTTGAGCTCGGCGACCTCCTTGCCGTCCTTGACCAGCGCCGTGACCACGCCCTCGGCGGTCTCGGTGTCGTAGCCGAGGAACTCGGTCGCGCCGAGCTTGTCGCGCAGGCCGAACCACACGGTCTCGGTCGCCGCCTCGCCGGAGCCCGACCACGAGGCGCGCGCGGTCGCCCGCTGGCGCTCCATCGCCGCGTTGAAAGCATCGACGTCGACGCTGATGCCGCGCGGCCGCAGCGCGTCCTGCGTCAGGTCCAAAGGAAAGCCATACGTATCGTAGAGGGTGAACGCCGCCTCGCCCTTGAACCGGTCGCCGCCTTTCAGCCCGCGACTCTCCTCGTCGAGGATGGCAAGGCCGCGCTCCAACGTCTTGCGGAACCGCGTCTCTTCGAGCTTGAGCGTCTCGGTAATGAGCGCCTCCGCGCGCACGAGCTCCGGATAGGCCTGGCCCATCTCGCGGACGAGCGTCGGCACCAGCCGCCACATCAGCGGCTCTTTGGCGCCGAGGAGCTGCGCATGGCGCATCGCCCGCCGCATGATGCGGCGGAGCACGTAGCCGCGTCCCTCGTTCGAGGGCAGCACGCCGTCGGCGATCAGGAACGCGGACGCGCGCAAATGATCGGCGATGACCCGGTGATGGGAGCCCTTTTGTGGGCCGTCGGGCTCGACGTCGGTCAGGTCGGCGATCGCGCGGATCAGCGCGCCGAACAGGTCGATCGAGTAATTGTCGTGCGTGCCCTGCAGCACCGCGGCGATGCGCTCCAGCCCCATGCCGGTGTCGATCGACGGCCGCGGCAGGTCGACCCGCTTGCCGCCCGCCAGCTGCTCGTACTGCATGAACACGAGATTCCAGATCTCGATGAAGCGGTCGCCGTCGGCATCGGGCGAGCCAGGGGGGCCGCCGGGAATATGGTCGCCGTGGTCGTAGAAGATCTCCGAGCACGGCCCGCATGGACCGGTGTCGCCCATGGCCCAGAAATTGTCGGAGCCGGCGATGCGCACGATCTTCGAATCGGGCAGGCCGGCGATCTTCTTCCACAGCTTGAAGGCGTCGTCGTCATCGACATAGACGGTCGCCATCAGCCGCTCTTTCGGCAGCGCGAATTCCTTGGTGACCAGGTTCCAGGCGAGCTCGATCGCCCGCTCCTTGAAGTAGTCGCCGAACGAGAAGTTGCCGAGCATCTCGAAGAACGTGTGATGGCGTGCGGTGTAGCCGACATTGTCGAGGTCGTTGTGCTTGCCGCCGGCGCGCACGCATTTCTGCGCGGTCACCGCGCGCGAATACGGCCGCTTCTCGAGCCCGGTGAACACGTTCTTGAACTGCACCATGCCCGCATTGGTGAACATCAGGGTCGGGTCGTTGCGCGGCACGAGCGGAGACGACGGAACGACCTCGTGGCCGTTCCGCTTGAAATAGTCGAGGAAGCTCGACCGGATATCGTTGACGCCGCTCATGCAACCTTTCTCGCGCGGACCGCGGCGTGAAGCGCCGAACGCGGTCCGTCCACATCCCGATCCCCGGCGCTGTATTTAGCGATGCACCCTCAGACTGTCCAGGAAACCCCCGTTCGACCGGTGATTTGCCCAATTTCCTCCCGTACGGAGCCTCAGGTATAAGCAGGCGCATGTCCCGGAAGAGTGGCCTCCGGTTTTTCGATAAGGACATGCGTCAGTTATAGATCCCGCCCTTGCCGCCGCGGCATGCTTGCCGCGGCCTCACCCTCAAGCCGAGCCTGCGATGAACGACAGCGGACCACCTTCCATTACGGCCACCGGGTTGGAACACCGTCTGCGCTCCGGCCAGTTCGTGATGACCGCCGAGGTGGCGCCGCCGGTCTCCTGCGATCCCGAGGAACTGTTGAAAAAGGCGCTGCCGCTGCGCGGGCTGGCCGACGCGGTCAACGTCACCGACGGCGCCGGCGCGCGGGCGCATCTCGCCGCGCCGGCCGCGGCGGCGATCCTGCTGACCGCCGGCCTCGAGCCGATACTTCAATTGACCTGCCGGGACCGCAACCGCATCGCGCTGCAGAGCGAGCTGATGGGCGCATCCGCCATGGGGGTGAACAACCTTCTCCTGCTGCGCGGCGACGATCCCAAGGCCGGCGACCAGCCGGATGCCAAGCCGGTGTTCGACTACGACACCCGCATGCTGATGGAGGCAGCGCGCAAGATGCGCGACGAGGGCGTGCTGCCGCACGGTCCGAAAGTCTCCGGCAAGGCGAGCTTTTTCCTCGGCGCCGCCGATTCACCGATCGACCCGCCATCGGGTTGGCAGCCCGACGGCCTCAAGGCCAAGATCGCCGGCGGCGCCCAGTTCGCGCAGACCCAATTCTGCATGGATGCCGGCATCGTGCGGCGCTACATGGCGCGGCTCGCCGAGGCGGGCGTGACCGAGAAACTGTTCGTGCTGATCGGCGTCAATCCGCTGCGCTCGGCCAAGTCGGCGACCTGGATGAAGAATCACCTGTTCGGCACGATCATCCCGGATGCCTTCATCAAGCGCATGGAGGCGGCGGCCGACCCGCTGGCCGAGGGCCGGCGCATCTGCGTCGAGCTGATCGAGGAGCTCGCGACCATTCCGGGCGTCACCGGCGTGCACATCATGGCGCCGGGCAACGACGTGTCGGTGCCGGAGGTGATCTCCGAGGCAAAGGCGCGGCTGCGCGGCAAATAAGCACGCCAGAAACGTCGTTGCCGGGCCCTCTGCTTCTGCAGCAGGACCCGGCAATCCATCCGTCGCGCTTACGCAACGAGGGGGACTTTGCGTCGGCCGGATGGAATCGCCGGGGGGTTCAGGGCGGAGGGGGCCCGGCGATGACGAAGCTGATTGTGGGGCGCAGGGGGAGGATCAGGCCTCCGCCGCGTCCTCGTCGTCATCCCCGGACTCGCGCTCGGCGGCGAGGATCTGCTCGGCAATCAGGCCGGAGTTCTGGCGGACTTGCGCCTCGATCTTGGCGGCGATGTCGGGGTTCTGCTTCAGGAACGTCTTGGCATTCTCGCGGCCCTGGCCGATGCGCTGGCTGTCGTAGGAGAACCAGGCGCCGGACTTCTCGACCACGCCGGCCTTGACGCCGAGATCGATGATCTCGCCCATCTTGGAGACGCCCTCGCCGTACATGATGTCGAACTCGACCTGCTTGAACGGCGGCGCGAGCTTGTTCTTGACCACCTTGACGCGGGTCTGGTTGCCGACCACCTCGTCGCGCTCCTTGATCGCGCCGATG
>Ga0081540_1002374_pt1 | contig 15383 bp, 14 predicted proteins | sample TabmetS2T1R1_FD_71024 | JGI IMG/M metagenome (GOLD analysis project Ga0081540, IMG submission 71024) | Tabebuia heterophylla rhizosphere microbial communities from the University of Puerto Rico - S2T1R1 | ecosystem: Host-associated > Plants > Roots > Rhizosphere ... | reverse complement strand
GGCTACACGGCCGCAGAAGCGCACGCCCACGCGGACGAGATCGGCGAGAGCTTCAGCGACGAGATGATCGAGCGCGTCAGCGAGAAGCTCGGCCACCCGGACCGCTGCCCGCACGGCTGGCCGGTCGACACCGACTTCGAGCAGGCGGAGAACCGCGAGCTCGCCCCGCTCGCCGACCTCGAGCCCGGTGCCCGCGCGGAGATCGTCCGCCTCGCCGAGCACGACGGCGACCTGCTGCACTGGTTCTACGACCAGGGCTTCGTGCCGGGCGCGTCGGTCGAGGTGCGAGAGAAGCAGCCGGCGGCCGAGCAGCTGAGCGTGCAGCTGGACGGCCACGAGCAGACGATCGCCGAGAAGGCCGCAGCCGGCCTGTTCGTCCGCCCCGCCGAACCCTTCAAGTAACAGCCTGTTACTTGTTCTTGAAGCGCGTCTGGGTGCCCGAGACGTGCTGGATGAAGGCGTCGGGGTGATGGACCCGGAGCGCGACGTCGAGCAACACCTGCCCCGTCGAGACTCGTCGCGGCCGCCGGCGCGCATCGCGGACGAGGACGCGCACCTGTTGGTAGCTCGGTCGGCGAAAGCCCTGCTCTTCCGCACGTTCTCCGATCGCCCGGCAGATGTCTGCTGCCCGGTCGGGCCGCTCGGCGAGGCGCGTGATCTCGGCCACGAGGCGAGCCGGAATGCGAGGCGCGAAGAAGCCCACGTGACGACCGTGCCGGAGAACCTGTCACGCGTCAGTCACGGCTTCGTGCCGAAACCGTGAACTAGTAACAGTCTGTTACTTGAGCTTCAGGCGGTGGCCGGGGCGGTGACGCCGGCGGCTTCGCGGAGGGCGGCGGCCTTGTCGGCTCGCTCCCACGTGAAGTCGGCCTCGTCGCGGCCGAAGTGGCCGTACGCAGCCGTCTTGGAATAGATCGGCCGCCGCAGCTCGAGGTCGCGCAGGATCGCGGCCGGCCGCAGGTCGAAGTGCTCCCGGATCAGATCCTCGATCCGCGGCACCGGCACGTGCTCGGTGCCAAACGTCCGCACGGCTACCGAGACCGGGTGCGCGACGCCGATCGCGTAGGCGACGTTGACCTCGCAGCGGTCGGCCAGCCCGGCGGCGACGACGTTCTTCGCCACGTAACGCGCGGCATACGCGGCGGAGCGGTCGACCTTCGTCGGGTCCTTGCCCGAGAAAGCCCCGCCGCCGTGACGCGCAGCGCCGCCGTAGGTGTCGACGATGATCTTCCGGCCGGTGAGGCCCGTGTCGCCCATCGGCCCGCCGATCACGAACTTGCCGGTCGGGTTGACGTAGACGAAGTCGCGGTCGTCGAGGCGCTTCTCGTCGTAGAGCTCGCGCGGCAGGATCGGATGCAGGACGCGCTCGACGAGATCGGGCTTGATCAGGGTCTGCGCGTCACAGCCCTCGGCGTGCTGCGTCGAGACCAGGATCCGCTCGATCTCGACCGGCGTCTGCCTGCCGGCGTCGTCGGCCTCGTAGCGCACCGTGACCTGCGCCTTGCCGTCGGGCCGCAGGTACGGCAGCTCGCCGACCTTGCGCACCTCGGCCAGCCGCTTGCAGATCTTGTGGGCGAGCATGATCGGCAGCGGCATCAGCTCCGGCGTCTCGTTCGACGCGTAGCCGAACATCATCCCCTGGTCGCCCGCGCCGACGAGGTCGAGCGGATCGTTGTCGCCGGGGTCGTGCTGCTTCTCGTACGAGGCGTCGACGCCGCGCGCGATGTCCGGCGACTGCTCGTCGAGCGCCACCACCACGCCGCAGGTGTGCGCGTCGAAGCCCCACTCCGAGTGCGTGTAGCCGATCTCGGAAATCTTCTCGCGGACGAGTGCGGGGATGTCGACGTAGGTCTCGGTCGTGATCTCGCCGGCCACGACGACGAGCCCGGTCGTGATCAGGGTCTCGCAGGCGACGCGGCCGATCGGGTCGTCGGTGAGCACGGCGTCGAGCACCGCGTCGGAGATCTGGTCCGCGACCTTGTCCGGGTGGCCCTCGGTGACCGACTCCGAGGTGAAGAGGAATTCGCGTGCTGACATCCCGGCGGGCAAGGCTACTTGATCTCCAAGAAGGCATGGAAGGAGCGGGCCTCGCCGGACGAGCTCGACCAGGCGAGGAAGGACCGCAGCGGCCTGAGGTTCTCCGTCGTCGAGCTCGGCAGGCTCTCGCCCGACAGGCCCGCGAGGCCCTCCAGCAGCGGCAGCACGTCTTTCAGGTCGACATAGAAGAAGCCTCCCGTGGAGTCGGGCATGCCCGCCACGTCCTTCGCTTCCTTGAAATCGGCGCTGTCAGTGAGATGGTCGCCCTCGCCGTACTCGGCGATCCCGTTGACGCCGCTCGTGACCAGCACCTTGCCGTCGACGCCGCCGTAGTGGATCTGGAACTGCCCGAGGTTGATCGTCTTGACCGGATGACCGCCCTGGGTGCCGCTCTCGACGCGGCCGCCGGACATCGCGGCGATGTGGGCGGCCATCTTGTCGAGCGTGGCGAGCGCCGCGCTCTCGTTCTCGACGCCGAGCGCGAGCGTCAGCTCGGGGATCCCGACTCCCTGCCGGGCGTAGAACCCGACCTCGCCCGAGAACAGGGAGAGGAGCTCGTCGAGGGTGACGCCAAGCCTCTGCTGCAGCTGCGCGATCGCGTCGGCCGCCCGCGGGCTCGACTTCAGCTGCTCGAGCTGGTCCGTCGTGCCCCGGCCGTTGAAGTCGAGGACTGCGAAGGCGTCGCCGGGAATGCCGCCGACCAGGGCCGAAGCAAAGTCGGCGCCCCCGAGCGAACCGCCGCTGGAGGCGCCTTGGAGGCGGATGCCCTCGTCCTCGGCGCCCACCGAGGCCGTCACGTACTTCAGCTTGTCGAGCCCCAGCGCAGAGGAGTCGAAGCCGCTGCCGCCCTGCGAGGCAGTCTGCGAGACGAGCGCGTTCAGCCGGGGCCCGTCGACGTAGGCCTTCACGAGCGCGTCGCCCGGGAGCTTCAGCATCGCCTCCTTGAAGTCCGGATCGTCGGCGAGCGGGCCGTTCCCCGAGAGCGCCTGGGTGATCGAATCCTGGCTGTCGGAGAGTGCGTACCAGCCGTCGACCTCCCGGTAGACGGCCTTCGTGCCGGAGGAGTCGTTCGCGTTCAGCTTGGCGACGAGCGCCTTGAACTTGGCCGGGTCGTCGGGCTTCGTCAGCGCGACCGCCTTCGTCGAGGACTCGGAGCCCGCGCTGACCACCGTGACGTCGACCTCCGGCCCGAGGGCCGGCTTTACGTCCTGCTCGTAGTCGACCCCCTGGTCGGTGAACTCCTGCTCGAGCTTCTTGATCGCCTCGTCGCGGCCCGGAAACTTCTTCGCGAGCTCGTCGAGCTGCTGCCACTGGCTCGACCCGGTGTCGCTGTCCACCGCCAGGAACGCCAGCCCGCCGGCACGCACGATGCTCGCCCCGGCAGGGATCGAGCCGCCGGTGGTGCTCGTGTCCTTCGCGGCGCTGCCGCAGCCCGCGAGGAGCGCGGCGAGGCAGAGAAACGGCAAGAGTCGGCGCAAGTTCACTCCCGGGTTGGCTGGCGGCCCATCAACTTCGCAGCTAAGTCGTGCAAATCCTGCCCGTCAAGCACGTGGCAGACACCCTCCGTGATCGGCAGCTCGATGCCCACGCGGTGGGAAAGCTCGCGCAGCACCGGCGCGGTTGTCAGCCCCTCCACGGTACCGATCCGGGCCGCTGCCTCCTCGGGCGAAGCCCCCTGGGCGATCAGCTCGCCGGCGCGGCGGTTGCGGCCCTGGCGGCTCCAGCAGGTGACCATCAGGTCGCCCATCCCCGCGAGCCCGGAGAACGTCTCGGTGCGGCCGCCGCAGGCCTCGCCCAGCCTCGCCATCTCCGCCAGGCCGCGGGCGATCAGCGCCGCCTTGGCGTTGTCGCCGAGGCCCAGCCCGTCGACGCCGCCGGCCGCCAGCGCGATCACGTTCTTGGCGGCCGCGCAGAGCTCGACGCCGACGAGGTCGTCGTTGACGTACACCCGGAACGCCATCGAGTTGACCGCCTGCTGCAGCTCCTCGGCGAGGCCCGCGTCCTTGCTCGCGATCACGGCCGCGGCGGGCAGCCCTTCGGCGATCTCCTCCGCGAAGTTCGGGCCCGAGAGCACCGCGACCGCGCGCCGCTCGACCAGCTCGGAGAGGCGGCCGCCGCTCGCCGGGTCGAGGCCCTTGGTCAGGCTCAGCACCGGCGCCGCCCCGGGCAGCGCGCGCACCACCTCTGCGAAGGCATGGCTCGGAACCGCGATCACGTGCAGGTCGGCGCCGGCCAGCGAGGGGTCGCCGACCGTGGTCGCCGCGATTCCCTCGAGATCGACGTCCGGCAGGTAGCGCGGGTTGTGGCCGGTCTCCTCGATCGCCCGCGCCTGCTCCGGATCGCGGGCGGCGAGCGTCACGTCGTGACCGCGCGAGGCCAGCACGCAGGCAAACGCCGTCCCCCACGCCCCGGCACCCACGACCGCGGCCCTCATGAACGGCGGACGAAGTCGATCGACACGGGCACGCCCTGGAGCTCGAAGCGGTCGCGCAGCTGGTTCTCGACCCAGTAGGCGTAGTCACGCGTGATCAGCGCCGGGTCGTTGACGAAGAAGCGGAAGCGCGGCGGCCGCACCTGCACCTGCGTGCCGTAGAGCAGGTTCAGCCGCCGGCCGTTCCGCGACGGCGGCTCGCGCGCCTCGCGCAGCTCGGCGAGGAAGCGGTTCAGCTCGCCGGTGCCGATCCGCGCGGAGTACTTCTCGAAGAGCTGCTCGATCCGGTCGAGCAGCCGCGAGATGCCGCGGCCGGTCTTGGCGCTGATCGTGACCACCGGCGGGCGCTGCCTCAGCCGCGACTCGAGGCGCGGGCGGGCGGCCTCGAGTGCCGTCTCGGTGATGTCCCATTTCGAGAGGACGACGATCGTCGAGTCCTGTGCCTTGCGCGCGATGTCGGCCACCGAGAGATCCTGGTCGACGAGGCCCTCGCTCGAGTCGACGAGCACGAGCGCCACGTCGGCCCGCTCGGCCGCCGCGAGCGCGCGCAGCTCCGAGTAGTACTCGATCCCCTGGCGCTGCCTGCGCTTGCGCCTGATGCCCGCCGTGTCGACGAGCACGAAGGTGCGGTCGCCTCGCTCGAGCACGGTGTCGATCGCGTCGCGCGTCGTGCCCGGCACCTCGGAGACGATCACCCTCTCCTCGCCGAGCAGCGCGTTCAGCAGGCTCGACTTGCCGACGTTCGGCCGCCCGAGGATGGCGACGCGGATCGCGTCCTCGCCGACCTCCTGCGGGCCGGAGCCGGGCAGCATCGTCAGCACGGCGTCGAGCAGGTCGCCGGTGCCGTGCCCGTGCTGGGCCGAGAGCGGCACGGGGTCGCCGAGCCCGAGCCGGTGGAACTCGAACGCGAGCGCGTCCTGGTTCGGGTCATCGATCTTGTTCGCCAGCAGGATCACGGGCTTGCGCGTGCGCCTGAGGATCGCCGCCAGCTCCTCGTCGCCCGGCGTGATCCCGGCACGCGCGTCGACGACGAACAGGATCAAGTCGGCCTCGGCGATCGCCGCGTGCGCCTGGTCGACGATCGAGCGCGTGATCGGCGTCCGGTCGGCGATGTCGACGCCGCCGGTGTCGATCAGCCGGAAGCGCCGGCCGTTCCAGTCGGCGACGACCTCCTTGCGGTCGCGCGTCACGCCGGGCGTCTCGTGCACGACGGCCGCCCGCGACTCGGTCAGCCGGTTGACGAGCGTCGACTTGCCGACGTTCGGGAAGCCGACGACGGCAACTGTTCCCGCGAGCTCCTCGGCCACGTCACGCCGGCTGGCGCGCGCGGACCAGCTCCTCGATCTGCGCGACCACGTCCTCGACGTCGAGCTCGGTGGTGTCGATCTGCTCCGCGTCCTCGGCCGGGCGCATGCGTGCGGCGTCGCTCTCGTCGCGCAGGCGCAGGTCGGTCGCGAGCACGTCGGCGCCGATCTCGGGCCGTTCGGCCAGCCGCCGCGAGGCACGCACGGAGCGATCGGCGTTCAGGTAGATCTTCACCGCCGCCTGCGGCGCGACGACGGTGCCGATGTCCCGGCCCTCGATCACGACGTCGCCGTCGTCGGCCAGCTCCTGCTGGCGCGCGCGCATCACCTTCCGCACGGACGGGTGCCGCGCGACGACCGGGACGAGGCTGTCGATGTCGGCCTTGCGGATCGAGGAGGTGACGTCGGTGTCGGCGATCCAGACGCGGCCCTGCTCGTCGAACCCGACCGGGTGCTCGGCCGCGAGCTCGCCGAGCCGGTCGCCGTTCCCGAGCGGCACCCCGCGCTGGCGCGCGAGCCAGGTCAGCGCCCGGTACATCGCGCCGGTGTCGAGGTAGCGGAAGCCCAGCCGCTCGGCGAGGCGCCGGGCGACCGTGCTTTTGCCGGCCCCTGCCGGCCCGTCGATGGCGACGATCATCGTTGTGTGACCGAGTCGAGCAGCTCGAAGAATCCGGGGAAGCTTACAGCGACCGCCTCCGGATCCTGGAGCTCGACCCCCTCCTTCGAGACCAGGCCCGCGACCGCACCGAGCATCGCAATCCGATGATCCCCGTGAGAGGCCATTCCCCCACCCTTAGGGCGGGAAGGAACCCCTCTCACCCCGAGGCCATCGTCGCTCGCCGCGATGCGGATGCCAAGGCCTCGTAGCGAAGTCGTCACGGTCTCGATGCGGTCCGTTTCCTTCACGCGCAGCTCCTGTGCGCCTTCGACGCTGCTGTCGCCGTGCGCGCTCGCCGAGACGAGCGCAAACAGCGGCAGCTCGTCCACCATCCGCGGCACCTCCGCCGCGATCACGGTGGTCGCGGTCAGCTCGGCGGAGCGCACCTCGAGGTCGCCGACCGGCTCCCCCGCGCTCCGGTGCCGGTTGAAGACCGTGACGCGGGCACCCATGCGGGCGAGCACGTCGAGCAGCCCGGTGCGGCGCGGGTTGAGGCCGACGTCGTGGATGGTCAGCTCGGAGCCGGGCAGCAGGGTCGCCGCCACGACGAACGGCGCCGCCGCCGAGAAGTCGCCCGGGACGTCGACCTCGCCCAGTCGCAGCCGTTCGACCGGACCGACCGAGACCCGGCCCTGCTTGCTGGTCACCCGCACTCCGGCGGCCTCGAGCATCAGCTCCGTGTGGTCGCGTGTCGGCAGCGGCTCGACGACCGTCGTACGGCCGGCCGCGTACAGCCCCGCGAGCAGCACACACGACTTGACCTGGGCGCTCGCCACCGGCAGCTCGTAGCGGATCCCGCGCAGCTCGCCGCCCGCGACGACGAGCGGCGGCGTGCCGTCGTCGCTCTCGACCGTCGCGCCCATTAGCGCCAGCGGCTCGGCGATCCGGTCGACAGGCCGGCGACTGAGGGACTCGTCGCCCGTCAGCTCGAAGCGGCCCTCCTGCCCGGCGAGGATCCCGGCCAGCAGGCGCAGCGTCGTGCCCGAGTTGCCGCAGTCGATCGGCGCCTCCGGCTCGCGCAGCCCGCGCAGGCCGACGCCCTGGATCCGCAGCGAGTCGACGTCGTCCTCGTCGACGGTCACCCCGAGGGCACGAACGGCCACGATCGTCGCCTCGGTGTCGCCCGAGCGGCCGAAGCCGCGGACGGCGGTCTCGCCCTCGCCGATCGCGCCGAGCAGCACGGCGCGATGCGAGATCGACTTGTCCCCCGGAACCGCGATGTGGCCGCGCAACGTGGCGGCGGGCTCGATCCTCATTCCGCCAGCACCGGTGAGACGACGACGCCGTAGCCCTGCGACTCCAGCACCGCCGCCGCCCGCTCGGCCTCCGCCTCGCCGGTGACGAGCAGCGTGAGCGTGCCGCCGCGCTCGGGGGAGACGTGGTGGAGCTCGAAGTCCTCGATGTTGATCCGCTGCGCCCCGAGCGCCTGCGTGATCCCGGCCAGCACGCCCGGGCGATCCGGCACGTGGACGCGCAGCTGCTGCAGGTCGCCGGGATCGGGGAACGCCTGCTCGAGCATCCGGCGCCGGTTCTCGGACGCCTCGCCGATCCAGCGCGCGATGAAGCCCGCGTCGCGGGCGGCGAGCGCCGCCTCGAGTTGCTCGAGCCGGCGACCGTGCTCGCCGAGGGCGCCGCGAAGCGCCTCGGTGTTCTCGAGGAAGATGTCGACCCAGATCCGCGGGTTCGCGCCTGCCACTCGCGTCATGTCGCGCAGCGAGCCGCCGGCCGCGGCGAGCGGCTCGTGCCCCTCCACCCGCGAGGCGCCCGCCTGGTTGACGAGCAGGTTGGCGAGCGCGTGCGGCAGGTGGCTCGTGACCGCGACCAGCTGGTCGTGCGCCTGCGGGTCGATCGCGACCGGCGTGGCCCCGAGCGCGGAGACGAAACCATGCACGAGCCGGTAGCGCTCCGGGTCGGTTTGCGCCGTCGGCGTCAGGAACCAGGTCGCGCCGTCGAACAGGTCGGCCGTCGCGTGCTCGGGGCCGTGCGCCTCGGAGCCGGTCACCGGGTGGCCGCCGACGAAGCTCGGGTTGGTGAGCACGTCACCGAGGTTCGACTTGGTCGAGCCGACGTCGGTGATCGTCACCTCGCTCGACGCGATCGCCTCGGCCAGCACCGACCGCAGAGCGATCACGGGGACGGCCACGACGACGAGGTCGGCGTCGAGAACCTCGCCGGCCATGGTCGTCGTCCGGTCGATCGCCCCCCGTTCCAGCGCGGCTTGCCGGACCGTCTCGTGGAAGTCGTAGCCCTCCACCACTTCCACCCCGGCGCGCTTCGCGGCCAGCCCGACCGACGCGCCGATCAGGCCGGTGCCGATGATCCCGAGCCGCTGGACGTCCACCGGCCCAGGCTAACGAGCGGCGGTGCTCGGCCACGCGTTGACAGTGGGCTTGCCGGGGAGCACCATCCAGGGCAGCCGACAGCCGAGGCCGCCCATGTGCCACACCGCGAATTCGTTCCTGCGGCGGAACCAGTGGACCTGGAGGACTGCGCCCTGATGAGCGGCCCGGAGGACGAGCCGACGGTCGTGGCGGGGCTGCCGCCGGAGGAGCGCCGCGTCCTGGCGACGCTCGCGGTCGTCGGCCGCGCGTCGCTTTCGACGGCAGAGCTCACCGAGGTGCTCCAGAGCGACGACGTCAGGCCGCTGGTCGAGGACCTCCGGCGCCGCGGGCTCGTGCAGCGGGAGGAGGACGACCGCGTCTCGGCCGTCGAGCGCGTGGCCAGGGAGACCCGCGACGGCGACGACGCGCTGGCGGCCGGCGAGCGGCTGCTCGGCTACGTGACGACGCTGGCGGAGCGCGGAGCGCTGACCCCGGAGCGCCTGGCGAAGGACGCCGAGGCGATCCTCGGCCTCTCGGAGTGGGCGGCCGACCACCAGGAGTGGGCACGGCTGCTCGAGCTGGTCAAGACGTCGCAGGCCTCCTTCGACATCGCCCGGCGTGTCCAGGAGTGGATCGCCCTCCTCGAAAGGGGGCGCGAGGCCGCTCACGCGCTCGGCGACACGCAGGCCGAGGCCTGGATGCTGCAGCAGCAGGCGAGGGCAGAGGCCGCCGCAGGCAACTCGGAAGCCGCGGAGCGGCACCTGCGCGAGGCCGACCGGCTCCGGCGTTCGGGCGCTTCGTCGGGAATCAGCAGCGGGCAGCGCCTGGCACTCTGGTCGGCCGGGCTCGTGGTCGCCGCCGCGGCCGGGCTCGGCGCAGGCTTCGCGCTCGGCGGCGACGGCGACAACGCCGGAGCGACGCTGACGACCGTGCCGGTCACGGTGACCCTGAGCGGCACGACCGGGACGGTTCACGAGACGGTCGAGCTCCCGGCCACGACCGTGCTCGAGACGACGACGGTGCTCGAGACGACGACCGAGACCGTGACGGTCGTCGGCTAGCCGACCTGCTTGCCGAGCAGCTCGGCGATCTGCCGCACCTCGCGGGCGAACTCGCCGAACTCGCTCGTCGGGATCTGCTGCGGGCCGTCGCAGAGCGCCTCCTCGGGCGCCGGGTGCGACTCGACGATGATCCCGTCCGCACCGACCGCCGCGGCGGCACGGGCGAGCGGCAGCACCAGGTCGCGCCGGCCCGCCGCGTGCGACGGGTCGACGATCACCGGCAGATGGGTCTCGTGCTTCAGCACCGCCACCGAGCCGAGGTCGAGCGTGTACCGCGTCGTCCGCTCGAACGTCTTGATCCCACGCTCGCAGAGCACGATGCGCTCGTTCCCCTCGCGTGCGACGTACTCGGCCGCCATCAGCAGCTCCTCGACGGACGCAGACGGCCCGCGCTTCAGCAGCACCGGCTTGTCGGCGCGGCCGACCTCGGCCAGGAGCATGAAGTTCTGCATGTTGCGCGCGCCGATCTGGATCACGTCCGCGGCATCGAGCACGGCCTCGACGTGGCGCGGGTCCATCAGCTCCGTCACCACCGGCAGGCCGGTCTCCGCGCTCGCCTCGCGCAGGATCGTCAGCGCGTCCTCGCCGAGCCCCTGGAACGTGTACGGCGACGTGCGCGGCTTGAAGGCGCCGCCGCGCAGCCAGGTCGCCCCGGCCTCGTTCACGGCGCGAGCCGTCTCCAGCGTCTGCTCGCGGTACTCGACCGTGCACGGCCCGGCGATCAGCCCGAAGAACTCGTCCCCGACCTTGCGGCCCTCGACGTCGATCACCGTCGGGTCCGGCGAGACCTCGCGCGAGACCAGCTTGTACGGCTTCAGGATCGGCAGCACCTGCTCGACGCCGGGGTAGCCCTCGAGCGGCAGCGTCGCCAGCAGCTCGCGCTCGCCGATCGCGCCGATCACGGTCGACTCGCGCCCGCGCGTGACGCGCGCGTCCACCCCGGCCTCCTGCAGCCGCGCCAGCACGTGCTCGGTCTGGTCGGCGGTCGCGCTCGCGCCCATCACGATCAGCAGCTCGGGGGATCCGTTCGCGGACATCGAGTCACTAAAAGGTAGTTGCGATACTGAGGCGCATGCGGATCTTCAGCGGGATCAGGGCCTCGGGCGCCAAGACGCTCGGCAACTACAGCGGCGGCTTCCGCCAGTACGCGGCCACGCAGGAGCAGGGCGAGGCGTTCTTCTGCATCGTCGACCTGCACTCGATCACGACGCCCTTCGAGCCGGGCGAGCTGCACGAGGCGACGCTCGACCTGGCCGCGCTGCTGTTCGCGACCGGCCTCGACCCCGACCGCTCGACCGTCTTCGTCCAGAGCCACGTGACCGCCCACCCCGAGGCGGCGTGGCTGCTGAGCTCGGTGACGAGCTTCGGCGAGTTGCGCCGCATGACCCAGTTCAAGGACCGCGCGGCCGAGCAGGACTTCGTCTCGGCCGGCCTGTTCACCTACCCGGTGCTGATGGCCGGCGACATCCTGCTCTACCAGACGGATCTCGTCCCGGTCGGCGACGACCAGCGCCAGCACGTGGAGCTGACCCGCGACATCGCGGAGCGCTTCAACCAGCGCTTCGGGCAGACGTTCGCCGTGCCCGAGGTCTCGATCCCGGAGGACGGCGCCCGGATCAAGAACCTGCAGGAGCCGGAGCGGCTGATGTCGACGACGCGGGGCGCCCCGCAGGGCGTCGTCAGGCTCATCGACCCGCCCGAGACGGTCCGCAGGAAGTTCAAGACGGCCGTCACCGACTCCGGCAGCGACGTCCGCCACGACCCGGCCGAGAAGGCAGGCATCTCGAACCTGATCGAGATCATGGCGGTCGCCACCGGCGACTCGATCCCGGCGATCGAGGCCCGCTACGACGGCCAGGGCTACGGGCAGTTCAAGCAGGACGTGGCGGAGGCGGTCGTCGAGCTGCTGACGCCGATCCAGCAGCGCTACGAGGAGCTTCGCGCAGATGAGCCGCAACTGCGGGGCATGCTCGCCCGCGGCGCCGAGAAGGCGCGCGCCGCCTCGGCGCCCACGCTCGAGCAGATGTACGAGCGGATGGGGTTCGTCCGGCCTTAGCGAAAACGATGTACCGGTCCGGTTATCGGCGTGGACGGGGCCTGTCGAGTTCGTTTAGGTTCGCGCGCGTAGGTAGGCGACAACCTAGGGGAGGGACTTACATGAAGGCGAGAACACGGCTTGTCCTGGTCGCCCTTGCGGTCATCGCGGCTTCAGTCGCCGCGGTGCTGGGCGTCTCGAGGACGGCCTCGGCCAAACCGGCCGCGCCGGCCGCGAGCAGCAGCTGCACGTTCGCGAACGGCATCAAGCACGTGATCCAGATCCAGTTCGACAACACGCATTTCCTGCGGGACCGCGGGAACGTGCCCTCGGACCTCGAGCAGATGCCGCACCTGCTGAACTTCATCCGCGGCAACGGCACGCTGCTCACGAACGACCACACCGTTCTGATCTCGCATACGGCGACGGGAATCCTCTCGACGCTGACGGGCGTCTACCCGGATCGCATGGGTCAGCCGGTCTCGAACAGCTTCCGCTACTTCACCCCGACCGGGTCGACGAACACCGGTGTCTCGTTCGCGTACTGGACGGCGCCGCTGTTCGACCCGGGCCCGTTCGGCAACACGACGTTCCCACCGCCCACCCAGACCGACTTCTCGCCCGAGATGATCAACGAGCAGGGCAAGATCGCACCCGCTCCGTGGGTGCCCTTCACCCGCAACGGTTGTGACGTCGGGCAGGTCGCGACGGCGAACACGATCCTGGAGAACACGGGCATCGACATCCCGACCTTCTTCGGGCCGACCTCGGCCGAGGCAATCCAGGCGCACGCCGACAGCCCGGGCTCGTCCGCGACCCAGACCTTCGCCGACTACGTCGGCCTCGGCGTCCATTGCGCCAAGGGCTCGACGATCTGCGGTGCCGACCCGGCACACGCCCACTCCGACCTGCTCCCGGACGAGCCGGGCGGGTACAGCGGCTTCCAGGCGCTGATGGGCGCGAAGTACGTCGACCCCGTGATCAAGCCGGGCGGCCCGATGACGGACCTCGACAACAACGTGATCAAGGACCAGAACAACCACGTCGGCTTCCCGGGCTTCGACGGGATGGAGGCGAAGGCCTCGCTCGCGTGGGTCGCGCAGATGCAGGAAGTCGGGATCCCGGTCACCTACGCGTACATCTCGGACGCGCACGACGAGCACGGCACGTCCGGCAACATCCACTTCGCGTACGCACCCGGCGAAGCGGGATACGTCCAGCAGCTCAACGAGTACGACCACGCCTTCCAGCAGTTCTTCGACCGGCTGGCGGCCGACGGGATCAACAAGTCGAACACGCTCTTCCTGTTCACCGTCGACGAGGGCGACCACTTCGCCGGCTCGCAGCCGAACAACCCGAGCTGCGACGGCGTCACCGTCCCCTGCGACTACACGGGCAAGCCAGTCGGCGAGATCAACGCCAACCTGAGCGCGATGATCCGGACGCAGTACGGCGACAACACGCCGTTCACGGTCCACTCCGACGACGCCCCGAACGTGTACATCACGGGCAACCCGTCGCAGACGGCGGCGACCACCCGGAACCTCGAGCGGGAGACGGCCCAGCTGCACTGGCTCAACCCGTACACGGGAGTCGACGAGCCCAACATCATGGTCGCGCTCGCCGACCAGTCCGAGATGCGGGCGCTGCACATGGTGACCGCCGACCCGTTCCGGACGCCCACGTTCACGCCGTTCGCCGACCCCGACTGGTTCTTCTTCGCCTCGGGCACGCCGGCGACCTGCGCCACGCAGGCTGCGTGCGCGTCGATCCCGGCGCGGACGAACAGCAGCTTCGCGTGGAACCACGGCGACCTCCAGGACGAGATCGCCACCACGTGGGCCGGGTACGTCGGGCCGGGGATCAAGAACCTCGGCGACGACGCCGGGACCTGGACCGACCACACCGACCACCGCCCGACGCTGCTGACGCTGCTCGGGCTGAAGGACGACTACCAGACGGACGGCCGCGCGGTGACGGAGATCGCGCGCGAGAACGCCCTGCCGGTCAGCCTGCGCGTGCACCATCCGAGCCTCCAAAAGCTCGCGGACACGTACAAGCAGCTGATGGCGTCGTTCGGCTCGTTCTCGATGGACACGCTCGTCGCCTCGACCCGCGGCATCTCGAGCAACGCCGCGGGAGACCAGCAGTACCTGGACACCCGGGCGGCGATCGACTCGCTCACGAACGAGCGCAACGCGCTCGCGGCGCAGATCCGAACGGGCTTCAACCAGGCCCAGTTCGACGGCGTCAAGCTGAGCGAGAACCAGCTCAAGGCCTGGAACGCCGCGGCCGAGGACATCCTCGCGCGCGCGGACGATCTGGCTAACGGTTCCTGAGACGCTCGACTTCGGAGGGCTCGAGCTCGCGCCACGCGCCGGGCTCGAGCCCTTCGAGCGTCAACCCCGCGTAGCGGCTGCGGTGGAGTCGCGTGACGGGGTGCCCGACGGCCGCGAGCATCCGCTTGACCTGGTGCTTGCGGCCCTCGTGGATGCTCAGCTCGACGCGGCCCGGCCCTAGCCGGTGCGCCTGGGCGGGGCTCGTCGGGCCGTCGTCGAGCTCGATCCCTTCGTGCAGGCGCTCGAGCGCGTCCTCCGCCGGGTCGCCCTCGACCTCGGCCTCGTAGACCTTCTCGACCTCGTAGCGAGGGTGCGCCAGACGGTGGGCGAGCTCGCCGTCGTTCGTCAGCAGGAGCGCGCCGGTGGTGTCGGCGTCGAGCCGGCCGACGGGGACGACTCGCGCCGGATGGTCGACGAGCTCGACGACGGTGCGCCTGCCCTGCGGGTCGCTGGCGGTCGTGACGACGCCCGCGGGCTTGTGCAGCAGCACGTAGGCCGGCGGCTGCAGCTGGAGGGGCTCGCCGTCCAGCTCGACCCGGTCGCGGCTCTGGACGAACGTGTTCAGCTGCCCGGGCTCGCCGTTGACGGTCACGCGGCCGGCCTTGATCAGCTCGTCCGCCTTGCGGCGCGAGGCCACCCCGGCCCGCGCGAGGTAGGCGTTCAGGCGCATTTGCGCCATTATCGGGAGGCCGTGCCGCACTACGTCTCGCTGATGCGCTGGACCTCGAAGGGCGTCGCGGGCCTGCCGGCCTGGCGGGAGCGGGTCGAAGAGGGCGTGCGAATCGTCGAGGAGGCGGGCGGGAAGCTCGTCGGCGTCTACGTCACGCTCGGTCGCTACGACGTGGTCGAGATCTTCGAGGCGCCCGACGACGACACGGCCGCCGAGATCCTGATGAAGCTCCAGCGCCACGGCGCCGAGCACACCGAGACGCTGCGGGCGTTCACGCGGGACGAGGCCGAAGCGATCGTCAAGCGGCTCTAGGCGCCGCGGCGCTCGGCGACCGACTCGAGCCGCTCGCGGATCTCCTCGGTGCTCTCGCCGAGGTCGTCGAGCCGCGGCAGCGCCGACAGCGAGTCGAGCCCGAAGACCCGCTCGAAGAGCGGTGTCGCCCGGTAGCGCACCGCCCCGCCGATGCCCTCCTCGCGGCCGGACTCCGCGATCAGGCCGCGCTCGACGAGGCCCGCCACGCCCCAGGC
>Ga0081540_1002373_pt1 | contig 15385 bp, 14 predicted proteins | sample TabmetS2T1R1_FD_71024 | JGI IMG/M metagenome (GOLD analysis project Ga0081540, IMG submission 71024) | Tabebuia heterophylla rhizosphere microbial communities from the University of Puerto Rico - S2T1R1 | ecosystem: Host-associated > Plants > Roots > Rhizosphere ... | reverse complement strand
CTCTTCGGCCCAACGCGCAGCCCTCCCGCCCGGTCCACCCATGCAATCGAGCCGCCGCCGGCGGAGACTTCGGCCAGGTCGATCACCGGCACGCGAATGGGATGCCCGGTCCCGTTCATCCAACGGCTCATGCTCGATCCGCCGCCGACTTCGTAGTGCGGCGTCGTCTCGTAGTCTCCGCCGCGGATCAGGCTCGCCTTGGCGGTGGTGCCGCCCATGTCGAATGAGAGAAGATCGAGGCGTCGCGTTTGGCGCGCCACCAGCGCCGCCGCCACGACCCCTGCGGCCGGCCCGGATTCGACGGCCATCGCCGGCATCGCGATGGCCTCCGCCGCCTCGAGGATGCCGCCGTTCGAGCCCATCAGGAACAGAGGCGGCAGTCCGCGGCCGCGCGTGAGTTGACCGAGCCGTTCGAGATACGAGGCGAGAATCGGTCCGGCATAGGCGCAAACCGCGGTGGTGCTGGTGCGCTCGAATTCCTTGATCTCCGGCAACACGTCCGAGGACAAATACACCGGCGCGTGCGGCAGCGCCGCCCGCAGCCGCTCGCCGAGCCGCCGCTCGTGCTCCGGGTTGAGAAAGCTGAACATGAGCGAGACCGCGATGGCATCGACCCGCGCCGCCTTGAGCGCGGCGATGAGCCCATCGATCTCGTTGTCCGCGAGCGCGGTGACCACCGCGCCGTCGGCACCCACGCGCTCCGTGATCTCGAAGCGCCGGCGGCGGGGGATGAGGGTTCCCGGCGCGTCCTGGAACAGATCGTAAAGGTCCGCGCGCGCCGAGCGCCGCAGCTCCAGCACGTCACGGAAGCCGCGCGTGGTGATGAGCGCGGCGCGTGCGCCGCTTTCTTCGAGGATGGCATTGGTCACCACCGTCGTCGCGTGCGAAAACAATGTCACTTCCTGCGCGGTCAGCCGGTAGCGCCGCATCGCCATGTCCAGCGCGCAGAGCACGCCCTGCGCGAGGTCGTCCGGGGTCGTCGGCACCTTGGCCACGCCGAGGTGGGCGCCCGCATCGTCGACGAGAGCCACGTCCGTGAACGTCCCGCCGATATCGATCCCGATGCGCCAAGCCATGCCGTGGTTGCCCTTGGGGTGGAGGATTTATTGTAGACTGGATCGCCCGGCCCGCTAGGCACTTCGCGAACGGCAGTCGCGCTCATGACCCATGTTCTTCATCGCCAGATCGGCCATTCTTATCCGGTCGCCGCGAGCGGCCGCGGCGCCACCATCCGCGACGCCACGGGCAAGGACTATATCGATGCCTCGGGCGGCGCGGCGGTGTCGTGTCTGGGCCATTCGCATCCCGATGTCTTGGCCGCGATGCGCGAGCAACTCGATAGCCTCGCCTACGCCCATACGAGCTTTTTCACGACACACGTTGCCGAGGAGTTGGCGGATGATCTCGCGGCGCACGCGCCGGACGGCATGGGTCATGCCCTTTTCGTCAGCGGCGGCTCGGAGGCCATCGAGGCCGCGCTCAAGCTCGCACGCCAGTATTTCGTCGAATGCGGCGAGCCGCAGCGGCAATACATCATCGCGCGACGGCAAAGCTATCATGGCATCACGCTCGGCGCGCTGGCGATCGGGGGTCGCGAGTGGCAGCGCAAACAATTCGCTCCGCTGCTGATCGAGACGCATCATGTCTCGCCGGTCTATGAATACCGCGACCGCCGCCCCGGCGAGACCCCGCAGGCCTACGGCCAGCGGCTCGGCCAAGAGCTCGAAGCCAAGATCGACGCGCTCGGCGGCGAGAACGTCATCGCTTTTGTGGCCGAGACCGTGGTCGGCGCCACCATGGGCGCGGTTCCCGCGGTGCCCGGCTATTTCCAGCGCGTGCGGGAGATCTGCCGCCGCCATGGCATCCTGCTCATCCTCGATGAGGTGATGTGCGGCATGGGCCGCACCGGCACGCTGCACGCCTGCGAGCAGGAGGGGGTCAGCCCGGATCTGATGGCGATCGCGAAGGGCCTCGGCGGCGGGTATGCGCCGATCGGCGCGCTGTTGCTGCAGGAAAAGATTTTCCAAGCCCTCGCGCAAGGCTCCGGCGCCTTCCAGCACACGCACACGTATATGGGTCATCCGCTCGCTTGCGCCGCCGCTTTGGCCGTGCAGCGGGTCATACGCCGCGACGATCTCTTGGCCAACGTGCGAACGCAGGGCGCGCATCTTTCGCGCCGGTTGAGAGAGCGCTTCGGCAATCATCCCTTCGTCGGCGACGTGCGCGGGCGCGGCCTCCTGCAAGGGATCGAACTCGTCGCCGATCGCGGCAGCAAGGAGCCGTTCGACCCGAAACTGAAGCTGCACGCGCGCGTCAAGGACGAAGCCATGGCCCGCGGGCTGATGGTCTATCCCATGGGCGGGACGGTCGACGGCAAGCGCGGCGACCACGTCCTGCTTGCCCCTCCCTTCATCGTCGATGCCGCCGCAATCGACACGATCGTGGAACGGCTCGGCGAGGCGATCGACGCGGCGACGGCGGCAACCGGATGAGCCGCGCATCCCTGCGAACTGCTGCAGGAGGAAGCTCATGAAGCAATCAATCTATTTCGCATTGGCCGCGGGCTGGGCGGCCGCCCTGTCGGCGCCGGCCGAGTGCCAAGACTTGGAGGGCACGCTGAAAAAGGTGAGGGACAGCGGGGTCATCACGGTCGGTCATCGCGACAGTTCGCTTCCCTTGTCCTATCTCGACGACAAGCTGCAGCCGGTCGGGTTCTCGATTGAACTGTGCAAGCACGTCGTGGAGGCGGTGAAGGCGAAGCTCGGTCTGGCCAATCTCAACGTCAGGTACAACCCAGTGACGTCGGCCACCCGTATCCCGCTGGTCGCCAACGGCACGGTCGACGTCGAGTGCGGCTCGACCGCCAATATGACCAGTCGACAGAAGCAGGTCGGATTTTCCTACACGTTCTTCGTTCCGCAATTCAAATGGATCGCTCGTGCCGACAGGGACATCAAGAGCGCGGACGATCTGCGCGGCAAAACCGTCGCCGTGACCGCCGGCACCAACACGGCGCTGTTCGTCAACAAGATGAACAACGAGGAGAAGCTTGGGATGAACATCATGCAGGGCAAGGATCACGCCGAATCCTTCCTGCTGGTCGAGACCGGCCGCGCCAGCGCGTGGATGGAAGACGACATCCTGATCGCCGGCTTCCGGGCGAATGCGAAAAATCCCGCGGATTTCAAGCTGCTCGACAAAGCTTATCCATCCGATCCTTATGCGTTGATGCTGCGAAAGGACGATCGGCAATTCAAGACGCTGGTGGATGCGACGCTTGCCGAGCTGATGCGCTCCGGCGAATTCGAGAAACTCTACACGCGCTGGTTCGAGCGTCCGATACCGCCCCGGGACATCAACATCCAGCTGCCGATGTCGGATGCCCTCAAACGCACCATAAAGGAGCCGAACGACAGGCCGAATTCGTAGTCGTCCGCCTCGCCATGAATATCGAGCTCAAGCTCAAGGTGGAGGATCTCAACGGCCGCTATGCTCAGGCGGTCGACGACGGCAAGCTCGAGGCCTGGCCGGATTTTTTCATCGAGCATGGCCGCTACCGCGTGACCACGGCGGAGAATTTCGAGCGTGGGCTGCCGCTCGGCATGATCTACGCCACATCGCGCGCGATGCTGCGCGACCGCGTGCGCTCGCTGCGCGAGGCCAACGTCTACGAAGCGCAGCGCTATCGTCATGTGATCGGGCCGGCGCTCCTCACGGCCGGGGAGGGGAGCGCGGTCAAGGCGCAGACGAGCTTCATGGTCGCGCGCATCATGCACAGCGGCGAGACCACGCTGTTTGCCACCGGCCGCTACTACGACCACATCGTGTTTGATGCGGACGAGGCGCGCTTTGCCGAGAAGATCGTCATTCTCGACAGCCGCCTGATCGATACCCTGCTCGCCATTCCGCTCTAGTCCCGCACGCATGCCCGAGCTTACCGCCGACTCGTCGCTGACGCGCCACCGTTCGTTCATGCTGTTCTGGTGCGCGCGCACCTTCACCAACGGCGCCTATATGATGCAAGGCGTCGCCGTCGGCTGGCAGATCTACGAGCTCACCAACGATCCTTTCGATCTCGGCCTGGTCGGGCTGATGCAATTCCTGCCGTTGGTGGGGTTCTCGATCGTCATCGGCCAGGTCGCCGATCTATTCGATCGCCGGCTCGTCATCGCCATCTCCCAGCTGGGCAAGGCGGTTGCGGCGCTCGCGCTTGCCGTCGGCACCGCGCGCAACGCGCTCACCCGCGACGCCATGCTGGCGATTTTGCTCGCCTCGGGCACGGCGCGGGCCTTCGAGATACCGACGATCCACGCGCTGCTGCCCGGTATCGTGTCGGCGAAGCTGTTGCCGCGCGCGATCGCCGCCTCGGCCAGCGCGCAGCAGACCGCCGTCATTTGCGGACCGTCGCTCGGCGGGCTCCTCTATACGCTCAGCCCAACCAGCGTCTACGCGATCTGCACGCTGGTTTTCATCGCGGCGAGCGTGCTGGTCAGCCTCGTGCGCGTCACGCCGCGCAACGAAGCGCGCAAGCCGATCAGCCTGGCGACCGTCTTTGCCGGCTTTCGCTACATCCGCGGGCATCCGATCCTGCTGGGCGCGATCTCGCTCGACCTGTTCGCGGTGTTGCTCGGCGGCGTGACCGCGCTGTTGCCGATCTATGCCCGCGATGTCCTGGAGGCCGGGCCCTGGGCGCTCGGAGTATTGCGCTCGGCGCCGGCGGTCGGGGCGCTCGCCACCTCGCTCATACTGGCGCGGCACGCGATCGGCGGGCGAGCCGGCCACATCATGTTTGCCGCGGTCGGAGCTTTCGGGGTCGCAAGCCTCGCCTTCGGGCTGTCGACCTCGGTCGCGCTTTCGTTTCTCGCACTGATCGTCTACGGCGCCGCCGATGCCATCAGCGTCGTCATCCGGCAATCGCTGGTGCAGATGCGCACGCCGCACGACATGCTGGGCCGGGTGCTGGCGGTCAACTCCATGTTCACGGGATCATCGGGCTCGCTCGGCGAATTTCGCGCCGGTGCGGTAGCGGCGGCGGTTGGCGCGGTGCCGTCGGCGCTGATCGGCGGCTTGGGCACGATTGCGGTGATGCTGATCTGGATGTGGGCCTTCCCGCAGCTTCGCCGCGTCGACCGATTGGCGCCGGACGAGAGCCCGCCGCCGTGAGCGGACGCAACGGCGCTGGAAAAAGGAAGCCCCGCAGTGCGGGGCTCCAAGTCGTTTCGGAGGAACGTCGAACGTGAGAACCGCACAGAACGGTAACGATCGACGACGCAAACATACTTCCGCCCTGGCGCTTGCACTGTGATCGCCGTCACAAAATGTGCGTTTCTCGGCACGCCCCGCATATCTTGAAAGACTTCAACAAGCTACGCCGGAGAGTTCACGCGCTTCCGCGGCATTCAGAACGATTCAGATCTGCGCCAAGGACTTAAGGCGGCAGCGGCGGCACAGTGCGTGCGTCGAGGGCGGCAGGCACCCAGTGTCTCTTCGAGCAGAGCCCGCAACCGCCGCCCGATGCGCAGCACGGAGATGTGCCATGAACATGCCGCTCACGCACGTTTCGCATCCGCGTCCCATGGTCGAGCCCAATCGGCCGCTCTGGCGTGAGATCATCGACACGGTCATGCAAGGAGCCCCGCGAACGGCTGCGGACCAAGTCGCCGAATATCTCGCGCGGCACCAGTACGACCTGGTGCCGGCGGTGCGGATCGAGCTTGAGCGACGGCACGTCTGCGTATGAGCGCAAGTAAGTCCCTCGCGCCCGCAAACCGCGGTGGGTCTGCTGCGCTCGGTCGACGCTACCAAGGCGTCAGTTTCGCACCACCAGCACCGAGCACTTGGCGTAACGGACCACGTGGCCGGCATTGGAGCCGAGGAAATAGGTGCGCACGGCGTGCCGGTGCGGCCGATGCGAGCTCATGACGATGAGATCGGGCGCCATGCTGCTCGCTTCTTCCAGGATCTCCTGATAGACGCCGCCCTGGCGCACGGTCGAGGATACTCGCGAAGACGGCAAGCCGGTCTCCGCGACGACGATGGAGAGCGCATCTTCCGCTGCCTTGCGCTGCTGCACCTCGAAATCGGGCGGCACGTATTCGGCGAGCATGACCGGCGTGAGCGGCAGCACGTTGATGAAGCGGATCGTGCCCTCGGACGGGGCGGCCATCATCAGTGCGGTCGCCACCGCGGGCTTGGCCAAATCCGGATCCGCAAGGTCGATCGGAACCAGAATTTTCTTGTACATGGCACCGTCCCTCTGTGCGTTGGCGTTTTTGGACATATTGCCACGCCCGCGGGCGAACCGTCAGTGGCTTGAGGTCGGGCGCGGGTGGGCGCGCGCCCCGCGCGCTTTTGCCTGGCGCGAATGGGGCAGGCCCCACGCGCGCTCACACGTGATCGGCTTCCGCCAGCGAACGCGGGCTGACGAAGCGCTCGAGCCGCCCGCCCCGCGGATGCAGCTTGCGCCAATCCTTGCCGGCAAAATCGATCACCACGAGCCCGGAGGTCGGCAGCCCCTCATTGAGCCGCTCGCGCGTTTCGACGTCGCCGGAGGCGATCAGCCGCCGCGCCGCGTCGTGCAGCCCCGGATTGTGGCCGACCACGATCAGCGTGCGCACCGCCGACGCGGTCTTCTTCACCAGCGCGATGATGCCCTCGGCGCCCGTGTTGTACAGGCGATCCTCGTAGACGACGCTCGGCGAGGTGGACAGCGCGGCCGCGACGTGCTCCCACGTCTGCCGCGTGCGGTCGGCGGTCGACACCAGCGCCAGGTCGGGAATGAGCGCATGCCGCGCCATATAGGCCCCGATCACCGGCGCATCGCTCTTGCCGCGCGCATTGAGCCGGCGTGCGTGGTCGCTCATGCCGCCTTCGGCTTTTTCCGTCTTGGCGTGTCGCAGCAGCATCAGGCGCATGGCAGGAGCGTCCCCATTCCGAAGTTCGCAAACCTTTCCACCACCATCGATTTCCCAGGCACCGCAGTCTAGTGTGGCGGTTCAGAAGTCCGCATCATTCTTGCAGCAAGTCCGAAATGCTGAACCAAAGCCACACTAGATCGATAAGTTGCTAGTGTCCTTCGATCCCGAAATTCGCAAACGAGGCTGCAGCACAATGATGCGAACTTCGGAATCGGGACACTAGCATGCCGCCCACCCCTTGACCTGCGGGGAAGAAAACGTGAACGCCTCCGAGCGCGCGTCCTATACGCCAACCTGGTACACGGCCACGATGGTGCCGGCGTCCGCGCGCCCGCCGCTCACCTACGATCTCGATGTCGACGTCTGCGTCATCGGCGGCGGCCTTGCGGGCCTGACGACCGCCCGCGAGATCGCCCGGCGCGGGTGGTCGGTCGCGGTGCTGGAGAGCCGCCGCATCGCCTGGAGCGCGTCCGGCCGTAACGACGGCTTCGTGCTGCCCGGCTTTGCCGGCTCCATGGACAGGCTGGTGAGCCGGGTCGGTTTGGATCACGCCAAGGCGCTGTGGGCGCTCTCCGAGATGGGCCTCAAATACGTTCGCGCCACCATTGCCGAGGCGCGCCTGCCGGGCGTTGCGCCGATCGCCGGCTGGCTCAGGGTGTCCAAGACCGACAACGGGGACGAAATCCTGGATGACGCGCAGCTCTACGGGGCCGAATTTGGCGCCGAGGTCGAGCTATGGCCGGCCGAGCGGGTCCGGGACGTTCTGCGAACCAATCACTATTTCCATGCGCTGCATCTGCCGCGCGCCTTTCACATCCATCCACTCAACTATGCGCTGGGGCTCGCGGAGCTGGCGGAAGCCGAGGGAGCGCGCATTTTCGAAGATACGCCGGCGCTGCAAATCGACGTCGAGGGCGTGCGCAAGCGCGTCGTCACGCCGGCCGGGCGCGTGCGCGCCCCCCATATCGTGCTTGCCTGCAGCGTTCATCTCGGCTCGCTTGCGCCGCGCATCGCCGGCACGCTGGTGCCGATCTGGAGCTATACCATCACCACCGCGCCGCTCGGGCCGCGGCTTCCCGCCGCCATCACCTACCGCGGCGGCGTGACCGATACCGAGTTGGCCAACAACCATTACCGCGTCGTGGGCAACGACCGGCTGCTGTGGTCGGGGCATACCACCACCTGGGAGGCCGATCCCAAACGCTACGTGCAGCGGCTCAAAGCCGACATGCTGGCGCTCTACCCGCAACTCGGCGAAGTCGAGGTCGAGCACGCCTGGTCGGGCGTGCTCGGCAATGCGCTGCATCGGATGCCGCAGATCGGCGAAATCTCGGGAGGGCTTTGGCTTGCCAGCGCGTTCGGTGGGCACGGTTTGAACACCACTGCCATGGCCGGCAACATTCTCGCCCAAGCCATCGTCGAGGGCGACGACACCTGGCGATTGTTCGCCCCGTTCGAACTGGTCTGGTCCGGCGGACGTCTCGGCCGCGCGGCGATGCAGGTCTTCTACTGGTGGTTCGATGCCCGCGAGCGCCGGGCGGCGCGCGCCGCGCGTCAGCGCGAGGAGGAAGACGAGCGCGCGACGCAACGCGCCGCGCTGCGCGCGGGCGACAGCGAGGCGGGGGTCGAGGCGCAGCTCGGCGCGGTGGTGCCGCCGGCGGAATTGCCGGCCGAGCCGGCGCTCGCCGACCATTCCGGCTGGGGTCCGCCGGCGGTGCTGCCCGGGCTGCAGGCGAAGGCCCGCGAGGCCGGCCTGTGGAACCTCTTCCTCCCCGGCGAGCACGGCGCCGGCCTCACCAACCTGCAGTACGCGCCGCTCGCCGAGGTCACCGGCCGCAGCCCGTCGCTCGCCCCGGCCGCGCTGAACTGCGCCGCGCCCGACACCGGGAACATGGAGGTGCTGGCCGAGTTCGGCTCGCCCGCCCAGCAGAGCGAGTGGCTCGCGCCGCTGCTCGACGGCACGATCCGGTCGGCGTTCGCGATGACCGAGCCCGAGGTCGCCTCCTCCGACGCCACCAACATCGGCACCCGGATCACGCTCGACGGCGACGACTACGTCATCAACGGCCACAAGTTCTACATCTCGGGCGCCATGAACCCGAACTGCAAGATCTTCATCGTGATGGGGAAGACCGATCCGTCCGCGGCCCGGCACGTGCAGCAGAGCATGATCCTGGTGCCGCGGGAGACTCCCGGTTTGCGCGTGGTCCGCGGCATGCGCGTGTTCGGCTACACCGACGGCGACCACGGCGGGCATGCCGAGGTCTTCTTCGACAACGTCCGGGTCCCGGCCACGAACCTGATCGGCACGCCCGGCAGCGGGTTCGCGATCTCGCAGGCCCGCCTCGGCCCCGGCCGCATCCACCACTGCATGCGCCTGATCGGGATGGGCGAGCGGGCGCTCGAGCTGATGTGCACGCGGGCGTTGGCGCGCACCCCGTTCGGCAAGCCGCTCGCCGAGCAGGGCGTGGTGCAGGACTGGATCGCCGAGTCGCGGGTGCGCATCGAGCAGGCCCGGCTGCTCGTGCTCAAGGCCGCCTGGCTGATGGACACGGTCGGCAACAAGGGCGCACACACCGAGATCCAGGCCATCAAGATCACGGTCCCGGCCACGGTCGAGTGGATCATAGACAAAGCAATCCAGACGTACGGCGCGGCCGGCGTCAGCCAGGACACGCCCTTGGCCTCCCTGTGGGCACATGCTCGCACCCTGCGCCTGGCCGACGGTCCCGACGAGGTGCACAAGCGCTCGCTCGCCCGCCGGGAGCTGAACCGTTACCGGAGCGACTCGTGACCACGTCTTCCCAGCGCGTCGACGGCCGCACGGCCCGCTCGGAGCGCACCCGCAACGCGATCGTCGACGCCCACCTGCAGCTCATCCGCGAGGGCGACCTGCGCCCCACCGCCGAGCGGATTGCCAAACAGGCCGGCGTCTCGCTGCGCGCCCTGTGGAGCCACTTCTCCGACCTGGAGGCGTTGTTCGCCGCCAGCGGCGAGCGGGTGCTGCGGCAGGCGGCCGCCACCCACCGGCCGGTGTCGCCGAAGCTGCCCTTGGCCGAGCGGATCGACGCGTACACGAAACAGCGCTCCCGCCTGCTCGAGCAGCTGGCCCCGAACTCGAAGGCGTCGGCCCTGAAAGAGCCCTTCTCCGAGACGCTGCAGCATTATCGCCGCCTGCACATGGGCCGAGCCCGCGACGAGCTGTCCACCCTGTTCGCCCCCGAAATCAACGGCGACGACGAGCTGCTGAACGCCCTGACCGCGGTCAGCATGTCGGCCACCTGGAACACCTGGCGCGAAACGATGAACCTGTCGGTGGCGGCCTCGCGGGCCGCTCTCTCCCGCACCCTCACCGCCCTGCTGACGACGGCCTGACCTGGGCATTGCGGAGGCGGATGCCGCTGTATCCCACCGTGCTGGCGATCACCTCGTCCCAGAACGGCCACAGGTTGGGGAGCAGGCGCAGCTGGATGCCGGCCTCGGCGTGGCATCTCAGCAGGTCGCCGACCGGCGAAGGTGGGCCCAGCGGCGTCACGGTTTCGGTGGACACGTGCGCATGCGGCTCGGAGCCGGGCGAGGCGATCGGGGTGAACAGGGCGGCGGGCAGGCGATAGGCGTACAGCCTGGTGGTGCGCATCGCGTCGAGCCAGGCGTACTCGTTGGCGTGGACCCGGTCGCCGCAGCCGGCGCCGATGATGCGGTCCCGGTCGGCCGGTGTGGTGCCGGCTCGGACCCAGGCCATCGCTCGCGGGCATTGGCGGGGGAACCAATAGCTCGGCGCGCTGTGCGCATCCACGGCCCAGACGTACGGCGTCGTTTCGGCGGACGTGGGGGCCACGTGCGGCACGAACCGCGTGATGCCCGGGTCCTCCGAGAAGTGCAGGACCTCTCCCGGCGCGGGGCGCACCCGCGCTACAGAACGACGACCGAGCGGGCGCCCTCGCCGCGGGACATGCGGTCGAAGGCGGCGGGCACGTCCGCCAGGCCGATCCGGTCGGAGATCAGGTGGTCGACCGTGAGCGTTCCGGAGAGGACGTCGGCGGCCAGCCGCGGGAGCTCGGCGTCGAAGTCGGCGCCGCCGTAGACCGACGAGCGCAGGATGCGGGCCGAGGAGAAGATGTCCAGGGCGGAAAGCTGCACCATGTCCTCGTTGCCGCCCATGCCCACCACCGTGACCTGGCCGCCGCGGCGGGTGGCGCGCCAGGCCGCGCGGATCGTGACGGCCCGTCCGACGCATTCGAAGGCGTGGTCGGCGCCCCGCCCGGACGTGCGGGCGCGGATCTCCTTGGACAGGGTCTCCGAGGAGACCACGAAGTCGGTGGCGCCGGCCGTCTCGGCCAGGCCCTTCTTGGCCTCCGAGACGTCCACGGCGATCACCTCGGCGGCGCCGGCGGCGCGGGCCGCCGCCACGACCGACAGGCCGACGCCGCCGAGGCCGATCACGACGACCGACTCGCCGGGCGCGACCCGTGCCGTGTTGCGGACCGCGCCGGTGCCGGTCAGCACGCCGCAGCCGAGCAGGGCCGCGCGCTCGAAGCCGAGCTCCGCCGGCACTCGGATTACCGCGTTCTCCGGCACGACCACCTGGGTGGCGAACGCCCCGAGCCCCAACGCCACGTGCACGGGCGCGCCGTCGAGGGTGATGCCGTTCTCGAGCGCCGCCGTGCCCGACGACGTCGAGCAGAGCCACGGCTCGCCGCGCAGGCAGAACCAGCAGTCGCGGCAGGGCGGCTGCCAGTTGAGCACGACGTGATCGCCGACGGCGGCTCGGGTCACGTGCTCGCCGGCCTCGACCACCTCGCCGGCGGCCTCATGACCAAGGATCAGCGGGTACGGCGCCCGGATCGTCCCGTTGATCATGGACAGGTCCGAGTGGCACACGCCGGCCGCCCGGACCCGTACCCGCACCTGGCCCGGCCCGATCTCGGGCAGCCGCAGCTCGGCGACCGCCGGCCGGGAGCCTGACGAACGAACCACGACCCCGTTGAAGTATGTCGTCATCTCTGAATCGCCTTCACCTGACGGAACTCAGCAAGACCGTACTCGCCCAGCTCGCGTCCGACGCCGGACTGCTTGTATCCGCCGAACGGGGCGAACGGATTGAAGGCGCCCCCGTTGATGTCCACCGCGCCGGTGCGCATCCGCCGGGCCACCGCGAGCGCCCGCTCGTCCGAACCCCAGACGCCGCCGGCCAGGCCGTACCGGGAGTTGTTGGCGATCGCCACCGCCTCGTCGTCGCCGGCGAACGGGATGATCGACAGCACCGGTCCGAAGATCTCGTCCTGGGCGAGCTCGCTGTCCGGGTCCACGTCGGCGAAGACGGTCGGCGCGACGAAGTGCCCGGCCGCGGGGAGCGGCGCCTCCAGGCCGCCGGCGACCAGCCGCGCCCGCGAACGCTCCATGAACCCCCGCACCCGCGCACGCTGCGCCCCGGAGACCAGGGGTCCGAGCCGGGTGCCCTCGTCGAAGGGGTCGCCGACGGTGTAGCCGGCGGCGGTCTTGGCGGCCAGCTCGACCGCTTCGTCGTAGCGCGAGCGGTCCACCAGCATCCGCGTCCAGGCGGTGCAGGTCTGGCCCGAGTTGAGGAACGCATTGCCGACCCCGACCTTCACCGCCCGGACCAGGTCGGCGTCGTCGAGGATCACGTTGGCCGACTTGCCGCCCAGCTCCAGCGCGACCTTGGCGATGCGGTCGGCGGCCGCGTGCGTGATGGCCCGGCCGGTCGCGGTCGAGCCGGTGAACGACACCATGTCGACGCCCGGATGCCCGGCGATGGCCGCGCCGACGATCGGCCCGGTGCCGGTGACCAGGTTGAGCACGCCCGCCGGCACCCCGGCCTCCGCCGCCGCGTCGACCAGCAGGTATGCCACCAGGGGCGTCAGCTCGCTCGGCTTGAGCACCACGGTGCAGCCGGCCGCCATGGCCGCGGCGACCTTGGCCACCACCTGGTGCAGCGGGTAGTTCCACGGCGTGATCGCGCCGACCACCCCGACCGCCTCGTGGACGACCAGGGAGTTGCCGATCGTCTCCTCGGGCTCCGGCCGTACGGCCAGATCCGCGTACCCCCGAAGGACCGTGAGCGGAAGTCCGGCCTGAACCCTCTGCGCCACCTTGAGCGGCGTGCCCAGCTCGAGCCCCACGGTTTTGGCGATGTCGCCCGCCCGGGCGGCAAGCGCCGCATGCAGGCGGTCGAGCACCGCCCCGCGCTCGGCCATCGGAAGGCCGGACCAGCCGTCGAAGGCGAGCCGGGCCGCCGCGACCGCGCGATCGACGTCCTCGGCCGAGCCCGCCGGCACGTACGCGATGATCTCTTCGGTGGTGGGGTTCTCCACCGGGATCGTCTCGGACGAGGCGGGCGGCGCCCACTCGCCGCCGATGAACAGGTGCGGACGGTCCAGGGAGGTCATCGCCGAAGTCCCCTCTCTTGTCGGGCCTGCAGGCCGCTGATCATCAGGTCGAGGCCGAGCTCGAATGCGCCCCCGTCGACGGCCTCATGATGCGCCGCGAGCAGGGGCGCGCGGTGCAGGTGCGGATATTCGTCGTAGAGCGCCGGGTCGACGTCGAAGCCCAGCGCGAAGGAGCCGAGCGCCGAGCCGGTCACCAGGTAGCGCATGAGCGCGCCGATGTGCGTGGCGCGGGCCGGCGGCCAGCCGGCGTCGACCAGCGCGCCGAAGACCGCCTCGGCCATGGCCAGCGCGGCGGGACGACGGCCGGGGCCGCCGGCCAGCACCGGCACGATGTTCGGGTGGGCGGCCAGCGCCGCGTGGTACGACTTCGCCCAGCTGCGCAGCGCCTCGTGCCACTCGCTTTCGCCGAAGGCGGACACGTCGACCTGCGCGATCACCGCATCGGCGACCGCGTCGAGGATCTCGGCCTTCGTGGCGAAGTGGTTGTAGAGCGACGGCCCCTGGACGCCCAGCTCGGTGGCGAGGCGGCGCATCGACAGCGCGTCCAGCCCCTCGGCATCGACGAGGTCACTGGCTGCCGCGACGATCCGCTCACGGGTCAGCAGGGCCTGCCTAGGTCGCGCCATCGTTCACCGATCCCCAGGAAATTGACACTGGACGCGCTAAAACTTACGCCGCTAGTTTAAGGGATATGGACTTCTCGCTCACCGACGAGGAACGTGCGATTCGCGACACCGCTCGTCAGTTCATCACCAAAGAGGTCATGCCGCTGGAGCAGGAGGCGCTGCTCCGCGAGCGCCGCCACCAGCCCGGCCTGGAGCTCAGCGAGCTGCGCGAGCTCCAGCAGAAGGCCAAGAAGTTCGGCTTCTGGGGCCTGTCCACGCCGGAGGAGTTCGGCGGGATGGACCTGCCGGCCATCCTCCAGTCGCTGATCTGGACCGAGGTCGGCCGCACCTTCGTGCAGTTCAAGTTCGGCGGCGAGGCCGACAACATCCTGTACTTCGCCAACGAGGACCAGAAGCGCGAGTTCCTGATCCCGACCATCGAGGGCGAGCGGATCTCCTGCTTCGCGATCACCGAGCCGGGCGCCGGCTCCGACGCCGCGAACATCAAATTGCGGGCCGTACGCGACGGCGACGACTGGGTGCTCAACGGCGAGAAGACGTTCATCACCAACGGCAACGACGCCGACTTCACCATCGTGGTCGCGGTGACCGACCCGTCCCGCAAGGCCAGCAGCGGCGGCGCGACGGCGTTCCTGGTCGACCGGTCGATGGGCTGGCGATCGGAGTTCATCCAGACGATGGGCGAGGGCGGACCGGCGTCGTTGATCTTCGAGGACGTACGCGTCCCGCACCGCAACATCCTCGGCGAGATCGGGCAGGGCTTCGAGCTGGGCATGAAGTGGATCGGCAAGGGCCGCTACCTCATCCCCTCCCACGCCATCGGCATCGCCGAGCGGGCCCTGGGCATGGCGATCGAGTACGCGAACACCCGCGAGACATTCGGCGCTCCGATCGGGACGAACCAGGCGATCCAGTGGATGCTCGCCGACTCCGAGGTCGAGCTGGAGGCGGCCCGCTGGCTGATCCTGCGCGCCGCCTGGACGGTGGACCAGGGCGGGGATCCCCGGCATTCGTCCTCGATGGCGAAGCTGTATGGGGCCGGTATGGTCAACCGCGTGGTCGACCGGGTCATGCAGATTCACGGCGGCATGGGGTACACCCGCGAGCTACCGATCGAGCGCTGGTACCGGCAGGTCCGCCTGATGCGGATCTACGAAGGCACCGACGAGATGCAGCGCCTGATCATTTCCCGTGATCTTCTTCGCGGGTACACGAAGATCGGAGGACACCTCGCATGACACAACTGTCGCTGGCCACCGTCCTGGCTGAAGCGGCCCGCAAATACCCCGACAAGCTCGCGGTGATCGACAGCACCACGACCGAGCGCATCACCTACCGCGACCTGTGGCGGCAGACTCTCGCGTACGCGGCCGGCCTGCGCGAGCTCGGCATCGGCCCCGGGGGCACCCCCCCCCTCCCACACCCCCACCCCCCC
>Ga0081540_1002372_pt1 | contig 15386 bp, 14 predicted proteins | sample TabmetS2T1R1_FD_71024 | JGI IMG/M metagenome (GOLD analysis project Ga0081540, IMG submission 71024) | Tabebuia heterophylla rhizosphere microbial communities from the University of Puerto Rico - S2T1R1 | ecosystem: Host-associated > Plants > Roots > Rhizosphere ... | reverse complement strand
TGCGCTCGATCCTCTGGTGGCGAGCAACTTCCTGAAACTCCTGATGCGCCTTCAGGCCGAAACAGGCGTCTCCTACGTCTTCATCACCCATGACATCGGGATCGTCCGGGCTATCGCAGACTCCGTGGCAGTGATGCTGCGCGGCCGCCTCCAGCGCTTCGGGGCGAAATCAAAGGTGCTCTCACCGCCGTTCGACGACTATACGGATCTGCTTTTGAAATCCGTGCCAGAGATGGAGATCGGCTGGCTGGAAAAAGCTCTGGCGTCCCGCCGAGCAACAGCGCCGGGGCAGGAATCGCAACAATGGCCCTCGGATGCGGAGAACCGCGGAGCAAATGCACCGGCGGAGAAGTCCGCTGTGATATGATCGAGCCGATCCAGGCTGATTACACCTAGTGCCACGCCGTGGCTCAGAAAGTCCCAGGCGGCTTCCTAATGGCTATTTCGCCACGATCTGATCGTAGATGCCGCCCTCGCCGAAATGTGTCTTACCTACCTCGGCCCACGGCCCGATCAGCGCCTCGACGTCGAAGGACTTGATCGCCGGGAATTTCGAAACGTTGGCCTTGAGTGCCGCCTCGTCGCGCGGACGCAGATTGTGCCTAGCGATGATGGCCTGTGCCTTCGGCTAGAACAGGAAGGCGAGATAGGCCTCGGCGACTTCGCGCGTGCCACGCTTGTCGACGACCTTCTCGTTCGCGGCGACCGGAGCCGGCGCCTCGACGCTGATCGAGGGGTAGACCACGTCGAATTTCTCGGCGTAGGAAACATTGAGGAGAGTCTTTTCGCTCTGGGCCACTGCGGGAGGAGCGACGGAAAGACTTGTCGCAACAAGTGCGCCAGCAATAGAGCGACACCGTGCCGAACATCATGGCGTGTTCCATATGAGATTGTGCGATGACGGAGTCTAGAACGCGCCATTGGGCAGACGAACAAAGAAGATCGAATAGCATATTCCAGCGGCTGGATAGGTAAACCTCTTTACGGACGATAGAGCAGGCGTGCTTTTTCCATGAGCCGCGCTTTGTTGACTCGGGATTGTCGAAATTTGCTACGAAGGAATTGCTGCCGGGTGTCAGACGTCCTTCAGGATCGCGCTAGCAAGGCGCCTGAGGGATAAGGATCGCACTGCTGGGATTTCCCATTATGATGCCGGAGGTGATCTTTCATCAGCAGACCGCTGAATGGCTTGCTGCCACGCGCAATTCGCCTGCCACGGCCGCGGAACCCGCGGCAGAGGTCAGGTGGTGGAGCATCGTGGACTGGTTCGGCTTTCGCCGGCCAGCGGCGTTGCCACATCGGTTCCAGGAGAATGAAGTGCTCAAAATCGTTGGTATCAGCGGCAGCGCCTCGCCGCTCTCGCGTACGCGGTCCATCGTCGAGACAGCCCTCGGCCGGGTGGCCGAGGAGAGCGGCGGCGCCGCGCATCTGATCAGCATCGCCGATCTTGTACCCTATCTTGGCGTCGCCTTCCGCGGCGATGCCGCTCCACCCGTTGAGGAGGCGCTGCGGCGTATTGAGACCGCCGACCTCTTGATCGTCGGCTCGCCGGTCTACAAGGGCTCCTATACCGGCCTGCTCAAGCATCTGATCGACTTGGTGGAATATACCGCCCTTGCGGGCGTGCCGGTCGGCCTTATCGCTACCGGCGGCAGCGACAAGCATGCTCTTGTGGTTGAGCATCACATGCGGCCGCTGTTCGGCTTCTTCTCCGCGCGGACCCTGCCAACGGGGCTGTTCATCCTCGACAAGGCCATCGCCGGCAGCGCCATCGAGGATCCGCTCACGCAGGCGCGCTTCGACCAACTCGTCAGGGAAGCGGTCGATGCGCTGGCGCCGGTGCGGGCGGCGCAATCGGCCGCTTCGGCCTCTTGAGGGGGCAGGCGCAACCGCCACTGGCGCAACGTCCACACCCTGCACGTCCCGGTGCGCCGGAAGTATCATGGCATCGCTAATGACGCGCTGAGCAGCTTTAGGCCGCCACGCCAGCTTTGGAGGTGAAACGCATGGGCAAGGAGATCCGCCTCAACGCCTTCGACATGAACTGCGTCGTGCATCAGTCGCCGGGGCTGTGGCGGCATCCGCGCGACCGCTCCTTGGAGTACAATCGCCTCGGCTACTGGACGGAGCTGGCGCAGACGCTGGAGAGGGGCCTGTTCGACGGCATCTTCCTCGCCGATGTACTGGGCGTCTATGACGTGTTCGGCGGCAATGCCGATGCCGCCCTGCGTGGCGCGATCCAGGTGCCGGTGAACGATCCGCTGCTGATCATCCCGGCCATGGCGGCCGTGACGCGCAATCTCGGCTTCGGCGTCACCTCGACGCTGACCTACGAGCCGCCCTTTCCGTTCGCCCGGCGCATGTCCACGCTCGACCACCTGACGGAGGGCCGCATCGGCTGGAACATCGTCACGGGGTATCTGGCAAGCGCAGCGAAGGCTGCCGGCAAGGACAAGCTCACCGCCCACGACACCCGCTATGATATCGCCGAAGACTATATGCAGGTGGTCTACAAGCTCTGGGAGGCAAGCTGGGAGGATGGCGCAGTGCTGCGCGACCCCGCGCGCGCGGTGTTCGCCGATCCCGCCAAGGTGCACCGGATCAGCCACAAAGGCGAATATTTCCAGGTGGACGCGATCCACCTCGCCGAGCCCTCACCGCAGCGCACCCCCGTGCTCTATCAGGCCGGCTCCTCGCCCAAGGGCCGCGACTTCGCCGCGCGCCATGCCGAATGCGTGTTCATCTCGGGCCCCTCGCCTCAGGTGCTCCAGCCCCGCGTTGCCGCCATCCGCCAACTGGCCGGGCAGTATAGCCGTGCACCTGAGGACATCGTGATCTTCGCCATGGCGACCGTCATCGTCGCGCCGACCGACGACGAAGCCCGCGCCAAGCACGAGGACTATCTTCACTATGTCGACCGCGAAGGCGCGCTCGCTTTGATGTCCGGATGGACGGGCATCGACCTGTCCTCCTACGCGCATGATCAGGTGGTTCGCTACATCGAGAACGACGCCGGCCGCAGCGCCATGGAGAACATCACCCGTGCCGATCCGTCCCGCACCTGGACGGTCGGCCAGATCGCCGACCATGTCGCCATCGGCGGCATCGGCCCGCTGATCGTCGGCTCGCCTGCTCAGGTCGCGGACAGCCTGGAGCACTGGATCGATGCGACCGGCATCGACGGCTTCAACCTCTGCTATGCCGTCGCGCCCGAGACCATGACCGACATCGTCGAGCTCGTCATTCCCGAGTTGCAGAAGCGTGGCCGCTATAAGCGCGAATATGCGCCAGGAACGCTGCGCGAGAAGCTGTTCGGCGCAGGCCGCGCACGGCTCTCAGCGCCGCATCCCGCCGCGACATTCCGGCAGCAAGCGGCAGAAGCGGAGACCGCATGACCAAGCCTGTGACCGCCAACTCCCCTGCGCTGCAGACGCCGTGCGACGCCCTCGCCGCGGGGGGCTGCGCAACGCGGCCATGACCGCACGCTGCCCTTCGAGCAGATCGACCTCGTCCGCCGCGCAACTCGCTGCCGTAAGCCTCCTTCCATAGCAGAAGGGCAACGGCGCGCCTGCGCCTTGCTGCTCGTGCCATCCGCGGCGGTGAGATTGCCGCGTGCCGCGATGGCGCTCTTTATCGTCTTAGCGAGGGAGTCAGCGCGCGGCATGAGTCAGCTCTCGAATACTTGCGACAGGTCCAGCCAGCGCCCAGTCGAACCGCGATGTGACGCGCGCATAACCAGTAACGCGTTCGAAAAGAAATACCGGACGAACTGCTGGAAGTCGCCAGATGCCGCAGTTACACTCAAATGAGGACGCATCACCGCTCCGTTGGGGACAAAAGGGGGCATCATGTCCGTTCTGCTGGGGCTGAGCAGGGCGATCGATTGGGTGAGCACCCAATTCGGCGTGATTGCCAACTGGCTGGTCCTGCTCGCTTGCCTGATCAGTGCCGGCAACGCCGGAAGCCGCTACCTCTTCAGCATCAGTTCGAACGGTTGGCTTGAGATCCAGTGGTACATGTTTGCGGGCATGGTGCTGCTTGGCGCCCCGTACACGCTGAAGATGAACGAGCACGTTCGCGTCGACCTCATCTACGGCATGATGTCCGAGCGCACGCGCATCTGGATCGATATTATCGGCGGGTTCCTGTTCCTGCTCCCGATGTGCATTATTCTCACTTATTTCACGTGGCCGTGGTTCGTCCAGTCCTGGACGATCAATGAAGCCTCCTCGAATGCGGGAGGTCTCGTCCGATGGCCAGTCAAGCTGCTGTTGCCGGTCGGCTTCGCGATGATGGCGCTCCAGGGGATCTCGGAGATCATAAAGCGCATCGCCGCCCTCGAGCATGTGCTCGACGAGGAGTTCAAGTATGAGAAACCCCTCCAATGAGCATCATCCGGGACAATATGGCTCCCCTGATGTTCGCAGGTATGATTCTGTTCATGCTCATTGGATACCCGGCGGCGTTCTCGTTGGCAGCCACCGGCTTGTTCTTCGGATTCATCGGCATCGAGATGGGGCTTATCACGCCCGACTTTCTCGGTAACCTCACCTATCAGCTCTTCGGCATCATCTCGAACGACCTTTTGCTGGCAATCCCGTTCTTCACGTTCATGGGCGCGATCCTCGAGCGATGCGGCCTGGCCGAGGACTTGCTCGATTCGATCGGGCAGATCTTCGGTCCGGTGCGGGGCGGCATGTCCTATGCGGTGATCTTCGTGGGCGCTATTCTCGGCGCCATCACCGGTACGGTTGCAGCTTCGGTGATCGCCATGGGCGTGATCTCGATGACGCCGATGCTCAAATATGGATATTCGAGGCAGCACACGATGGGCGTTATCGCCGCCTCGGGCACCATCACCCAACTCATCCCCCCTTCCCTGGTTCTTGTGGTGCTCGCCGACGTACTCGGGCGTTCGGTCGGTGACATGTATGCCGGCGCCATCGGGCCGAGCCTCATTCAGGTCGCCCTATTCTGCGCCTGGGTTGCGATCGTCAGTCTCATCTGGCCTAAGGCGGTGCCGGCGCTGCCACTCGAGGCACGCACCTTGCACGGATGGGCGCTCTGGAGAAAGTGCCTGCGGGGCATGATTCCCTCGCTCGGACTGATCTTTCTCGTGCTCGGCACGATCTTCTTGGGGCTCGCTACCCCATCAGAGGCCGGAGCCATGGGCGTTGTCGGCGCAATCCTGCTTGCTGGCACTTACGGCACCCTCACCTGGAGGCTCCTGTACCAGGGGATGGCGACCACCATGCGCCTCACCGCCATGGTCGTCTTCATCCTGATTGGCGCACGGGTGTTCAGCCTCGTATTTCAGGGAGTGGGTGGCAAGGAATGGATCGAAGAGCTCCTCACTGGGCTGCCTGGGGGACAGATTGGTTTCCTGGTCTTTGTCAATGTCTTCATCTTCGTCGTGGCGTTCTTCCTCGACTTCTTCGAGATCGCGTTCATCATCATCCCGCTGCTCGCCCCAGCGGCGCACAAGCTCGGCATAGACCTCGTCTGGTTCGGCGTGCTGATCTGCGCCAACATCCAGACGAGCTTCATGCATCCACCATTCGGTTTTGCGCTTTTTTACCTGCGGGGGATTGCGCCACGATCGATCAAGACGTCCGAAATCTACCTGGGCGCCATTCCCTGGGTGTTCCTGCAGGTCATCCTCGTCATCATCCTGATTTTCTGGCCGGGCTCCGTCACCTACTGGCTCGACAAGGGACCCGGCGTTGATCCATCGACAGTGAGAATCGAGGTCCCCATGCCGGAGATGCCCCCACCCATTGATTTTTCTGGACCGAAAAACTGACTGGCCCAAACGAACAAGCCCCGGAGCAAGGCTCCGGGGGCCACTGCTTGCGATGCGATGCCATGGACGTCATGAGGCGCGCATCCGCATCATAAACGAGTCGAATGCCAGCTCTGCCACCTGCATCCATTGGTAGGAGTCGCCGCGGAAGGCCGTGACGCTGTCAAGTAGCTTCTTGAAATGCGGGTTGGTCTGCGACAGCCCGGCGTAGATTTCGTTGGCTGCTTTGTAGCTGGCCTCCATGATGTCCTGGGGAAAGGCGCGCAGCAGCGCCCCACCTGCGATCAGGCGCTTGAGGGCAGCCGGATTGCCAGCGTCATACTTGCCGAGCACCCACTCCCAGGCCTCGCCGGAAGCAGCCATGATCGCGGCCTGGTAGTGCTTCGGCAGTTCGTTCCATTTGGCGATATTGATGATGTTGAACGCCTGGCCGCAGCCTTCCCACCAGCCGGGATAGTAGTAGTACTTGGCGACCTTCTGGAGGCCGAGCTTCTCGTCGTCGTAAGGACCGACCCATTCGCTCGCGTCGAGCGTGCCCTTCTCCAGCGCCGGGTAGATGTCGCCGGCGGCAAGCTGCTGAGGTACGACACCGAGCTTGGAGACAATCGTGCCGGCAAAGCCACCGATCCGGAATTTGAGGCCATTTAAGTCTTCGACCGACTTGAGCTCCTTGCGGAACCAACCGCCCATCTGGGCGCCGGTATTTCCCGCTGCATAGCCGATGCAGTTGTAGTTCTTCAGCACGTCGTTGAGGAGTTCACTGCCGCCGCCGAACCGCAACCAGGAGTTCATCTGCCGGCTATTGAGCCCGAACGGCAGCGCAGTGCCGAAGGTCAACGCCGGGTCCTTTCCCCAGTAGTAGTACAACGCTGTGTTGCCGATCTCGACCGTGCCGTTCTGCACGGCGTCGAGCACTTGCAGGCCGGGAACGATTTCGCCGGCGGCGAACGGCTGGATCTGAAACCGGTTGTCGGTGATTTCGGCGATGCGCTTGCTGAAGTGTTCGCACCCGCCATAGAGCGTATCGAGCGACTTCGGCCAGCTCGCTGCAAGCCGCCATCTGATCTCCGGCATTGTTTGGGCGATAGCCGGCGCTGCCATCGACACCGCTGCGGCACCAAAGCCGCCGACGCCAGCAGCTTTGAGAAGCTTGCGCCTAGTAATTTTAGCCATTCCCATTTCCTCCTTCGATGTTGTGGGCGATCCTTCGACTCCGAGATCGCTGATGCCTGTCGATATCTGCGCAGGCGCAGGTATAAGCTTAAGCTTTTTCTTGGAGGTAGTGAATGCAGATGCTGCTTAAACGTGTACGATAACGGCAGCTCTTGGCCCATAACTCGCGTCTGAGTGCTTGCAACTTCCGCTTCCGCCGCGCTCCGGGATTGAACCACCAAGCGGCATTGGTCGGCTGGGTTCACAGGTCGAAATCCGACCGCCGGCTGCACAGACACTTGCGCCTCATTGCAGTCATCGGCGTGCCTGACAGCTGCTACCGAATTGCTTCTCAATCGAAATTTCGTCGCGGGAGCGAAGAGCCGATCGCAGCGAAGAAAAGCGGACGTTCGGCAATGGTAAGGGTGAGTTACTGCCCAGCTCCCAAATGGACATTGACCAGAGTCACAACTAAGGCGTCCAGAGTCGCCTCAGATGCAGACGTGCTGCCCTTAGTTGGTGAGAAAAATATCCGGCAGCCATCGCTTGCCGCCGCCATTTCCGTTTGCGCCTCACTCCGGCGTGGGCTCATGGCTCGGCTAGAATTCTGCCGATGTCCATGTCCTCGGGTTCGCTCGCGGAGAGATCGAGGCCGGCTTCGATATGAGCAAGGTGATCGCGCATCAGCGCCTCGGCGCGGTCCGGATTGCGATCGCGCAGCGCTTTCAGGATTTCGAGATGCTCATCCTCTTTGCAGCTCGATGCGTCGGAATTCGCGAAGAGGCCAATGATGAGCGAGGTCCGGGCGACAAGCTCACGAACCATGCGCACGAGTACGGCATTGTCCGTTGCCTGGGCAAGCTTGACATGGAACTCGCCCGACAGACGGATCACATCGCGCCGCCGCCGCTGTGTCTTTGCCTCTTGTTCGAGTTCGATATGATCGCCGAGAACCTTGAGGTCAGTAGCCGAGGCATTGGCGGCGACGCTGCGCACGACACTTGGCTCCACAGCGAGCCGCGCGCTGAACACGTCATGCGCTTCCTTGCGATCGGGACAGGCGACGAAAGCGCCGCGGTTGGAGTGCAGGTCGACGATGCCCTGGCTCGCCAATAGCAGAAGCGCCCGGCGAATGCGCATCCGTCCGACGCCAAAGGCCTCACACAGCTTTGCCTCGCTCAGCTTGGTGCTCGCGGGAAGCCTCTGCTCCATCACCGCGGTCGTGATCCGATCGACGATCTGATGCTCGTCGGGAGCTACTCCGGAGATGTCCGACACAATCTCTCTCGCGTCCTCAACCACAAGCTCATCCTTTGCTGCATGTCCCGGTCCGGAATTGTGCGCCTCCCAATCGCACGTCAAGAGCGGGATGGGATAGAATCTTTTACACTTTCACAAAATTTTGTTGACAATATTGTTAACACTTTGTTGATTTACAGGGCAATCGGTTTCCGACGCTCGGCGCCGCGAACCCAATGAGACTTCAAGGAGGAGCGGAGTTATGCGACTGACACGACGACAGATGGTGTATGCGCTTGCGGCGGTCTCATCCATGGCTTTGGCTCCAGTCGCGCAGGCGGCGGATGCGAAGCTGCGGATCGGTTTCGTGGGTGTGACCAGCGGCCCAGCTGCCGCCTGGGGCATCTCCAATGTCCGCTCGATGCAGACCCGCGCCGCCTGGCTGAACGAGCAGGGCGGGGTGAAGATCGGCGACAAGACCTATGACATCGAGGTCGTCACCTTCGACGATCAGAAGGATCCCAAGCGCGCCATTGCCGGCATGGAGAAGATGGCGCAGGAAGGCATCCACTATGTCGTCGGGCCGAATGTCGATGACGGCGCGGCAGCCGTGCGTCCGGTCGCCGAGCGCAGCGGCATCATCTATTTCCCCTATGCCTTCCCGAAAGAGCTGTATACGGCTCCCGCGTCCAACGCGATCCTGGGCATGGTGGCCAATTACCAGTCCGGGCCGGCGATCTATAAATATCTGCGCGACAACAAGGCCGTGAAGAAAATTGCCTTCCTCGCCGCGAACGAATCCGACCCGCTCAGCCAGCGCGATGGCGGCGTTGCCGCTGCCAAGGCGCTCGGCCTGGACATAGTGGCGGCGAAGGACACCTATCAGAACGACACACGCGACTTCGTGCCAGTGCTGACGCCGGTACTTAGAAGCAAGCCCGACCTGCTGGTTCTCTCTGGCGTCGCGCCCGGAAATGCGCCGCTGCTCATCCGCGCCGCGCGCGAGATGGGCTATACCGGCCTCATCTCAACGGAAACGGCGCAGGACGCCGCGGTGCTGAAGGAAGGCGCTGGAGATCTCGCCGACGGCTTCATTTCGGTGGGCGGCGCCTCGACGCCGGAGATCCGCTCGAAGGAGATGGAAGAGTTCACCGCGCGCTACACCAAGATGTTCGGCGAATACAATGACGAGTCGAACACCAAGTGCTACGCGCTTGACTACATCATCGACACGCTGAAGGCCAATCCGAAGGCGGTCGACAATGTCGACGAGTTCAAGAAGACCATCGACAGCTTCTCCGCGCCGAATCCTTACATGAAGGGCGATGCCAAGCTGAAATATGTCGGCATGACCTCCTTCGGCCAGAAGCGCCAGATCGCGGTCCCGCTTGTGGTCAACGAGTACAAGGGCGGCGCCTTCAAGACGCTGTTCATCGCAGAGGTCGACTGATCGTCAACTCGCCCCGTGGGAGCGCCCTCTAGCCAAGGCGCCATCCCGCGGGGCCGTCGCCCGGTCCTGTTCCCATGGAACAAGTCATTGCCAATGGGCTCTATCTCGGCGCCCAATATGCGCTGATCGCGCTCGGGCTGACGCTCATCTTCGCCCTGATGAACGTGCTGAACTTCGCCCATGGGCAGATGTACGTGCTCGGCGGGTTCGTCACTTATACGATCTACGGACAATTGGGGCTGCCCTTTGTCGTCGGGCTGCTCGCCTCGGCCGTCACCCTCGCGGTGATCGGCGCGTTGATGGAGCACTTCCTGTTCCGCCCGGTGATCCGTCGGAGCGTGCGCGAGGAAAGCACGATGCTGCTCGCGGCGGGCATCGCCTTTTTCCTGGACGCGGTGATCCTCCTGACCTTCGGCGAGAAGCAGCGCGGCGTGCCGAAGATCGTGGGCGGCGTGTTCAACTGGGATTTCCGGATCATCATGCCCTATGACCGGATCCTGATCGGCATCCTGGCGATCCTGTGCATCGCCGGATTCATCCTCTACATGCAGTATTCCAAGACCGGCCGCGCGATGCGTGCGCTCGCCCAGGACCGTGTTGCTGCGCAGCTCATGGGCGTCAATGTCGACCGCTATTCCATGATCGGCTTTGCGCTAGGGGCGATGCTTGCCGGATTGGTCGGTGGGCTGCTGGTCACGATCACCGGCGTGAACTCCGGCATCGGCGGGCCAATCTCGATCAAGGCCTTCCTGATGGTGATGATCGGCGGCGCGGGCGTGATCTCGGGAGCAATCGCCGGCGGTTTCATTCTGGGCATGCTGGAATCGGTCGGCCTGTCGGTGCTGCACGCCTATGGCGACATCACCTATCTGGTCATCTTCGCTACGCTGTTGGTGTTCCTCAGTATCAGGCCGCAGGGTCTGATGGGCAGACCGTGGGGGTGAGACCATGATGCGGCCCGCCAAGCTCGTCCCCGTCGTGATTTTCCTTATCGTCGTGCTGATCCTGGTGCCCTGGGCGATCGAGGTCAGCGGACGCGCTGATCTCTATTACACGCTCACCTCGGTGGCGCTGCTGAGCATCGCCTCGGCCGGAGTGTGGCTGACCTTCTTCATCGGGCGCATCAATATCGGCCAGGGCGCCTATGCGTTGCTCGGCGGCTATGTGTCGGCCGTGCTGGTCGTCACCTATGGCTGGTCGTTCTGGCTGACACTGCCGATCGCGGGACTCTTCTGCGCAGCAGTAAGCATCCTCATCGGTGTGCCGATCCTGCGGTTGCGCGGCGTCTATTTCGCCATGGTGACGCTGGTCTTGACCGAGGTCGCGCGGCTACTCGCCCTCGCCGTGCCGGTGACCAATGGCGCCAAGGGCATCACCAGCATACCGCCGCCCGGAGCGGTCAGCCTGTTCGGGCTGACGCTGATCCCGGACTTTGCCACGTTCCCCAGCACCAGGCCGGCCTTCTATTATCTGGCCGTCGTTCTGATGATCCTCTGCTTCGCGGCAATGTACCGGCTGGTGCATTCGCGTCTCGGCCAGCTCTGCCGCTCGCTGCAGCAGAATGAGGAGCTTGCCTCCTCGATCGGGGTCAACGTCTCCTATCTGCGCATTCTTGCCTATGCGATCTCGTCCTTCCTGGGCGGTCTTGGCGGCGCAGTGTTCGCGGCGGTGGCGCAGTCGGTATATCCGTCGAGCTTCGCGGTGCAGGACTCGGTCAACTTCATGCTGAACTGCTTCCTGGGCGGGCTCGGCTATGTTTTCGGCCCGATGCTCGGCACACTGGTGCTCTATTTCGGTTGGGACCTCCTGTTCCTCACCGGCAAATATCAGCTGCTTATCTATTCGACCATCCTGATCGCGCTGATGCTGTTCCTGCCAAACGGCCTGCTCAGCCTGCGGATTCCCAAGCCGAGCGGCCTGTTTGGCCAGCGCCTCCGCAGCAGCGAGGTCAAGCAATGATCCCAATCCTGGAGGTCGACAGCGTCACCAAACGGTTCGGCGGGCTGATCGCAGTCAACAATGTCAGCTTCAAGGTAGGCGAGCACGAGATCCTCTCGGTGATCGGGCCGAATGGCGCCGGCAAGTCGACGATGTTCAAGCTGATCGCGTCGTTCATGCGCACCTCATCCGGCGAGGTCCGGTTCCGCGGCGAGCGCATCTCCAATCGGTCGCCGCATATGGTCGCGCGCCGCGGCGTGGTGCGCACCTTCCAGGAGACCACGATCTTTCGCGGCATGACGGTACGCGCGAATGTCATCGTCTCCCACCATCTGCGGGCCAATGCGAGCCTGCTCGGCTATTTCCTCGGCACCGCAACCGCGCAGGCCGACCAGGACGAGTTCGGGCGCTCGGCGGATGAGATCATCGACTTTCTCGGCCTTGGCTCGCAGCGCGACGAACTGGCCAGCAACTTGCCGCAAGGACATCTGCGCGCACTCGGCATCGCCATCGGCCTTGCGACCAACCCGCCCGTGCTGCTGCTCGATGAGCCGTTCGCCGGCATGAACCACGACGAGACGATGCGCGCCGTCGATCTGGTGCGCAGGGTGCGCGACCGGGGCGTCACGCTCCTGCTCGTCGAGCACGACATGCCGGCGGTGATGAAGATCTCCGACCGGATCGTCGTTTTGAATTTCGGCGAGAAGATCGCAGAGGGCACGCCCGCCGAGATCCAGAACAATGAGGAGGTGATCGAGGCCTATCTCGGCAGCGAAGACGAGACGATAGGACTCTAGCGATGACTGAGATGCTGCGCGTATCCAACATCCAGCTTTATTACGATCACGTCTACGCGCTCAAAGGGGTGTCGCTCGACCTCGCGCAGGGCGAGACCGTGGCGCTGATCGGCGCGAACGGTGCCGGCAAGTCCTCGATTCTGCGGGCCATCACCGGACTGAAGCGCATCCGCTCTGGCCACATCCATTTCCAGGGCGATCGCCTCGACGGCGCTCCCGCGGACCAGATCGTCCGGCGTGGCATCGCCATGGTGCCGGAGGGCCGCCGCGTGTTTCCGCTGATGACGGTGAAGGACAACCTGCTGATGGGCGCCTTCACCAGGAACGACAGCGCGGGCATCCGCAATTCGCTCGACGGCGTGCTGGCCCGTTTCCCGCGCCTGAAGGAGCGCTATTCGCAGCTTGCCGGAACCCTGAGCGGCGGCGAGCAGCAGATGATGGTGATCGGCCGCGCGCTGATGGCGGCGCCGAAGCTCCTGCTGCTCGATGAGCCATCGCTGGGCGTTGCGCCGAAACTGGTCCAGGAAATCGCGCGCTCGATCGTCGCCATCAACCGCGACGAGAAGGTCTCGGTGCTGCTGGTCGAGCAGAATTCGCGGATGGCGCTCCGGATCTCCAACCGGGCTTATGCGCTGACCACCGGCTCCATAGTGCTGCAGGGGCGATCGGCCGAGCTGCTCGAGGACCCGCGCATCAAGGCGCTCTATCTCGGCGGCGAGCTTTAGGGGGCGTGCGAAATGCAAATCCTGATCGTCAATCCGAACACCACCGCATCGATGACGGAGAAGATCGCCATCGCGGCGCGGACCGTCGCGCGCCCGGACACAGAGATCATTGCAACGAATCCGCGCGAGGGGCCGGCCAGCATTCAGGGCTTTCATGATGGAGCGATGTGCGTGCCGGGGCTGCTGGCGGAGATGGCCCGCCATCCCAAGACCGATGCCATCATCATCGCCTGTTTCGATGATACCGGGCTGGACGCGGCGCGTTGTCAGACCGACGTGCCGGTGATCGGGATCGGTGAAGCCGCCTTTCATGCGGCGAGCTTCCTTTCCTGCAAGTTCTCGGTAATCACGACACTCGGCCGCTCGGTGCCGGGGATCGAGGGGAACCTCAAGCGCTACGGGCTCGATGCGCGCTGTGCCAAGGTCCGGGCGACAGAAATTCCGGTTCTCGAGCTAGAGCGGAACGATCCGGCGACATTGGCACGGATCAAGACCGAGATCGCGCGGGCGCTGGATGAGGACAGGGCGGAGGCCATCGTGCTCGGCTGTGCCGGCATGGCCGATCTGATGAGCCTGCTGTCGGACGAGTTCAAGGTGCCGGTGATCGACGGCGTCGCCTGCGCCACGACCTTCGCCGAGGCGCTTGCCGCGACCGGGCTGAAGACCTCGAAGATCGGCGGCTATGCCCAGCCGACAAACTGAGCACGGTCGCGATCCGAGGGTGCGGGTATACTCGCGTTAAAGACGACAACACAAGGGACCTACCGCCGATGACGATGGAGTCGCCCTATCCCCGCGACATGAAGGGTTATGGCCGCGAGCCCCCTCACGCCGACTGGCCGGGCGCCGCGCGGATCGCTGTCCAATTCGTGGTGAACTACGAGGAGGGTGGCGAGAACTGCATCCTCCACGGCGATGCGGCTTCCGAGGCGTTTCTTTCCGAGGTCGTCGGTGCGCAGCCCTGGCCGGGGCAGCGCCATATGAACATGGAGTCGATCTACGAATATGGCGCACGCGCGGGCTTCTGGCGGCTGTGGCGGATGTTCACCGAGCGCAACTGCCCGGTGACGGTGTTCGGGGTCGCGACCGCGCTCGCCCGCTCGCCGGAGCAGACCGCCGCGATGCGCGAAGCCGGCTGGGAGATCGCCAGCCACGGCCTCAAATGGATCGACTATAAGGACTTCACCCGCGAGGATGAGGCGGCGCACATGCGCGAGGCGATCCGCATCCACACCGAAGCGACGGGTGAGCGTCCGCTCGGCTGGTATACGGGACGCTCGGCGCTGAATACGCTGTCGCTGGTGATGGAGGAGGGCGGTTTCGCCTATTCGGCGGACAGCTATGCCGACGACCTGCCCTATTGGGTGGAGGGGCCGAAGGGGCCGCATCTCATCGTGCCCTACACGCTCGATGCGAACGATATGCGCTTCGCCACCGCGCAAGGCTTCAACTCCGGCGATCAGTTCTTCAGCTATCTGAAGGACAGTTTCGACATGCTCTATGCCGAAGGCGCCGACAAGCCGAAGATGATGTCCGTTGGGCTGCATTGCCGCCTGGTCGGCCGGCCGGGACGGACAGCATCACTGCAGCGCTTCATCGATTACGTGCAGGGGCATGACAAGGTTTGGATCGCACGGCGCATCGATATCGCCGAGCATTGGCGCAGCCGGCATCCAGCGGGAGAGGTGAGGCATGAATGACCTCGCGCTCGGCCACCGGCTGATGCCAAGGCTGGATGCACTCGCGCTGCATAGCGACGAGCCGGGACGGCTGACGCGGCTTTATCTGTCGCCGGCGCACAAGAGCGCGGTGGAGGAATTGTCGGTGTGGATGCGCGCCGCCGGAATGCAGGTGCGCGTCGATCCGCTCGCCACCGTCATCGGCCGCTATGAGGGAGAAGAGCCCGGCGCCCCGGCGGTGCTGATCGGCTCGCATATCGATACGGTGCGCAATGCCGGCAAATACGATGGCCCGTTCGGTGTGCTTGCCGGGCTCGTAGCAGTCGAGGAGCTGGCGCGGCGCGGTGAGCGGTTTCCGTTCGCCATCGAGGTGCTGGCCTTCGGTGACGAGGAAGGCGTGCGCTTTCCCTCGACGCTCTCCGGCTCGCGCGCGATCGCCGGGATGTTCGACCCTTCCGTGCTCGCCGGCAAGGATGAGATGGGCGTGACACTGCGTGATGGGCTGACCGCGTTCGGCTGCTCGGTCGATCGGATCGGTGAGGCGACTATGCCCGCGAACGCTGTGCTCGCCTATGTCGAGGCACATATTGAGCAGGGGCCCGT
>Ga0081540_1002371_pt1 | contig 15391 bp, 17 predicted proteins | sample TabmetS2T1R1_FD_71024 | JGI IMG/M metagenome (GOLD analysis project Ga0081540, IMG submission 71024) | Tabebuia heterophylla rhizosphere microbial communities from the University of Puerto Rico - S2T1R1 | ecosystem: Host-associated > Plants > Roots > Rhizosphere ... | reverse complement strand
GCGGGATTAAGGAACAGGTAGAAACCCCGGATTTCGCTGCGCTCATCCGGGCTACGTTCACCGGCCGAATTTCTTGTACTTGATCCGGTGCGGGATGGTGGACTCCAGGCCGAGGCGCCGCTTCTTGTCCTCCTCGTAGTCCTGGAAGTTGCCCTCGAACCACTCGACATGGCTCTCGCCTTCGAACGCCAGGATGTGGGTGGCGATGCGGTCGAGGAACCAGCGGTCGTGGCTGATGATCACGGCGCAGCCGGCAAAGTCCTCCAAGGCCTCCTCCAGCGCCCGCAGCGTGTCGACGTCGAGGTCGTTGGTCGGCTCGTCGAGCAAGAGCACGTTGGCGCCCGACTTCAGCATCTTGGCGAGATGCACGCGGTTGCGTTCGCCGCCCGACAGCGAGCCGACCTTCTTCTGCTGGTCGGCACCGCGGAAGTTGAACGCCGAGCAATAGGCGCGTGAATTCACTTCGCGTTTGCCGAGCTGAAGCTGGTCGAGACCGCCGGAGATCTCCTCCCAGACGCTCTTCTTGCCGTCGAGCGTGTCGCGCGACTGGTCGACATAGCCGAGCTTCACCGACTCGCCGACCTTGATGTTGCCTTTGTCCGGCTTCTCGGCGCCGGTGATCATGCGGAACAGCGTCGTCTTGCCGGCGCCGTTGGGGCCGATCACCCCGACGATGCCGCCGGGGGGCAGCTTGAAGGTGAGATCGTCGATCAGAAGATTGTCGCCGAACCCCTTGGCCAGATTGTCGAAGTCGATGACGTTCTGGCCCAGCCGCTCGGCCACCGGAATGACGATCTGCGCGGTCTGCGTGGTCTTCTCCGCCGCCTGCTTGAGCAGATCCTCGTAACGCTGATAGCGCGCCTTGGATTTTGCCTGGCGGGCGCGCGGGCTTGCGGAGATCCATTCCTGCTCGCGCGCGAGCGTGCGCTGGCGCGACTCCTCTTCGCGGCCTTCCTGCTCCAGGCGCTTCTGCTTCTGCCCCAGCCATGCCGAATAATTGCCCTGGTAGGGAATGCCGCGGCCGCGATCGAGCTCAAGGATCCAGCCGGTGACGTTGTCGAGGAAGTAGCGGTCGTGGGTGACGATCAGGATGGCGCCCGGATAGTTGCGCAGGTGCCCTTCCAGCCAGGCGACGCTCTCAGCATCGAGGTGGTTGGTTGGCTCGTCGAGCAGCAAGAGCTCGGGCTGTTCGAGCAGCAGGCGGCAGAGCGCAACGCGGCGCCGCTCGCCACCCGAAAGCTTGGAAACGTCGGCGTCGTCGGGCGGACAGCGCAGCGCGTCCATCGCCTGGTCGACCTTCGAATCGAGATCCCACAGACCTTTCGCTTCGATTTCGTCCTGCAGCCGCGTCATCTCGTCGGCGGTCTCGTCGGAATAGTTCATGGCGAGCTCGTTGTAGCGGTCGAGGATCGCCTTCTGCGGCGCCACCCCCTCCATTACGTTCTCGCGGACGGATTTGCTGTCATCGAGCTGCGGCTCCTGCTGCAGGTAGCCGACACGCGCACCTTCGGCCGCCCACGACTCGCCGGTGAACTCCGTGTCGATGCCGGCCATGATGCGTAGAAGCGTCGACTTGCCGGAACCATTGACGCCGAGCACGCCAATCTTGGCATCGGGATAGAACGAGAGATTGATGTTCTCGAGCACCTTGCGGTTGCCCGGATAGGTCTTCGACAGACCCTGCATGTGATAGATGAACTGACGGGCCATGCGCCCTGCCCTCTCTTGCGACGGTCAGGCCGGGTCGGCCTCACGCAGACTTGATGTCGGGATTTGGCGCTCATGTAGCGGTCGCCCGCACGCAGGGCAAGCTGCGCAATTCTTGCGGCACAATCACGTACGAGCGCATCGTAGGGGCAACCCTTGTGGTTGCCCTCTTTTGTCACCGCGAAGAAAGACAAGGGCCGCCCCTACGACGAACGCTTGGAGCTTCGTAGCGGGCACCCCTTGTGTTGCCCGAGGCGGCTACGAGGGTCTGCTTTACGGCGTGTGTGGCGTCGCGGACGAAACCCACCTCATCGGCGGTCCGTAACTTTCCCGAAAGGCTGAGTACGGATCGCACTCCACCCGATTCGAATCACACCAGTTTTTAACGAATCTGGGCGCACGATCATCGGCGAACAAAGCGCCGATAGCGCTGGAAAAAGGAAGCCGAAAGGCGACTCGCAGAACGGGAGTCCGTCATGGCCCAGGCCACCATCGCAGCGATGCCGACGTCCCTCGGCCATTCGCACGCGCGGCCAGCTCCGCGCCGCGGCCGCACCCTCGACGATCTCCGCCGATCCCTCCTCCGCGCCATCTTCGACCCCTACCGGCCCGAGCTCCACTACATGCGCGGCCCCGGCCCCAAATGGCGCGAGAAGCACGGCGACGTGCCGCCGCCGGCGCTCTGACCCGGCATCTCCCCCACCGATCTCCGCGATCGCAGCCGTTTTTGGTCTGGAATCAGCCACTTGGCCGACCGCGACCAAAATGCAACAGCCTCGTTTTAATTCGCCGGTGTGGGCCGGCGGTCACAGCTTTGGCGCCTCCTTGGGCCTAGAGTCGGAGGCGTTGGGGAGCCGATTCACGAGGGGAGTCGTGCCGTGACCGCCAGGACAGTAAAGCGTTTGAGGAGAGTGGCGCCACGCCAATTCCACGGCTTTGTCGCCGTCTGCCTCACCCTGCTCAAGGATCTGTTCGACCCCTACCACCCGGAGCAGCACTACATGCGTGGTCCGGGCCCGAAATGCCGCGAGAAGCGCGCGCGCGCCGCGCTGGCGCCTGCCCATGCCAAAGGCAGGATGGCCCCCGGGGCCGTTTGGAGCGCCCGCTAAGCCGCTGAAATCATTGCTGCAGTCCAGCTGCTCTTGAGGCAGCCGCAAGCTGGCATGGCGCTTGCTCAAGCAACGCTTGAGCAGCCGTGAGGCCGGTCACAGTCGCTCGCGCGCGATCGTGCGATCGTGCGTCCCCAACGCGAGCGAAAGTGAAAGCCCCGATGCTGACTGCCCTGGTCCTGATCTGTTCGGTTGCCGTGACCCCGGAATTGCGCGACTGCAGCCGCGCCAATGCCGCCGCCGTCATGCGGGTGCCGGCCGAGTTCGGCAATCCGGCCACCTGTTTCATGCACGCCCAGGCCTACCTGGCCGAGACCTCCATCGGGCAGGAGCTGGGCAGCGACGACCGCGTCAAGGTCGTCTGCGCCCGCAGCGAGACCGTGGGCGCCTCGATTCCATCGGTCACGACGCGCTGAACCGTCACTTGCAAATCCAGGCTTAAGTCCCACACATAAGCGTGCGCCGGCGCGTTGCGCGCCGGCGGCAGTTTGGGACCCACGCCGCATGGACGTTGCAGACGACTACCTGATCCGTCCCGATCCGTCCGACCCGCGGCTCACCGAGCGCGTCACCGGCGTGGACCAGACCGGCAGCCGCATCGAGACCGCCGTCACGGTCGAGCGCGCGCTCACGATCTATCTCAACGCCCAAGAGATCGTCACCGCGATGACGATCGGCGACTATCCTGACTTCCTCGCGCTCGGCTATCTGCTCAACCAGAACATGCTCAAGGCCGACGACGAGGTCACCGCCATCGACTACGACGAGGACCTTGCGGTCGTGGTCGTGCGCACCCGGCGCAAGACCAACTACGAGAAGAAGCTCAAGAAGAAGGTGCAGACGTCCGGCTGCGCGCAGGGCACCGTGTTCGGTGACCTGATGGAGGTGATCGAGGGCGCCTCGCTGCCGGCCGCGGAGCTGCGCACCTCCTGGCTCTACGCGCTGGCCCAGAAGATCAATGTCACGCCGTCGCTCTATCTCGAGGCCGGCGCGATCCATGGCTGCGTGCTGGCCGAGCGTGACCGGCCGCTGGTCTATATGGAGGATGTCGGCCGCCACAACGCGGTCGACAAGATCGCCGGCTGGATGTTCCAGAATCGGGTCAGCCCCGACGACAAGATCTTCTACACCACCGGCCGCCTTACCTCGGAGATGGTGATCAAGACCGTGCGCATGGGCATTCCCATCCTGGTGTCGCGCTCGGGCTTCACCGCCTGGGGCGTGGAGCTCGCCCGCAAGGCCGGCCTCACGCTGATCGGCCGCGCCCGCGGCAAGCGCTTCGTCGCGCTGTCGGGCGAGGACCGCATCGTGTTCGACCAGGACCTCCGCTACGTCGAGGACGAGAGCATGAAGCACCGGCGCAAGGCGGCGGTGCATGACGACTGAGCCGACCTGCGGCCTGGTGCTGGCCGGCGGGCTCGCCCGGCGCATGGGCGGCGGCGACAAGGCGCTGATCCGCATCGGCGACGCCACCATCCTCGACCGGGTTCTCGACCGGCTGGCGCCGGCGTGTACCGGCATCGTGCTCAATGCCAATGGCGACCCGGCGCGGTTCGCGCGCTTCAACCTTCCGGTCATTGCCGACGATGTCGCGGACTTCCCCGGCCCCCTTGCCGGCATTCTCGCCGGCCTCGACTGGACCGCGCAGAATGCGTCCGGCGTCGCGTGGCTGGTCAGCGTGCCGGGCGATTGTCCGTTCCTGCCGCGCGACCTAGTGCAGCGCCTGCATGCCGCGCGTGAAGCCGCCGGGACGCCGCTCGCCTGCGCCAAATCGGGCGCCTGGCGCCATCCGGTGGCGGCGCTGTGGCCGGTGGCGCTCCGCCACGATCTGCGCCACGCCCTGGTGAGCGAGGACCTGCGCAAGATCGAGGTGTGGACGGCGCGTCACGGCGTGGCGCTGGCCGAATGGCCGGCCGAGCCGGTGGACCCGTTCTTCAACGTCAACACGCCGGAGGACGCTGCCGCCGCAACCCGGCTGGCGGAGCGGGATGCAGCAGCGTGACGCCTTGATTCTAGGCGCACGCGCATCCATCATAAGGTAAAGCTATATGGGGAGCAGATCATGCGAGCTTTTGCTGGATCAGTTGCCGCCGCGGTCATTGTCGCTTTCGTTGCCATGTTTGCCCTCGACGGCATCTGGCGCCCTGCCGACAAGGCCTTCACGACCAGCGGCGCGCGCATCAGCCACGAGGGCCACAACCTCGTCGGCAAGGACTGGTATTCGAGCCGCCAGTTCTGAAATTGTAGGGTGGGTAAGGCGCGCAGCGCCGTAACCCACCGCTATTTACGACGCGATGCTGCATGGCGGGTTACGGCGCGCAACACTGCGGCATCGAATGCACCGCATTGCCCGGCGCCTAACCCACCCTGCCGGCTCACATCAAGCTGGCGTAGGGCAGGAACCCGATCGTCGCGCCGGGCTCGATGCTCGTCACATCTTCAGTGAGCTCGGCGAGGCCGTCGGTCTCGGTGAGCGAGGTGATGACGCCGGCGCCGTCGCGCGGATATTTGCTCGCCGCGATGGCCCCGTCGGCGGTGCGCGTCAGCGCCACCCGCACATATTCGCGCCGGCCCTTCTTCTTGCGATATGCGAAACCGGCGCGCACCGGCAGCGCCACCAGCGGCTCCGGCAACGCGCCGGCCAGTCGCAGCAGCAGCGGCCGCACCACGCGCGCAAAGGTGACGAACACCGCCACCGGATTGCCCGGCAGCCCGACAAAGGCGGCGCTGTCCTGTTCGTTCGATCCCGGGATTACCCCCATGGCGACAGGACGGCCGGGCTTGATCGCCACTCGCCAGAACACCAGTCGCCCGACCTTCTCCACCGCGTCGCGCACGTGGTCCGCTTCGCCGGTGGAGACGCCGCCCGAGGTGATGACCAGGTCGTGGTGCGCGGCCGCACCTGCGATGGCCGCCGCCAGATCGTCCGCGCGGTCGCGGACGATGCCGAAGTCGGTGACGGCCGCACCGAGGCGCGCCAGCATGGCGGCGATGAGCTGCCGGTTGGCATCGTACAGCGCCGCCGCCGGCAACGGCTCGCCCGGCTCGACGATCTCGTCGCCGGTGGAGAGCAGGGCCACCCGTACGCGCCGCCGCACCACGATGTCGGCTAGGCCGATTGCCGCAGCGAGCGCGAGGTGTTGCGGCGCCAGCCGCCGGCCAGCCGGGAGCGCCACCGTTCCGGCGCGGATGTCCTCGCCGGCAAGGCGCCGGTTGGCTCCGCGTTTGAGACCCGGCGGCAGGAGGACCATGCCGTCCTCGACGCGGCAATCCTCCTGCATGAACACGGTATCGGCGCCTTCCGGCATCGGCGCCCCGGTGAAGACGCGAATCGACTCGCCGGCCGCCAACGCCCGTGCCGCCGGGTGACCGGCCGTGACCCGATCGACGACGGCGAGGCGGGTGTCGCCGCCGGCCTGAAGATCGGCATGGCGCACCGCATAGCCGTCGACGGCGGAATTATCGAACGGCGGCAGGTCGACAGCGGCAACGATGTCCTCGGCGACAACGCGGCCGGCGGCTTCGGCGAGGTCCACGGTCTCGGTCTCGGCCGCCGGCGTGATGCGGTCAACCACCAGCCGCTCGACTTCGGCGACCGGCATCAGCGGTCCGGAGAAGGCGAAGCAGTCGTCGGAAAGCTGCGCCATGGCCCTAGAGCATGATCCCGAAACAGCCTGCCCCGGACTTGATCCGGGGTGGATACCGGTTTTCGGAAAGCATGCCCTCGGGCTCGACCCGAGGGATCATGCTCCAACAATCAAAGTTGAGCGAGATGGCGGTTCGAAGAAAAGTCATCTCGCTCTATGTCGCGACGCGGTCGCGTGGCGGCGATACGCGCTCCACCGGCACCGCATGCCGCAGCACGATGTCGATCACCGCGTCGATGTCGTCGAGGCTGACCACCGGCACCCCAGCCCCGGGCAGCTCCGCGTCGGACGCCGCCGCCACGATGTGCGGATCGTCGGGATAGAGCAGCGGCTTTCCCACTCCGGCGCGATAGATCTCGAGCTTCGGATGGTGCTCCCGCTTGAAGCCCTCGACCAGCACCAGGTCCACCGGCGAGAGCTTTCCCAGCAGGCTGACGAACGACGCTTCCGGCTCGCCGCGCAGCTCATGCACCAGCGCCCAGCGGCTGGCCGAGCCGACCAGCACCTCGGTCGCGCCCGCCATGCGGTGGGTATGAGAATCCTTCCCCGGATGATCGACGTCGAAGCTGTGGTGGGCGTGCTTGACGGTCGACACCGTCAGGCCGCGCGCCACCATGCGGGGGATCATTTTGGCGAGCAGCGTGGTCTTGCCGGCGCCGCTCCAGCCTGCCAGGCCGATGATACGCATACCCCATCATAGCAAACGCCAACGCCCCGCAAGTTGCGGGGCGTTGTCATCGGTAAGGGGGTGCGGGCCGGCCTATTCGGCCGGCGTGGCCAGTGGCTGCCGCTGCGACTGGTTGGGACCGGTGCGCGCCAGCTCCTGGTCCAGCCACAGGGCGTGGTGCTCGCGCGCCCAGTTGACATCGACCTCGCCGGTCCCCATCGCCTCGAAGGCGCCTTCCATGCCGATGGTGCCGATATAGATGTGGCCCAGCATGGCGGCGACGAACAGCACCGCGATGATGGCGTGGACGATCTGAGCGGTCTGCATGCCGACCACCGAGGTCCCGTAGAACGGGAACATCAGGATGTAACCGCTGATCGCCACCGCGGTGCCGCCGATCACCACGATCCAGTAGATCATCTTCTGGCCGGCGTTGAAGCGGTAGGCGGGCGGATGATCGTGACCGACGATGCCGCCGCCGCGCTTGAGCCAGTCCACGTCCACCCGGTTGGGGATATTGCCGGCGATCCACATCAGGAAGATGGCGATGACGCCGATGGTGAACGGGAAGCTGAGATAGTTGTGGGCATACTTGGCCCACAGCGACCACGTCGTGAACGCTTCCGGTCCCAGCAGCGGCAGCAGCAGCGGCTTGCCGAAGGTGATGTTGAGACCGGAGATCGCCAGGATGACGAAGCAGGTGGCGGTCATCCAATGGACGAAGCGCTCGAACGCATTGAAGCGGACGACCGTGCGTCCCGAGCGGCCGCCCTCGATGCGCACCATGCCGCGCCAGAGATAGAAGATCACCAGCACGGCCAGCATCCCGACGATGGCGATGGCACCGATCCAGCGCAGCGTCACCTCGTGGAAGTTGCGCCAGCCGCGGCCTTCCGGCTGGATGAGCACGCCCGCCTTCTCGTCCGGAATGGTGATCCGGCCCTCCACGCGCTGCAGCTGCCGCAGCAGTTGCTGCTCGTTGACCGAGCTGGCGGTCGGATTGACCGAACTCGGCTGCTGCGCCGCCACCGGCGCTGCGAGTGCAATGAGCCAAGCGAGCGCCAGCGCTCCCAGCACGAAGCGGACGCGAGCAAGAAGCGTCGGCATTGTTCTCCCTCCTGTTTTTGGCGGCGGCGCGGTCGTGCCGCACCGCCATTGTTGATGGTTACGACGCGATGGTCTCGCGATAGGCGGTCTGCCACCCCCAGGCGCCGGAGCCGTAGCCGCGCTTCATCACCCGCTCCTTGTAGATCTGGGCGATGATCTCGCCGTCGCCGGCGAGCAGCGACTTGGTCGAGCACATCTCCGCGCATAGCGGCAGCTTGCCCTCAGCCAGGCGGTTGGCGCCGTATTTCACGTACTCGACCGCGCTGCCGTCGGCTTCCGGGCCGCCGGCGCAGTACGTGCACTTGTCCATCTTGCCGCGCGACCCGAAATTGCCGACCCGCGGATATTGCGGGGCGCCGAACGGGCAGGCGTAGAAGCAGTAGCCGCAGCCGATGCACAGGTCCTTCGAGTGCAGCACCACCGCGTCAGCGGTGGTGTAGAAGCAGTTGACCGGGCACACCGCCGCGCACGGCGCGTCGGTGCAGTGCATGCAGGCCATGGAGATCGAGCGCTCGCCCGGCTTGCCGTCGTTGATGGTGACGACGCGCCGGCGGTTGATGCCCCACGGCACCTCGTGCTCGTTCTTGCACGCGGTGACGCAGGCGTTGCACTCGATGCAACGGTCGGCGTCGCAGAGAAATTTCATTCGAGCCATTGCAGCCTCCCTACGCCGCCCTGATCTGGCAAAGTGTCGCCTTCGGTTCCTGCATCCCGGTGACCGGGTCGTAGCCGTAGGTCGTGAGCGTGTTCACGCTTTCGCCGAGCACGATCGGATCGGCGCCCTTGGGATACTTGTCGCGCTGGTCCGTGCCCTGGAACCAGCCGGCGAAGTGGAACGGACACCAGGCGACGCCCTTGCCGACGCGCTCGGTGACCAACGCCTTCATACGGCCGCGCGCGTTGGCAGCACCCGTGACCCACACCCAGGCGCCGTCCTTGATGCCGCGCTCGGCGGCATCGGCAGGATTGATCTCGATGAACATGTCCTGCTGCAGCTCGGCGAGCCATTTGTTGGAGCGGGTTTCCTCGCCGCCGCCTTCGTATTCGACCAGCCGCCCGGAGGTCAGCACGATCGGGAAGTCCTTGGCGATGTTCTTGTCCAGGTTCTGCTTCTGGATCGTGGCGCCGATATTCGGCACGCGGAACTGCCGCGCGTCCGGCAAGGTCGGATACTTCTGCACGAGATCCGGGCGCGGCGAGTAGATCGGCTCGCGATGCACCGGGATCGGGTCGGGCAGGTTCCACGCATTGGCGCGCGCCTTGCCGTTGCCGTAGTGGATGCAGCCGTGCTCCATCGCCACCCGCTGGATGCCGCCGGAGAGATCGGTCGCCCACGAGATCACGTCCGGATTGTTGCCGCCGATGCGCTCGATGACGGCCTTCTCGGCGGGGCTGAGGTCCTTGTCCCAGCCGAGCTTCTTGAGCACGCCGTAAGTGAACTCGGGGTAGCCGTCCTGGATCTCCGAGCCGAGCGAGTAGGAGCCCTCGGCCAAGAGGTTGTCCTTGCGCGTGGTGCCGTCGGGCAGCTTGACCTCGCGCTCCACGCCGAAGCGGGCCCGGAAGGTGCTGCCGCCGTCCTTCACGTGCAAATTTGTATTGTAGAGCGTGTGGGTGCCGGGATGTTTAAACTCCGGAGTGCCCCAGCACGGCCACGGCAGGCCGTAATAGTCGCCCTTGGCCGGACCGTCCTTGGCTCGCAACGTGACGAGATCGAAGTCCTTCTGGTTCGCCATGTGGAGCTTGAGCCGCTCCGGCGATTGGCCGCAGTAACCCGTCGACCAGCCGCCGCGATTGATCTCGCGCAGGATGTCCTCCGGGACCGGCCGATCACCCTCGACCTTGATGTTCTTGAACATCAGATCGGAGAGACCAAGCCGCTTCGCCAAGAGATACATGACCTGGTAGTCGTCCTTGGACTCGAAAATCGGCTTGACGACCTGCTCGCCCCATTGCAGCGAGCGGTTCGACGCCGTGCGCGAGCCGGAAGTCTCGAACTGGGTGCAGATCGGCAACAAGTAGGTGTCGTTCTTGCGCTCGCCGAGTACGGCCCACGTCGTCGGATGCGGGTCACCGACCACGAGCAGCTCGAGTTTTTCGATCCCCTTGGCCGCTTGCGGCATGCGGGTGACGGTGTTGCCGCCGTGCCCGAACACCAGCATCGCCTTGAGGTTATCCTTCTGGGCGACCTGGTCTTTCGGCAGCATGGTCGCGTCGAACCAGCGGGTCGACGGAATGCCCGACGTCTCCATGATCTGCTTGGACTCGAAGCGCGACAGCATCCAGTCGTAATCGACTTCCCAGACGCGAGACCAGTGCTTCCACGCGCCTTCGACCAGGCCGTAGTAAAGCGGCAGCGTCACGATATCGAGACCGAGGTCGGTCGCACCCTGCACGTTGCAATGGCCGCGGAAGATGTTGGCGCCGGTACCGAAGTTACCGACGTTGCCGGTCGCTAAGAGCAGGATGCAGCTGGCGCGGACGTTGGCGGTGCCGACCGTGAACTGCGTCTGTCCCATCGCCCAGATCAGCGTCGAGGGCCGCTGTTTGGCGAAAATCTCGGCAACGCGCTTGACTTGCGCCTCCGGCAAGCCGGTGACGCGCTCGACCTCATCCGGCGTCCACTTCTCGACCTCCTTACGCACCTCGTCCATGCCGTAGACGCGCTGCTTAATGAATTCCTTGTCCTCCCAGCCGTTCTGGAAAATGTGCCACAGCATCCCGTAGATGGTCGGGATGTGCGTGCCCGGCCGCACGCGCACATATTCGGTCGCGTGCGCTGCCGTGCGCGTCATGCGGGGATCGACAGAAATCCAGTTGGCGCGATTGAGCTCTTTGCCCTCGAGCAAATGCTGCAGCGACACCGGGTGCGCCTCCGCCGGATTACCACCCATGACCATGATGGTCTTGGAGTTACGGATGTCGTTGTAACTGTTGGTCATTGCGCCGTAGCCCCAGGTGTTGGCCACGCCGGCGACCGTCGTCGAATGGCAGATGCGCGCCTGATGGTCGACGTTGTTGGTGCCCCAGAACGCCGCGAACTTGCGGCAGAGATATGCGCCTTCATTGGAGTACTTGGCGGATCCGAGCCAATAGACCGAGTCCGCTCCCGACTTCTCGCGGATCGCGAGCAGCTTGGCACCGATCTCGTCGATCGCCTGATCCCAACTCAGCCGAGTCCATTGGCCGTTGACGAGCTTCATCGGATATTTCAGCCGCCGGTCGCCGTGCACGAGCTCGCGCACCGAGGCACCCTTGGCGCAATGCGAGCCGCGATTGATCGGCGAATCCCAGCCGGGCTCCTGGCCGATCCACACGCCGTTGGCGACTTCCGCCACCACGGTGCAGCCGACGGAGCAATGCGTGCAGATGTTCTTGCGGATGGTGACTTGCGCGCCGGCGGGCGGCGGCGGACCGGCCTTCGCCGTGCGCACGCTTCCAAGCGGCAATGCGCCGAGTGCGGCGAGGCCGCCGGCGAGAAGGCCGGAGCGGCGCAGGAAGCCGCGACGATCGAGCCCGTCCTCGCCCTGGCATGGCAGCGCGGCGGCGAGCGTGCCGCGACGCTCCTGGCGTTCTGTTCGTTTGATCAGCACGGCTGCCTCCTCAGCTCGGATACCTGTTGACTCGATAGAAGGTCTGAACCTCCCGCGAGTTCGCCTGGTAGCGCGCCTTGCGCTTCTCGTCGTTGCTCTCGCTATCGGCGCGCGCTTCTTCGGCCAGCGGTGCGCTTGCCGCCGCGACGGTGGCGCCCGCGCCCAGCGTGCGCAAGAATTCACGACGGCCGAGCGTTGCTTTGCGTCCTCGTTTCATGCCGTCTCCTCCTCCAGTCTTCGTTTGTTGTGCACGCCGGGCAAACCCGACCGGCGATGCGTTGCGCTGCTCACACCGGCAGCGCGAAGGCTTCCGTTTCGATCTGCACGAACACCTGGCCGAGTGCTCCGACGCCGCGGTAGAAATCCGCGGCCTCGGCCTGCTCCAGGTCGGCGAAGAAGCGACCGATCCAGGGCGCGAGATGCTGCTCGAACACATCGCGCTCAGAGCCGGCGGGAGCGGGAAAGCGCCGGCTCGCCAGTCCAGCCATGATCTCGCACAGGATCGCCGCGTGATCCTCGGGCTCGGCTTGCCCCTCCGTGCGTTCGATGCCGAGCTTGTCGAGATGCGCACGCAGACGCGCGAGCGGCCGCTCGTGCAGGAACCCGGTGAGATAGTAAGAGCCGTACGGAAGAAGCTCTCCGCGGCCGAGCCCGATGAAGAGGTCGAAATATTCGCGCTCCACGCGCTCGACGCTGGCGCGTTCCGCCGCCTCGGCGAGCGCAGCGTGGGCGAACCCCAGCGGGCTCGCATCGCCGCGCAATGTGGCGAGGCGCTGCAGCAGCGGAGCATCCGGCGCGCGCGCGAGCAGGACCGAGATCAGCGCATATTCTTGTGCGCGCGCGGCATCGACCTCGTCGACGTCGCCCGCTGTCCCGACGTGCTGGGCGTAAAGATCGGGCCGCAGCGTCGAACGGTTCACGCCGGTCGCCGCTTCGACTGACAGCACGCGTTCCGCGGGAATGCGTGACCAGTTCGAAACTGAGGGCTGCGAGATGCCCAGCTTTCTGGCCAGCGCGCCGACCCCGCCGGCGACGCGGATCGCTTCCTCCAAACCTAGGTCCCTCATGGGCGCGCTGTTCTTTTTTATTATGGTTCGAACGTAGAACCGTACCGCCGGCGGCGAGCGCCGGTCAATAGCCTGAGGCTATGGGTCCCTGCGTCTATTTGGGCAAGGCGCCGCCGTGCAGCCGCTTCGCAATCAATTGACTGTCATTGATGCCTTCTTGACCCGGCCGCGCCGCAGCGGCTGCCGTGTTGCGGTGCGGTAAGAGTTCCGAGCCAGCGCCCTCGCCGGGCTTTCCGGCGCCCTCGTCCGAGGGGGGGGCGGCGGGGCTCGCGACGTGTGGTGCCGTCATCTCAGAGGCAGCTTCAGCCAATTCGGAGTTTTTTTCCGAGGGCGAAGCCATTTCCTGCGGCGCTGGCGCAGGTTCCGGGGTGAGCCCCCCACCGGCAACGCCGCCTCCCAGCATTCGCGCGATCTGCCGGCGCAGTTCGTCGGTCATCTCGAGCGGGCCGAAGCCCGCGATCGCGTCGGGTGCATTGAAGTCCCAGGAATTCTCGGAGAGCCCGACGAAGTCGCGGATCTTGGGATCGCTCGCCCAAGCGCGACGAAGCGCCGCACGGGTCAAGTGCGCGGGCACGCCCGGGGCGAGGAAGGCTCGGATGTCGGTTTCGGCGGTGATGCTTTCGATCGGCGGCAGCTTTGCCGGATCGAAGGACGGCTCAGGCGCGCCGCCGAGAGCGGGCGCAGGATCGTTTTCCTTGCGCTCGCCTTCGCCGCCATCCGGGTGCGTTGGCGCTGCGGCAGGCGCAGCCGCAGGCCGTGCCGCGGCGTCTTGCGCCGCCGCCTTGCGTCGCGCCCAGCGCGCGATGAAGTTTTCCGGCTCGCTCATTCCCGCGCCTTCTGCATCGGTCCACGCCGCGCGAGCGCCTCCGGATCGGCGCGGTCACGCTCGCGTTTGTGGAACGGCTGTTCGACATGATGCTCGGCGACGAAAGCATCAATCGCCGCGCGCACGACCTCCGGCATGGGCACCACATCGACGAGATCGGTGCCCGTTTCGGTCCAGGCTTCGCCCTCGGCGGGATCGGCGGTCACGGCGAAAATCTCGTATGGGGGCTCGACGCCGCTCGGCCTCAGCGCCACCCAGAGCATGGGCGCGCCCGAGCCGAGATTGTTGCGGTAGTTGGCCGTCTCCGTGCCGTAGAGCGCGATCTCGGCCGCGCCCGCGTAAAACGTGGTCGTTTCGGCGTCCTCGGCGAGCGTAGTCCACGGCAAAGCGTCAGGTTGGCCAGGCAAGGCCGCGACCGGTTTCCAGGTGAAATCGATCCACGGGCTCTGCGCCTTGCGTCGCTCGACCACGATGCCGACCGCAATCTTGCCGGGCGCGAGAGCACTCATGACACGGCCTCGAGATGGGCGAGCGGAAGTCCGACCACGAGGTTTTGCGGCTTCATCCGCAATTTCTGGTCGGGCGTCATCGCCAACATCAAATAGATGGGCTCGCCCTTGGCCTTGTCCAGAATGATTTCGGCATCGCGGAAGGTGAGCCGGTAGAGGCCAACGATGCGCTGCCGCGCCGCGGGTTCCAGCTCTTCGCCGCGCCACAGCGCGTTGCCGATGCGGGTCGCCTCGGCGTCGAGCCCGATATACCAGGTGAGATTGACGTCGGCCGCCTCGATCAGCGGTTCGATCGCGATATTGATCGACAGGAGGTGCGCGATCCACCGCGCGATCACCTTGCCGAGCGCCTCGAGGCCGCGCCGGCCGGCGGTGAGGTCGAGCGCCATATCGAATAGATCGCTGCGCTCCCAGTAAGTGTCGGCATTGGCCTCGTTGAGCACGTCGATCTCCCCCGCCGTCGGGAGCCCGAGCATGGCAACGAGCGGCGAGACCGGCTGGGGGCTCTCGCCCGAGACTTTCTCCTCGTCGGCCGCGATCAAGGACCCATCGAGCACACTTAGCCGTTGCGGCCGGAAGAAGAGCTCAGCCGCGCGCAACATGAAGACGTCGTCGCAACCGTCGAGCACGTTGCGCAGGATCACGTGCACGAGTTGATTAATGAAAAGAGGCGGAGTGGCGCCCACGCCATGGCGGACCAGATCGAGATACGCAGCCTCCATGGTTTTGTGGCCAACGAGGCGATCGCGAAAGTCGCGCATCAAGTTCCAATTCTCGCGTGCATCGGAATCGGCGATCGCCGCGATGTCCGCGCCCGTCACCGGCCGGCGCGGATCGTCGAGCAGCGCCGCGTGCAATCCGCGCTCGGCCGCGCACGCATTCGGTGGCGGCGCGAGCTCCGGCCGCGCAAGATAGGCCTTGAGGAACTCATCGGTGACCAGAAGTCCGCCACCGTCGTCGCGATCAAGCAGGTGATGCCCGCAGGAGAGCCAGAAATCCGCCATGCGTTCGCGCCTCGACGCGTTTGCTTGCGATTCACTCGCTTCGTTTGTGCTGCGCCAGCGCGAGCAGATCGACCTCCTCGCGCGGCTCCTCTTCGCTCTCCACTTCGAGGAACGAGAAGGCGCGCATCGGCTTGCGCGTACCGCGAGGATGCAAGCTG
>Ga0081540_1002370_pt1 | contig 15392 bp, 15 predicted proteins | sample TabmetS2T1R1_FD_71024 | JGI IMG/M metagenome (GOLD analysis project Ga0081540, IMG submission 71024) | Tabebuia heterophylla rhizosphere microbial communities from the University of Puerto Rico - S2T1R1 | ecosystem: Host-associated > Plants > Roots > Rhizosphere ... | reverse complement strand
AAAGCGCGCTTCGGCTTCTCCAAGGGCTCGTTGCTGGTAGTTCCCTCCCGCGGGGATTCAATGCCCTATGTCGTGATCGAGGCGGCCGCTGCCGGCATTCCGATGGTCGCCGCCAATGTCGGCGGCATCCCCGAGATTTTCGGCCCGCATGGCGATGCCTTGTTCGCGCCGAGCAACGCCGCCGCCATGGCGGATGCGATCGAAGCCGCACTGAAGGATCCGGCCGCGGCAAACGAACGGGCCAAATCGCTGCGCGAACGAATCTTCATGCATTTTTCGCAGAAGGCGATGGTCGAGGGCGTCTTTGCCGGCTACCGCGATGCGTTTGCCAATCGTTAACCCTTCTTTACCAACGTAACCGTTTCTTCCGATTTGTCCCGTAAGCCCGTGGTGTGGGGAATTCCGCACCGGCAGGCACGTTCCTATGTGCATGCTCCAGAACGGACGTGGACCAGTGGAACCGATCAACGCACGCTCGATGCTCGATGCCGCAGCGACCGCGGGCGCCGACCGCCCGCCGCTCGAACGGCGCCGCAGGCTTACGCCGGCCGCGCTTGCCGTCAGCAATCAGAAAGTCGGCCGCGCCTATTCGCCGATCGTGATCGCGGGCGCGGTTCGCGTCATTGATTTCGTGATGCTGAGCGCGATCGGTATCGCGCTCTATTTCGGATATGTCGTCTCGCTCAGGGGTTTTTCCTGGGAGTTTCTCGCGGCGATCTTCGGCGTGGCCGCAACGGCCGTGATCTGCTTCCAGGCGGCCGATATCTACCAGGTGCAGTTATTCCGCGGCCACCTTCGCCAGATGACCCGGATGGCTTCATCCTGGGCGTTCGTGTTCCTGCTATTCATCGGCGCATCCTTCATCGTCAAGCTCGGCAGCGAAATCTCGCGGCTCTGGCTCACAGCATTCTTCTTCACCGGCCTTGCAGCGCTGGTGACCGAACGCGTGTTCCTGCGCTCGCTGGTACGCAGTTGGGCCCGTCAGGGCCGGCTCGACCGCCGCACCATCATCGTCGGCGCCGACCAGAACGGCGAAGACCTCGTCCGGGCGCTCAACACCCAGGATGATTCCGACATCAAAGTGCTCGGCGTGTTCGACGACCGCAACGACGACCGCACGATGGATACCTGCGCCGGCAGCCCCAAGCTCGGCAAGGTCGACGACATCGTCGAACTGGCACGGCGCACCCGCATCGACCTCGTGCTGTTCGCGCTGCCGATCTCGGCCGAGACCCGCATTCTCGAGATGCTGAAGAAGCTGTGGGTGCTCCCGGTCGATATCCGCCTTTCGGCCCATACCAACAAGCTGCGCTTCCGTCCCCGCTCCTATTCCTATGTCGGCGAGGTGCCCACTCTCGACGTGTTCGAGGCGCCGATCACCGACTGGGACCTGGTGATGAAGTGGCTGTTCGACCACGTCGTCGGCTTCGTAATCCTGGTACTGGCATTGCCCGTGATGGGTCTGGTCGCGCTCGCGGTCAAGCTCGACAGCGCCGGACCGGTGCTGTTCCGCCAGAAGCGGTTCGGTTTCAACAACGAGCGCATCGACGTCTTCAAGTTCCGCTCGATGTACCATCATCAGGCCGATCCGACCGCCTCCAAGGTCGTGACCAAGAACGATCCGCGCGTCACCCGCGTCGGGCGCTTCATCCGCAAGACCAGCCTCGATGAATTGCCGCAGCTCTTCAACGTCGTGTTCAAGAGCAACCTGTCGCTGGTCGGGCCGCGTCCGCACGCCGTGCAGGGCAAGTTGCAGAGCCGGCTGTTCGACGAAGCCGTCGACGGCTATTTCGCGCGCCACCGCGTCAAGCCGGGGATCACCGGCTGGGCGCAGATCAACGGCTGGCGCGGCGAAGTCGACACCGACGAGAAGATCCAGAAGCGCGTCGAGTTCGATCTCTATTACATCGAGAACTGGTCGGTGCTGTTCGACGTCTACATTCTCCTGAAGACGCCCCTGGCGCTGATGACGAAGAGCGAGAACGCGTATTGAGGTTAGCTCGCCGTTATTGCGAGCGTAGCGAAGCAATCCATGGCGCGGCGTCAGGATAGATGGATTGCTTCGCTGCGCTCGCAATGACGCGGATAGTGAGTGCCGTAGTTTGTTGAGTTGCGTGAGTGCGTGATGGCGTATGCGGCGACAGCCGGGGGCTCCCTACCATCGATGACGGCCGCGCCCGGCGTGCTCGCCTTGCAGCGGGCGCTGGTGTGGCTGGTCGGCGCGTCAGGCGCCATCGTCTTCATCGAGCCCTCGCCCTATGAGTTGACGACGCTTCTCGCCTCGCTGGTCTTCTTCGCAACGGGCATGCGGATGCGGCTGGTGTTCATGCCGCTGCTTCTGCTCCTGTTCCTGCTCAATGTCGGCTACAGCATCAGCGCGGTCGCGGTGATGGACCGGCCCAATGTCCCGAACTGGATCGCGACCTCGTGGTACATGGCGATAACAGTCGTGTTCTTCGCCATGGTGATATCGGAGGACACCGCGGCGCGGCTCGACATGCTCCGGCGCGGCCTCGTGGTCGGCGGCATGATCGCGGCGCTCGCCGGCATCGCCGGCTACTTCAATCTCGTTCCCGGCGGGCGCGACCTGTTGACGCTGTATGACCGCGCGCGCGGCACGTTCAAGGACCCGAATGTGCTCGGCGCGTTTCTGGTGCTGCCGGCGCTGTTCGCGCTGCAAAGCGTGGTCTCGGACAGGTTCGGCAAGTCGATCCGCAGCGCGATCGCGTTCGGCGTCATATCGCTGGCGATCCTGCTTTCGTTCTCACGCGCCGCGTGGGGCGGGCTGGTGCTGACCTCCGGCTTGATGCTGGCGCTGATGGTGCTGACCAGCCGTTCGCAGTCGCAGCGCTCGCGCATCATCGTCATGGCGCTCGTTACCGTCGTGCTGGCGGCGGCGCTGGTCGCGGTGCTGCTGTCGTTCGATTCGATCGCGCAACTCTTCAAGCAGCGCGCCAGTTTCGATCAGAGCTACGACACCGGCCGCTTCGGCCGGTTCGGCCGGCATATCCTCGGCGCCGAAATGGCGCTCGGGCTACCGTTAGGCATCGGTCCGCTGCAATTCCACCGCTACTTCCCCGAAGACACCCACAATTCCTACCTGAACGCGTTCATGTCGGGCGGCTGGCTCTCCGGTGTCTGCTATCCGGCGCTGGTCTTCGTCACGGTGCTGACAGCCTTCCGCTATGTCTTCGTCCGCGTGCCCTGGCAGCCGATCTATCTTGCGATCTTCTCGGCGTTTCTCGGCACCGTCGGCGAGAGCTTCATCATCGATACCGACCACTGGCGGCACTTCTGGATGATGCTGGGCGCGATGTGGGGCATGTTCGTCGCCGCCGAACACTGGAAGGCCGGTCCCGATCCAGCGCTCACAGCGCCGTGAAGGTTTCCTAGCCCGGCTTGCCTGGCTTCTTTTTACTTCTCCGGCCGGAACACGACCCCGGCGTGCTCTTCCAGCCGCTTGATCAGCTTGTGCTGCATGGCGGCCCCCGGCGTCCAGATTCCCGGCGCGACGTCGGCCGCGTCCCGCAGCAGGCAGATCGCGCATTCCGCGATCATCTTCGCCGTCGAGCCGTAGGGATCGCTGTCGCCTTTCACGGAGGCGCGGACCTGGCGGCCGTCGGGCGCGGTCGCGACATAGAGCAGGTCGTAGCGGCCATTTTCGCGCTCTTCCTTCGACGGTCCCTCGCCCGGCTTGGGTGCATTGGGGCCGGTCTTTTCGCTGTTCGCCGCCACCACGAGCTTCGCGTTCGCTTCGCCCTGCTCGCCGGGACCGGTCAATACCATCTCGTCGTAGACGAACTCGCGGCCGTACGGGAATCCCATCAGCATGTTGGAGCGGTGAACATTGCGGGTGTTGATCAAGGCCATCATGAACGGTGCGGCCCAGGATTGAAGATCCTCTTCGTAGACCATCTTGTTGGCGCGCGGCTGGCGCACGCCGCTAGATCCCGGGGTGAGCGCAAACGGATCGCTCAGGATCGAGACGAGGCTGATATCCCTGGCGACAGCATCGAAGGTTGCCTTGGCGCTTGCGGCGGTGCCGCCGGAGAGCGCGCCGCGCATGTCGCGCACCCGGCCCTTGACGCGGGCGGCGGGCGTGCCCAGCACGCGCCTGGCTTCCGTCTGGACGAAGAACGCGCCAAGCTCGAACGGTAGCGAGTCGAAGCCGCACGAGAACATGATCCGCGCGCCGCTCGCTTTCGCCTGCGCCACGTGCGCGTCGATCATTTGCCGCATCCAGATCGGCTCGCCGCAATAGTCGAGATAATCGGTGCCCGTTGCCGCGCAGAGCGCGACAAGATCGCTTCCGTACAGTTGATAGGGGCCAACGCCCGCAATCACCGACTTCGCCTGCTCCACCATCGTCTTCAGCGACGCAACGTCACTTGAATCGACCACGAGCAGCGGCGTGTCCGCCGGCGCACCGACCGCGTCACGGACGGAAGCAAGCTTGTCCTTGCTGCGGCCGGCCATCGCCCATTTCAGACCAGTGTCGCCCTTGTAGTGTTGGGCGAGATATTCGGCGACGAGCTGACCGGTGTATCCGGTGGCGCCATAGACGACGATGTCGAATTTCGACGAAGACATATTCGATTCCTTCTTCCCGTCATTGCGAGCGCTCCGCTCGCAATGACGGCTTCGGCCGCATTTCGCAAGCCTATTTCTTCCCGTACGAAACCCCCATCCCGGCGCGGACGTCGGCCTGGATGCCGTAGGGTGCGATCGGATAGCGAAGGCCGTTCTTGGCGAGTTGCTTCATGCCGACGATGGCTTTTGCCAGATGCGCCGGCTGCAGCGCCATCAGCATCTCCTCGTCGGGTACGCCGCCGTAACGGCGCTCGGCAAAGCAGGGCAGCGACAGGCTCGGCTCTCCGGTCTTCAGTGCCCTGCCCCACGAATCCGCGCACGCGGTCTCGCCGACCACGCCCCATTCGAACTTTTTGTAGCCGGTATATTGCAGGCCATTGATCAGGATGATCATCTGGCCGGGCGTCGCGTAGACCAGGCAAATATCCGGCGGGCCGAGGCGGCCGCTGGTCAGCGGGCTCACCGCCATCGCCTGGTACTGGCCGAACGGCACGACGTCGAGCGCTTCCTGACGCTTGCGTGCGTCTTCCGCCGTGCCGTGCCAGACGCCGACATAATTTTCTCCCGCGAGCCACTTCTCGTCCTGTGGCGCCAGCCCGATCACCGCGCGGCATTGTGCGCCGACGAGATCGTCGGCGGTGATGCCGACGGTCCAGCCGAGCCTCGATGCCATGCTGACGATCTGGTCGGTGGTATGCACCGCCGACGGGCGGCGGATTTTCGGGATCGCCGTCATCTCTTCGACGCGGGCAAACATCTTGATGCCGATCACAGTCGTCTTCAGCCGAAGAAGGCTGTTCAGATCGGCTACCATGCCGGCCATGTCAAACGCTTCCGGCGGTGTCTGCTGTTGCATGGCTAGAACTCCCAAATCGGCGCGCTGAGCCGGCGCCTGTTAGGCGGAGTGTAGCCCGGCCGGTGACCCGCTGCTACTTCGGCGTCGGACCCGGCAGCAACTCGTCGATCTTGCCGGTCAGGCGGTACGCGATCAGACCCAACCATTCGCGCACCGCAATGTCGGTCCGTGCCAACCCTTCGATGGCAACGTTTGACCACGCCATCAGATCGTCGCGCCCGGCGACCCGCCAATCGACCGGATAAGGCTCGACCGCAAATCCCGCTCTTCGGAACAGCCCGACCGATCGCGGCATATGATAGGCCGACGTCACCAGCAACCACCGCTCGCCGTCCTTGGGCGCAACCAGCGCCTTCGAAAAATCGGCATTCTCCTGGGTGTTGCGCGACTGACGTTCCATGATCAGCCGCGATTTGTCGACGCCGAGGCTTTCGAAGATGGCGCCGGCGAAATCGGCTTCCCTGGCATCGTTCGAGAGCAGGTTCGCGCTGCCGCCGGAAAACACCACGCGCGTGTTCGGAAATTGCCTCGCCAACGCAGCGGCCACGATGATCCGATCCGGCGCGCCGCGAACAACCGGCGTTCCGTGCGCAACGGAAAGATCGGCTTCGATCGACGCACCGAGCACGACGATGCCGTCGGGCGCGCCGCGCGAGGCATCCCATGACGGAAAGCGTTGCTCCAGCGGATACAGCAGGATTTTTCCAAGCGGCGACAGCCCGAACACGATCAGCAGCAGCACGGCGGCGACCACAAGCTTGCGGCCGAGCGACGCAAAGCGCGTGGCCATCAGGATGGCGCCGACGAAGCCCATGGCGATCAAAAAATTCGTCGGCAACAGCAGGTAGCCGAGCGTCTTGGAGAGAACAAAAAACAAGGGAAGCCTCTGACAATGTCTGGTACAGCGTCATACGACGCCATTGCAGCAACCAAAAGACATCTCATGCCCCATCATCACCTGCATTCCAGCCCCGAGACCTGCCACTGGGGCTTCTTCGAAGCCAAATTGAAGCCGGTGCTGACCATCGCCAGCGGCGATGAAGTGACCATCGACACCGTGTCCGGCGGCCCCGATGTGGTGCCGGACCGAGCCAAATTCCACATTCCTCCGGAGCTTGACGACATTCACGCGCGCAGCGAGCGAATGCTGCCCGGCCACATCCTCACCGGTCCGATCGCGGTTGCCGGCGCCGAGCCCGGCGATGTGCTGGAGGTCGACATCCTTGACGTCCAGCTCCGGCAGGATTGGGGATACAATCTGATCAAGCCGCTGTCGGGCACCCTGCCCGATGATTTCCATGAAATGCGGATCCTCAACATTCCGCTCGATCGCGAGCGCATGGTCGGCCGGCTGCCGTGGGGGCTCGACCTGCCGCTGGCGCCATTCTTCGGCGTGATGGGCGTGGCGCCGCCGCCGGCCTGGGGCCGCATCACCTCGCTTATTCCGCGCGCGATGGGCGGCAATCTCGACAACAAGGAGCTTGGCGCCGGCGCCAAACTGTATCTGCCGGTGTTCGTGCCGGGCGCGCTGTTTTCCTGCGGCGACGGCCATGGCGTGCAGGGCGACGGCGAGGTCTGTGTCACCGCGATCGAGACCGCATTGCAGGGACGCTTCCGCCTGACGGTGCGCAAGGATCTGCGGCTCGCCTGTCCGCGCGCGGAAACGCCGTCGCATTACATGACGATGGCGATGGATCCCGATCTCGATCAATGCGTGGTGCGCGCGCTGCGTGACATGATCGTGCTGCTCGGCGAGAAGCGCAATCTTTCGCGCGAGGACGCCTACACGCTGTGCAGCCTCGCCGCCGATCTTCGGGTGACGCAGACCGTCAACGGCTCAAAGGGCATTCACTGCATGATCGCGAAGGCGGTCGTGCACGGTTGACGCGCTTCACATTTCCGAACGCAACGCGAGCCTGGCATAAAACACGACGCTGGTTTTTCCGACCAGCGCCGTTCCGTTCACTTGCGCGGCGTCCGCTGAGTACGAGCCGCTGAAGCCGCAGGTGACTTCACGCCCGCCAAACAGCGGCAGCACGCCCGCGGATCTCGTGTGCTCGTTGGTGATCAGTTCGCCGCGCCATTTGCCGCGAGCGGCGGTGTAGGAGCCGGTGTAATAGAAATACGAATCGCCGCCTGCAATCGTGCCGTCGCGCAGCACGATCACGCCGTTCGCGCGGCCCTGCCCGCCGTCCGTCATTTCGATCTGAATGGTGTAGAGGCCGTTCTTTACCGTCATTGCGCCCAATGCCGCTTTCGTCAGCCATATCGGCATTCTGGCTGGCGTGAGGCAATCAAGAAATAGCTGCACGGCTGGCTCGTTTCGTCGCGGGATTGTGCGCGCCCGACCGGCGCCATCGGCCGTGTACAGCGGCGCCCTATCCAATCCACAGGCCCGGCGAGCGATTTTCACCCGAGTTTTCAAATGGATATAACGCTATCCACAAGCCCGTTGACTCGTCTGTGCAAAACAAAATAGAGTCTAAATAGATACTTTTCAGTACCCCTTTTGCACGTTAGCGTTTCGTCATGGCTACAGAAAAAGCCGAAACCGACCGCGTTCCCGTGACCTTGGCGCTCTCGACCATCAATTATCTCGAAAGACTGGTGAGACAGGGCACCCACGGCACAAGCGTTCCCGGCGTCGCGAGGACTTTGATCGAGGAAGGGATTCGGCTCGCCATCAAGGACGGGCTGCTTTCAATCCGCGACAACGGAAAGGCGTCCTGACGGGAAACACGGCGGTTTTCACAGAACGTGGAACCGACAACATGCTCACCTCCCTACCGACCTGGACCACCGATCGCGTCGAACTCCTGAAAAGCCATTTTGATGCCGGCCTCTCCTGCCGCGAGATTGCCGCCGCGATCGGCGTCAGCCGCAATGCCGTGATCGGCAAGCTCGCCCGCCTGCAATTGACGCGTGGGCCGGCGCGAGCTGAACCGCGCCCGAGCAAAACCGCCAGGGAGCGTTCGCGGAAGTCGATTCCCCGCATGCAATATCAAATGCTGCAGGCCGTCTATGAAGAGGCGCAACCTGTTGCCCTTGACGCCATCGCCAGCGATCACCGCTGCTCGCTGTACGAACTCAGCAACGAGCGATGCCGCTGGCCGATCAGCACACCCGGCGCCGAGGATTTTTGTTTTTGCGGCAACACGCCGGTGGACGGCATGCCCTATTGCCTGGGACACACCCGGTTAGCCTACCGGCCCGGATCGCGTCAGCGAATCGTGCGCGGTTGATCGCGACACGCAGAACAGGCGCCCAAAATTAAAAACCTCCGGCAGGGCATTGCCGGAGGTTTTCGGAGATTTATCCATGAAGTTAAGTAACGTGTCTCCTTTTGAGACTGAGGAGCCGCCAAACTATTTTGCCGACTACCTCAAAGAAATTTACATGATTTACTCAGCTAAGTAAATCCTCATTTGAAGTTTCCTCTGTATTTCCCGCTGGATAACGCCTGACTGACATCGGGCACAGCAGGCGAATCTTCGCCCTTTACTTCCCTTCTCCTCCCACGATCGATCGCTCAACGTCGCGCCGATTCGTCGCTGTGATCGACGCGCCACGCGGCTTCCGACTCTCCGTAGCGCGCGTAGCGACCAATAAAAAAACCCCGGCAGTTGCCTGCCGGGGCTTCCTTCGTGTTTCAAGTCTTTCGGGATCAGAAGTTACGCTGAGCGCGAACGTTCAGGAACACAGTGCTCTGGTCCTTGAACTCGTAGAAGACGGTCGGGCCAGTCGGCTTGGGAGCACCAACCGGCAGAGCGGCAGCGCCTGTGAACTTCTGGTCGAGGAAGAACGCACCGACTTCAGCCGAGAACGTCAGGTTCTTGACGGGAGTCCAGCGGGTGGTCAAACCAACCTGCGCGATGTTGAAGTCCGGGTTGCAGGAATAGTCTGCGGAAAGCGTCCCCGGTGCTCTGCCCGCGTTGAAGCTCGCGCAGAACTGACCCTTGGCGGAAAGGATGTCGAGGGCACTTCCATTGTAGCGAACCGCAGCGTAGCTGCCCCAGAGGCTGGACGACCAATAGGGATCCCAGTTGTGGTTGTACGCACCACGGACGCCCCAGGAGTCGACCAGCTTGATGTCGCCGGTAAGACCGCCGGTAAGGAAGCCGGGCAGGAAGACCGCATCAGCCGTTTGGCCAAAGCCAAGGCTCTGATACGCACCAATCCGACCCGAGCCGCCGAACATCAGGAAGCTCGGCGAGGCACCGCTCGTGGAGATCACGTTCTTGGTGTCACCCTTGGCGTAGCTGGCGTCGATCTTGAAGTCGTCGCCGGCACCCCACGGGATGTTCTTGATCTGCAACGCAACCATCACCGAACCGCCCCACTTGTCGTCGGGGTGGCCGGACAGTTCCGAGCTGGTCAAGGCAGTAGCACCGTTCAACGGAATACCAGCGGCGCCCAGGGCGTTGTACGAAGCGTTCACGAGATGCGCCGCACCTGACACCTGGAACAGACCCCAGGCCTGGTCGACGCGGATGTTGCCGACGATATCAGGAGCATGGGTACCGCCGTAAGAGTTGGCACCAGCGGCCGTGGCTTGGGTGTTAACCAGCGGAAAACCACCTTGGGGCGTGGCAGCCACACCGAGGTTGAGCAGCGAGGTACGGTTGAACACGGTCGGATCATCGAGACCGATGGTGCCCGACACGCCGTTGCCGAACTGGGCGGTGTACTGGATGTTGTTCACACCCGTGACGGTGTCATGACCGCCCATCAGGTACGAGTTGTTGTTGCCCGGATAACCGTGCCACGGCGTCGCATAGGCCGAAGCAGACTTACCGAAGGTGAAACCAGCGAACTGGATGAACACCATTTCGACCGCGACATAGCCGCCGCCGGCGGTGCTCAGGAACGCGTTGCTGATGCCGCCCGGGAACGTACCAACGACACCGGTAGCCGGGTTGTTCGTGCCGGCGTTCTGGAACTGGAAGTCGGCCTGGCCGAAGGTTCGGACAACGCCGTATTCGGTGGCGGTGCGGGTATCAACCGTCAAAGCCATACGAGAGCGGGCGAGGAAGTAATCGCGGTAGCGATTGCCCTGGCCAGCGTCACCGGAATAGGACGGCTGACCGTAGGCGCCGGTGCCGGTGTTGAACGTGGTGTCAACGCGCAGATAACCACCCAGCTTGATGCAGGTGTCGGTGCCCGGGATGTAGAAGAAGCCCGCGCCATACAGGGAGCAGATCCTCACATACTCGACCGCTTTGGCCTTGACCGGAAGATCGGCAGCCTGCGCACCGCTGATTGCTATCAGCCCCGCCGCTGAGCCGAGAATAAGGCTCTTAGTCATTTTCATAGGTAACCTCCAAGTTGCGCTCTGCCAGGAGGGGACGGGCCTGCCGCTAATTCCCCAGAAGGGCCCGTTCCCCACCTTTGAAAACCGCTCAGCCGTTTCGCGCCTTCGGACACTCCCGCATGAACGCGAGCGACTTAAGCGAACCACCTGCAACGGGACGATAGAGACCCCCTCTCCGTCGCCAAGAATTATGCATGTTCAATTTTGCCAATCAAAATAGTTTATTAAATCAGCAATGTGATTGCAGGGCGCTGTGTCGTTATAGCAACACCGGAAAGGCCGGCCATTTAAGCGACGAACGAAGTCAACAATTTCTGTTATGTAAATGACATCGCTTTCGATTTTTCATTTGCTTCACCGCAGAAAATACGATCAATACGCGCACTATGGGACGCGACCAGAAAAAGGGTGCAGGGGCAGAAGCGTCCCGCTCGACAGGATCAACCGGCGGCATTCCTGCCAAGAATCAGGATGCGGCAAGGCGATTCACCTGGGAGATCGCCTCCATCAGCATGCACCTGGAGGAGATTCGCTATTTCTGGGCCAAGGCGCTCGGAATCAGCGGGCCGCAGTGGATGATCCTGATGGCCCTGGCGGATCTGGACAAGGCAGACGGCGTCCCCGTGAACGTTGTGTCCAAAATGCTGCATGTCGATCCTTCCTTCGTCACGACCCAATCGAAGCTTCTGGAGAAGAAGGGCTTCTTGCGCCGCAAGCCGTCGGCAACCGATGCCAGGGTGGTGCAGATGTCGCTGACGGACAAGACCTGCAAGCACCTCGCAAGCATCGCCACGCAACAGGAAGCTCTCAACGACTTTATCTTCGAGGAATTCGAGGGTCTTGAGCTCGCGGAATTTACCGGCAAGCTCGCCGCGCTCAAGAATCGCTTGGAGAAAGCGCGGCTGAAGGTCGCCCTCGACTTCTGATTCGGCCCGGCTTGCCGGCGGCGTTGGATGGTCGGCTTTACCGACCCGCCCCAGCTTCCAGGCGGGAAGCAATCCAGTCAAAAATGAATTCGTTGGCCAGCGTCGGATTGTCGGCATGCGCCTGCGCTGCCGCCGTTTCCTTCTCCGTGAAAATCTTCAAGGTGATATCCTGCCCATCCTCCCTCAACTGCGCGACCATCTCGGTCACGCGGTCAGCCTCGAGCCACCCACGATCGCCGAGCGTAATCAGAAGCGGGCAATTGATGTCCAGGACGATCGGCTCGTTCCTTCTCGCGTTGGGCAGGGCAATCGCCCCGCCCCGAGCAACGAGGCGCTCGGCCAGAAACAGGCGCTCGTGCATCTCCCAAATGCCGCCGTCGCAAACGGCCGCCGCGAAGCGCGGGTCGAGGGCAACGCCGCGAGCCACGAAGGAAGAGCCCCAGCCGTCCGCCACGATTGCAATCCGGCTGGCAATGACGTCGCCCCTTGCAGCAAGGTAATCCATCACATGGGGGATCGCCGATTCGACGTCTGGACGACGTGCGACCAAATGCTCCAGCGCATCGCCAGCCTGCGTCTCGCCCAGCAAATCCACCGCGAGCAGCGACAGGCCGCGATCCCGCGCGTAGTGCGCCAACTTGAAGAGATACTCTTCCTTTCTGTGGCCGGGCTCGCCGATACAGATGACCGCCGGCGCCCGACCGGTCCCCGCGGGGAGAAAATAGCCCTGCAACGAATAGCCGCTGAGCCAGGGAATCGTGACGACTTCACCCGCGGGATTCTGATGTTGCAGGTATTTGCGGGCACATTCCCGCGCACTCGCGAGCGCGGCCTGCTGTCTGCGGTCAAACGAGTCGCATTGAGCGACCGAGGCCTGATAGTAATTGATGGCACGAAGCCAGTTGCTTTTCGCCGTCACCGGGCTTCCGCGGCCGAGCGCGGCGTTGCCCCGTTCGTCGTTCGCATCGCCCGCCTTCTTCCATTCGCGGTACCAGGAATCATCGTCCGCGATCGTGATCCGACCAGCAGTCGACAAACACTCGGCAACAGTCGAGCCACCCTCCTGGGCCGCCACCAGCAGCTTCATGAATTCCGCTGACAGGTCTTCCCGTTCCGGCCAGTAGGCCCACCTTGCGTTTCGCTTGAATGCAGTTCCCATACTTGCCGCCTGGATCTCATTCCCACTTTGCGAGCAGTTGGACGGCGCCTCCGTCAGCAGATTTTATTATCGTTGCAGAGTGTATTTGCTTGCACACCTATACCGCTGCTTGCAAGCATATTCATATTCGAAAGGACGGATGCATTGCCTACGATAGGCGTGTGTATTCTGATGGGCATATACTCCCTTTGACAAAGATCAACGCGGCCAGTGGAGACTCTGATCCGCCGGCGCTGGAACCTGGAACTGCCAAAGCCTCAGCCGAGCCGCCAGCCGACCTCTTCCGCAAAGCGCTGATAGAACTCATCCGTGTAGGCCAGCTCCGGGGTTTTGCGCACCCGTTCGTCGAGCGCGTGGGCGTCGTCGCCGACGAGAATCCGCCAGCGCTCGGCCTTGACGCCGTCGAGGATGATTTTTGCCGCAGCCGCCGCCGTGGTCGGCGCCTCGTCGTGGAAGATTCGTGCACGATCGAGCGCGACCTGCTGGATGTCGTCGTCCGACATCGCCGACGTGTCGATCCCGCGCCCCGTCAGGCGCTGCCGCGTCGCCAGAATTTCGTTCGGGCTCAGCTGATCGGATTCCGTCCCGCTGATGATCTTGCGCGAATTGGAGACGATGGAGGTGCCGATATGACCGGGCATCACCACCGAGCATTTGATATGCGGCGCGTTGAGCCTGAGATCATTTATCATCGCCTCGGTGAAACCCTTCACCGCGAACTTGGCCGCGCTGTAGGCGGTATGCGCCACGCCGGTTCCGACCGACGCCCAGAAGCCGTTGACGCTCGACGTATTGATGATGTGTGCTTCGTCCGCCTTCATCAGCAGCGGCAGGAAGGTGCGGACGCCGAGATAAACGCCGCCCCAGCAGATGTTGAAGGTGCGCTCCCACTGCTCGCGCGTGTTGGTGAACAGGCTGCCGCCGCCGCCGATGCCGGCATTGTTGAACAGCAGATGAATCCTGTCGGTCGCCTGCTGTTCGATCAGTTCGTCGCGAAAGCGCTGCAGATGGGCTTCGATCGAGACGTCGGCCACGTGGGTGGTGACACGCAGTCCCTGCGGCAGCTTTTCCGCCTCGCATAACCGCTTGGTCTCGGCCATCGCTTCCACAGAGACGTCGCACATCGCGACATTGCAGCCTTCCGCCGCCAGCTGGCGCGCGAGTTCGCGGCCCATGCCCGTGCCGCCTCCGGTAATCACGGCAAACTTTCCGGCAAAATCCTTCATCGAGTAGCTTCCCCGGTCCTGAGTTTCTGCGTTGGGGCCCGCGACAATGGACCCGTGCGACCGAAACAGTAACAGGTGGAAGTTGCCGGTAAAGCCGCCTCGTCAGGCGGCGGGCGCGATTATCTCGGCTAGCGCTTTCGCACAGTGTAACTCGCACGCGAGACGACGGCTACGCGCACGACCTGCAGCGAAACTGACACCGCCATCCGGACCGCGGCAGCGTCGTCGTGAATGTCGACCGTTACCAGCCGTACGAGCCGAGCGCGAGCGGTCTCCCCGAAGGTCTCGCGTTTCGCGCGGTCTCGGTGCCGCTCAAACAACGCCGCGCGGCTTCGATTTCAGCGTCGGTCGCGCCCTTGCTCCGCGCCCACTGCTCTGCCGCCGGCGCGCTGTATTTCGCCACGTAGTGGCGGACCACCGCGCACGAAACCCGGCGCAGGACGCCCGACTGTTCGCCGGCAAAAGCGGATGGCGACAGGCCGAAACACAGAACCAACACGACAATCGAACGCAACCCCATCGATGATTCCCCTCGCTGCAGCGGTGATTCGTAACCGTAACTGCGAGAGCATCGGAGTTTCCAGTGCTGATGCCTGGAACTCACACAATCTGGCATGAGCGTGCTTTTCCGGCATCAGCGTTCCGCAAGACGCGGCGATCGCTGTTCGCAACCTCGAAGCGACGATCGTTCGCGTGCGTTACTCCGCGGCCTCGACGCGCTGGCCGCCCGTCGCACCCAATCCCTGCAGCGCCTGCCTGATCGCCGCCTGTTGCACGGGCGAGGCCTCCGGCATCGGCGCGCGGGAGAAGGTTGCCGGTAATCCCTGCAGCGACTGTGCGCAGCGTGTGCACGCCGGCAGATTGTCCGACACGATGGCGTTCCACAGCGTCAGCAGTTTCTTGTGCAGTTCCAGCGCGCGGCCATGATTCCCTGCCTTGACCGCATCCCATAGCTCGACCGACGCATTCGGCGCAGCGCTCAGGATCGCCGCGATCGATCCATGCGCGCCAAGCGCATAGGACGGATACATGAGCGCATCGACTGCGCTGTAGATCAACTTGTCCGGCGCCATCATCATGAGATCGGCAAACAGTTTCAGGTCGCCCGCACTCTGCTTGACGCCGACGACGAGCGGCACCTCGGTCATGATCCGCGTCAGCAGAGCCGGCGACAGATAGGACCACGGCACGACGTTGTAGATGATGATCGGCATGCCGGTTTCATCCGCCATGCGGCGGAAGTGATCGACCATCGCCTGCTCGTCCGGCTTGAACAGATAGTGCACCGGCGTCACCTGGAGTGCCGTGACATCCATGTCGCGCA
>Ga0081540_1002369_pt1 | contig 15392 bp, 12 predicted proteins | sample TabmetS2T1R1_FD_71024 | JGI IMG/M metagenome (GOLD analysis project Ga0081540, IMG submission 71024) | Tabebuia heterophylla rhizosphere microbial communities from the University of Puerto Rico - S2T1R1 | ecosystem: Host-associated > Plants > Roots > Rhizosphere ... | reverse complement strand
GTCCAGCAGCATCAGGCGGGGCCGCAGCATCAGCGCGCGCGACCGCCAGCATCTGCTGCTCGCCGCCCGACAGCGTGCCGGCCTGCTGGGTGTGGCGTTCCTTCAGCACCGGGAAATGCGCGTACATCCGCTCGATGTCGGCGACGATGTTCTTCTTGTCGTTGCGGGTGATGGCGCCAAGCTGGAGATTTTCCTCCACCGTCATGGTGGTGAAGGTGCCGCGGCCTTGCGGCACGTGCGCGATGCCGAGGCGGACGACGTTTTCGGTCGACTTGCCGGAGAGCGGCTTGCCCTCGAATTCGATCGCGCCGGTGGAGCGCACCATGTTGCAGATCGCCCGCAGCGTGGTGGTCTTGCCGGCGCCGTTGGCTCCCAGCAGCGTGGTGAGGCTGCCTTCGTTGAGCGCAAAGGACAATCCGTGCAGGGCCTGAACCTGGCCGTAATAGGCGCGCAGGTCCTTGACGTTGAGCATCGCCGTCATTGGTCCTTGCTCCCGAGATAGGCCTTGATGACATCAGGGTCGGCCTGGACCTGGGCCGGGGTACCTTCGGCCAGCTTGCGGCCGAAATTGAGCGCGACGACATGGTCGGCGATCGACATGACGAGGCCCATGTGATGCTCGACCAGCAGCACGGTCATGTGCCGCTCGTTCCTGATGCGCTTGATCAGGTCGCCGAGCACATAGACTTCCTCATGGTTGAGGCCGCCGGCGGGCTCGTCGAGCAGCAGGATCTTTGGATCCGCCGCCAGGGCGCGCGCCAGCTCGACGCGCTTCTGGGTGCCGAACGGCAGGCCGGACACCACGGTATGGGCGACGTCCTCGAGATCCAGGTAGTCCAGAATCTCGTGGACCTTCTGGTTGACCTCGGCCTCGAGGCGGCGAACCTTGCCGAGCTTCAGCGAGTCGCTGACGATGTCGCTGGTGGTGCGCGAATGCGTGCCCACGCGAACATTGTCGAGCACGGAGAGATTGGGAAACAGCGCGACGTTCTGGAAGGTGCGGCCGATGCCGATTTCGGCGATCCGGTGCGGCGGCCGCGTCAGGATGCTCGCACCCTCCATCAGGATATCGCCGGAGCTCGGCTGGTAGAGTCTGGAGAGGCAGTTGAACAGCGTGGTCTTGCCGGCGCCGTTCGGTCCGATCAGGCCGAGGATCGCGCCCTTGTGCATGTCGAAGGATACGCCATTCAGCGCAATGATGCCGCCGAACACGACGCTGACGTCGCGAACCGCGAGCAGGGGAGCGTGTCCCTGCGCAAGCTGAGCCTGCGTCATCTCGTCCCGCCCGCCCTGATCACGGAGCGGGAATGACCTCGCGAATATTTTCGCCGGTCATGGTGAAGGCTATCTGATCCCCTCGGCCAAACGTGCAACTTTCCCTCCTGCTTTTGTTTTCTTGCTGTCTGCTTTTTTGATTTGCGGTGCTGCGCCGCCCAGCGCTGCCTCGATTTTCCTTACCATCGTGACCAGGCGAGGTCCAATGTCGGTCATCAGGCGCTCTTCCGTGAAGCGGAATGCCGGCGCGCCGCAATTGAAGGCATACGGCCCAGTTCCGTCATTGAGCTTCAGCGCCACACCTACCGCGTGTACATCGTTCTGCCATTCGCCTGCCGAGATCGCGAAACCGTACTTCGCCACCGTTTCGCCCGAGCGTTCGATGCCGTCGCGCATCCGCGCCCATCGGCTGCCGTAATGGTCGCGCAGTTCGCGCAACAAAGCGGTACGTTCGTCATCGGGCAGTGCCCAGAGATAGGCACGTCCCATCGCCGAAGTTGCAATCGGTACGCGCGAACCGACGTCGAGCTGCACGCCGAGTGTCAGCCCGTTACGGCTCTGCCCGAAATAGATCATGCTGTGACGGTCGCGTCCGCCGACGGCGACGGCGCCGCCGGTCTCGCGCATCACCTCTTCACGATAGGGTTCGGACAAATGCCGAACGCCGAGATTGGCAAGGGCGGCATACCCCAGCGCCATGGCTGATGGCGCGAGCTGATACTTTTCGAAACGCGGAACGGGTGTAAGGTAACCCAGCTTGGTCAGGGTGTAGGTCAGCCGGGAAATGGTTGGCTTCGGCAAATTAGTGCGGGCGGCAAGCTCTTGATTGCCGAGAAGCCCGTCATTGGGATGAAATGCGCGCAACACATCAAGTCCGCGGGAAAGCGCGACGACGAAGCTGCGATCAGTCGCCACCTTTTTCCCTGGACGCTTCATTACCCGCTACTGCTGCTGATGAGCTCGTTGACAAGGGACGTGCTTCAAAATAACCCTCCCTGTCAAGATGTGGAATTAAATTTCGCAGTGCGAAATTGGCGAAATCGACCGTAGCTACTCAACGCAAGTTGCGTGGCATCCAAGAACAACGATCCAGAGAACAAACGATCCAGGGAGAGTCCCGTGAACGAAGTCGTAAAACTCGAACGCAATGACGCTATCGCCATCGTCACGGTCGACAGCCCTCCCGTCAACGCGCTGAGCGCCGCGGTACGCGGCGGCATCTTCGAATGCATGAAGAGCGCGATTGCGGATGCGGAAGTGAAGGCCATCGTGCTGACCTGCGGCGGCCGTACCTTCATCGCCGGCGCCGACATCACCGAATTCGGCAAGCCGCCGAAGCCGCCCGGTCTGGCCGAAGTGCTTGTCCTGATGGAGAACTCGCCGAAGCCGATCATTGCCGCCATTCACGGCACCGCGCTCGGCGGCGGTCTCGAAGTCGCGCTGGCATGCCACTATCGCGTCGCGACCAAGGAAGCGAAACTCGGCCTGCCCGAAGTGAAGCTCGGCCTGCTGCCGGGCGCCGGCGGTACCCAGCGGCTCCCGCGCGCGGTGGGCCCCGAACTCGCGGTCAAGATGATCGTCAGCGGCGATCCGATCGGCGCGGCGGAAGCGCTCAAGAATGGCCTGATCGAGGAAATCGTCGAAGGCCCGGCCTCAGGCGGCGAGGCCTTTGCCCGCAAGGTGCTGGCGGAGAAGCGCCCCTTGCGCAAGCTGCGCGACGACGACGCCAAGCTCGCGGCCGCCAAGGCCGACATTTCGATCTTCACCAATGCGGTCGCCGCCCTGACTAAGAAGGCCCGCGGGCTCGAAGCGCCGTTCGCGGCCGCTGATGCCGTCCGCGCCGCGATCGAGCTGCCGTTCGACGAAGGGTTGAAGAAGGAGCGCGAAGGTTTCCTCAAGCTGGTGTCAAGCGATCAGTCGAAAGCGCAGCGCTACGCGTTCTTCTCCGAGCGCGAAGCCGCCAAGATCGCTGGAGTTCCGGAAGGAACGAAGGCGCGTCCGGTCGAGCGCGTCGCCATCATCGGCGCTGGCACCATGGGCGGCGGTATCGCGATGTCGTTCGCCAATGCCGGTATTCCGGTGACGCTGATCGAGACTGGCGAAGAGCAGCTCAAGCGCGGCCTGGGCGTGATGCAGAAGAACTACGAAGCTACCGCCGCGCGCGGCGGTATCCCGGCGGATGCGCCGGCCAAGCGCATGGGCCTGATCAACGGCGTGGTCGGCCTGGAGAACGTCAAGGACGCTGACCTGGTGATCGAAGCCGTGTTCGAAACCATGGCGGTCAAGAAGGAAGTGTTCGAGGCGCTCGACAAGCACGCCAAGCCTGGCGCGGTGCTCGCTTCCAACACGTCGTACCTCAACATCGACGAGATCGCCAAAGTGACGAAGCGTCCGCAGGACGTGCTCGGCATGCACTTCTTCTCGCCGGCCAACGTGATGAAGCTGTGCGAGATCGTCCGCGCCGACAAGACCGCACCGGATGCGCTGACGACAGCCGTGTCGATCGCGCGCAAAATTGCAAAAGTGCCGGCCGTGGTCGGCGTCTGCGACGGTTTCGTCGGCAACCGCATGCTGGCCCAGCGCGGAAAGCAGTCGGAAAAGCTGCTGTTCGAAGGCGCGCTGCCGCAGCAGGTCGATGCCGTGGTGACGAAATTCGGCATGCCGATGGGTCCGTTCGCGATGAGCGATCTCGCCGGCCTCGATATCGGTTGGCGTTCGCGCAAAGACCGCGGCATCAAGTCGGAAATCGCCGACGCGCTGTGCGAGGCCGGGCGCTTCGGTCAGAAGACCGGCAAGGGCTACTATAAATATGAGACAGGCTCGCGCGCGGCGCTGCCCGATCCGGATGTCGAGAAGCTGATCGACGAGACGCTGCAGCGCCTGGGGCGCAAGAAGCGCGTCGTCAGCGACGACGAGATCCTCGAGCGCATGATGTATCCGATGATCAACGAGGGTGCGCGCATCCTCGAAGAGGGCATCGCGGCGCGGCCGAGCGACATCGACGTGATCTGGCTCTATGGCTACGGCTGGCCGATCTATCGCGGCGGTCCGATGTTCTATGCCGACCAGGTCGGTCTCAAGCACATCGCCGATCGTCTGTCGTATTACGCCAAGGAGACCAACGATCCCTCGCTCGAACCGGCGCCGCTGCTCAAGCGTCTCGCCGCGGAAGGCAAGACCTTTGCGTCGCTGGCTCAGGCGTCGAAGGCGGCTTGATGGGCCGGTGCGCTCTCTCAATGTCGTTCCGGGGCGTCCGAAGGACGAACCCGGAACCTCGAGATTCCGGGTTCGCTCGCTGGTCGCGAGCGCCCCGGAATGACGAGATTTGTTTCTGAAGGCACGCATGACCCATCCCGGCGAGCAGTTCTATCCGAAAGGCGTCCACTGGGACGATCCGATCGAACGCGGCACGCTGCCCGACCTGCTGTCGACCGCGGCCGCCGAGTTCGGATCGCGGCCAGCGCTCGAATTTCGCGATCGGCCGATCAGCTACAGCGAACTCGAAGCGCTGGTGGAGACGGCGGCCAGCGCCTTCCTGCGCGCCGGCTACGGCAAGGACAATTCGATCGCGTTGTTCCTCGGCAATTCGCCGGATCATCCGATCAATTTCTTCGGCGCGCTGAAAGCCGGCGCCCGCGTCGTGCATCTGTCGCCGCTCGACGGCGAGATCGCGCTGTCGCACAAGCTTTCGGACTCCGGCGCGCGCGTGCTGGTCACCAGCAATCTGTCGGCACTGCTGCCGACCGCGCTGAAGTTTCTCGACAAGGGGTTGCTCGATCGCCTGATCGTTTGCGAGGACGATCATTGGGGCAAGGTCGGCACGCCGCAGACGGCGCTGCCTGACAATCCGAAGATCACGACCTACCGGCAATTCGCCGACGGCGCGGCGAAGCCGGCGCAGTGGCCGGCGATCTCGGCCGACGACGTCGCGCTGCTGCAATATACCGGCGGCACGACGGGACTGCCGAAGGGCGCGATGCTCAGCCACGGCAACCTGTTTTCCGCGGTCTCGGTCTACGACATCTGGGGCAAGCCGTCGCGGCTCGAACGCAACGCGATCGAGCGCGTGATCTGCGTGCTGCCGCTGTTTCACATCTACGCGCTGACGGTGGTGCTGCTGTCGTCGCTCCGGCGCGGCAATCTGATCTCGCTGCATCAGCGTTTCGATGTCGAAGCCGTGATGCGCGACATCGAAGTGAAGCGCGCGACAGGATTCCCGGGCGTGCCGACGATGTGGATCGCAATCGCTGCGCTGCCCGATCTCGACAAGCGCGATCTGTCGTCGCTGGTCAGCGTCGGCTCCGGCGGCGCGCCGCTGCCGGTCGAGGTCGCGCGCATCCTCGAGCGCAGGGTCGGCATGAAGCTGAAGAGCGGCTGGGGCATGACCGAGACCTGCTCGCCCGGCACCGCACACCCAAAGGAAGGGCCCGACAAGCCCGGCTCGATCGGCCTGATGCTGCCCGGCATCGAGCTCGACGTGGTGTCGCTGGAAGATTCGACCCAATTGATGCCGGTCGGCGAGGTCGGCGAAATCCGCATCCGCGGCCCGAACGTCACCAGGGGCTACTGGAACAGGCCCGCGGAAACCGCGGAGGCCTTCGTCGGCGACCGCTTTCTCACCGGCGACATTGGCTACATGGATGCCGACGGCTATTTCTACCTGGTCGACCGCAAGAAGGACATGATCATCTCCGGCGGCTTCAACGTCTATCCGCAGATGATCGAGCAGGCGATCTACACGCATCCTTCCGTGCAGGAAGTGATCGTGATCGGCATATCCGACGACTACCGCGGCGAGGCCGCAAAGGCCTTCGTCAAGCTGCGCGACGGCGCTACGCCGTTCACGCTGGATGAATTGCGCGCCTTCCTCACCGGCAAGCTCGGCAAGCACGAATTGCCGGCCGCGCTCGAATTCGTCGATGAATTGCCGCGCACGCCGGTCGGAAAACTGTCGCGCCACGAATTGCGCATGCAGCAATCGCCGCCACGGGCAGGCATCAAGAAAGACGTCGCGTAGTCAGGATTTGGTTTATTCGCTCACAGGAGGATCCGATGGATCTCGCTTTCAGTAAGGACGAAATGGCGTTTCGCGAGGAAGTGCGTGCCTTCTTCCGGGACAACGTGCCGCCGGATACGCGCCGCAAGATGGTCGAGGGCCGTCATCTCTCCAAGGACGAGATGGTCACCTGGTGGCGCATCCTGAACAAGAAGGGCTGGGGCGTCTCGCACTGGCCGAAGGAATATGGCGGAACGGGCTGGACCTCGGTGCAGCACTACATCTTCAACGAAGAGCTGCAGATGCACCCGGCGCCGGCCCCGCTCGCCTTCGGCGTCAGCATGGTCGGGCCCGTCATCTATACCTTCGGCAACGAGAAGCAGAAGCAGCAGTATTTGCCGCGCATCGCCAGCGTCGAAGACTGGTGGTGCCAGGGCTTTTCGGAGCCGGGCTCCGGATCGGACCTCGCTTCGCTGAAGACCAAGGCCGAGCGCAAGGGCGACAAATACATCATCAACGGCCAGAAGACCTGGACCACGCTGGCGCAGCACGCCGACATGATCTTCTGCCTGTGCCGCACCGATCCGTCGGCCAAGAAGCAGATGGGCATCTCCTTCATCGTGTTCGACATGAAGAGCAAGGGCGTCACGGTTCGCCCGATCCAGACCATCGATGGCAGCCACGAAGTGAACGAGGTGTTCTTCGACGACGTGGAGGTGCCGGTGGAGAATTTGATCGGCGAGGAGAACAAGGGCTGGGATTACGCGAAATTCCTGCTCGGCAACGAGCGCACGGGCATCGCGCGGGTCGGCGTCTCCAAGGAGCGCCTGCGCCGCATCAAGGAGCTGGCGTCCAAGGTCGAGTCCGGCGGCAGGCCCGTGATCGAGGACCCGGCGTTCCGCGAGAAGCTCGCGGCCTGCGAGATCGAGCTGAAGGCGCTGGAGCTGACCCAGCTTCGCGTCGTCGCCGACGAGGGCAAGCACGGCAAGGGCAAGCCCAATCCGGCGTCCTCGGTGTTGAAGATCAAGGGCTCGGAAATTCAGCAGACCACCACCGAGTTGCTGATGGAGGTGATCGGCCCGTTCGCCGCGCCCTATGACGAGCATGGCGACGACGGTTCCAACGAGGCGATGGACTGGACCGCGCAGATCGCGCCGAGCTATTTCAACAACCGCAAGGTCTCGATCTACGGCGGCTCCAACGAGATTCAGCGCAACATCATCACCAAGGCCGTGCTGGGATTGTAGCGCGCAGAAGGCCACGCCCTCCGGTGTCGTCCCCCGCGCAGGCGGGGGACCCAGTACGCCGGGGCGGTTGTGGTCAGCACCAGGCGGCAGTGAATACTGGATCCCCGCCTTCGCGGGGATGACGACGCAGAATTTGACGACGGGCAGGGGCGAAGTCCTCCGTCGATTTTGGAGAACAGTCAAATGGATTTCGATTTGTCCGAGGAGCAGCGGCTTCTCAAGGAAAGCGTCGATGGCCTGCTCACCGACGCCTATGATTTCGAGCAGCGCAAGAAATACATGAAGGAGAAGGGCGGCTGGAGCCAGGCCATCTGGGGCAGGCTCGCCGAGCAGGGCCTGTTGGGCCTTCCGTTCTCCGAGGCCGACGGCGGCTTCGGCGCCGGCGCGGTCGAGACCATGATCGTGATGGAGGCGCTCGGCCGCGCGATGGTGCTGGAGCCTTATCTCGCGACGGTGGTGATTGCCGGCGCCTTCCTGCGCCACGGCGGCTCGGACGCACAGAAGGCGGAATACATTCCCGGCATCATCGACGGCAGCAAGACTTTTGCCTTCGCGCAGCTCGAGAAGAACTCGCGCTACGATCTCGCCGATGTCTCGACCACCGCCAAGAAGAAGGGTTCGGGCTGGGTGATCGACGGCGAGAAGTTCGTCGTGCTCAACGGTGAGAACGCCGACACGCTGATCGTGACCGCGCGCACCAAGGGCGGCCAGCGCGACCGCAGCGGCATCGGCGTGTTCCTCGTCCCGGCCGATGCCAAGGGCGTCACCCGCAAGGGCTATCCGACCCAGGACGGCCTGCACGCGGCCGACATCACCTTCACCGGCGTCGAGGTCGGTGCGGATGCCGCGATCGGCGACCCGGAGAACGGCCTGGCGCTGGTCGAGCGCGTGGTGGATGAAGCCCGCACCGCGATGTGCGCGGAAGCGGTCGGCGCGATGGATGAATCGCTGAAGACCACCGTCGAATATCTCAAGACGCGAAAGCAGTTCGGCGTTGCGATCGGCACCTTCCAGACCCTGCAGCACCGCGCCGCCGACATGTTCGTCGCCCTCGAACAGGCCCGCAGCATGTCGATGTTCGCGACCATGGCGGCCGATTTCAACGACGCCAGGGAGCGCGCCACGGCAGTGGCCGCCGCCAAGGTGCAGATCGGCAAGTCAGGCAAGTTCATCGGCCAGCAGTCGATCCAGCTTCACGGCGGCATCGGCATGACCCAGGAAGCCAAGATCGGCCACTACTTCAAGCGGCTGACCATGATCGAGAACACTTTTGGCGACACCGACTACCACCTCCGCCGCGTCACCGACGCCGGCGGGCTGGTGTAAGCCACACCGTCACTCCGGGGCGCGCGCCAGCGCGAACCCGGAATCTCGCGCCTACAACTTCTGGATTCCGGGTCTGGTCCTTCGGACCATCCCGGAATGACGAGTTCAGTTTCCGTCATTGCGAGCGTAGCGAAGCAATCCATCGCGCCGCAAAGGGGATAGATGGATTGCTTCGTCGCTTGCGCTCCTCGCAATGACGGGGAGAAATCAGGGAAAAAACCAACAATGAAAAACACCCCGTTCGATCTCACCGGAAAAGTCGCCGTCATCACCGGCTCCAGCCGCGGCATCGGCCGCTCGTCGGCTGAACTGCTGGCAAAGCTCGGCGCCAAGGTGGTGATCTCCAGCCGCAAGGCCGACGCCTGCCACGAAGTCGCCGAAGGCATCAACAAGGCCGGCGGCGATGCCCATGTCATCCCCTGCAACATCTCCCGCCGTGAGGAAGTCGAGGCGCTGATCTCAGGCACGACAAAGCATTACGGCAAGATCGACATCCTCGTCTGTAACGCCGCGGTGAACCCGTATTACGGCCCGCTGCTCGACATCAAGGACGAGGCCTTCGACAAGATCATGGGGTCCAACGTCAAGAGCAACATCTGGCTCTGCGCGCTGGCGATCCCGCAGATGGCCGAGCGCGGCAATGGTTCGGTGGTGATCATCTCCTCGATCGGCGGATTGCGCGGCTCGACCGTGATCGGCGCCTACGGCATCTCCAAGGCGGCGGATTTCGCGTTGTGCCGCAGCCTCGCCGGCGAATGGGGTCCGAAGGGCATCCGCGTCAATTGCGTCGCGCCGGGCCTGGTGAAAACCGATTTCGCCCGCGCGCTGTGGGAGAACCCGGAAAACCTCAAGCGCCGCACCGCCACCACGCCGCTGCGCCGGATCGGAGAACCCGACGAGATCGCCGGCGCGGTCGCCTACCTCGCCTCCGACGCCTCCACGTTCATGACCGGCCAGACCATCGTCATCGACGGTGGCGTGACCACGGCGTCGGTGTAGCCGTTCTTGTCCTTGCGAGGTCGTCGCGCGGTGTCGCGCTACGACCTCGTAAACACCAGCGTGAAATTGTTTGCCGGCATGTCCGCAACATCGGTCAGGGCAAGCCCCGCGGGCTTCGCCAGTCGTTCGACATCGGAGACATCGCGCACGCCCCATTCCGGATTGCCTGCACGCAGGCTGATATCGAATGCGGCGTTGCTGAGCGCGGTGTGCTTGCCGTCGCGCTTGAACGGCCCGTAGAGGAAGAGCATTCCGCCAGGCCGCAAGGAGCGGCCGGCGCCGGCGAACAGGCCCTCGGCCACCTTCCACGGCGCGATGTGGATCACGTTGGCGCACAAGATGGCCGTGGCGTCCTTCGGGCCGCGCCCGTCCTTCATCCCGGCATCCCAATCGGGATCGGACAGATCGATCCGCAGCGGTGAGCGCATATTCGGCAGGCCCGAATGGATGCGCCAGGCCTCGATGCTCTTGAGATGTTGCTGATTGAGATCGCTCGGCCACCAGACGAGATCGGGTGCATGGCAGGCGAAATGGACCACATGCTGGCCGGTCCCGCTGCCAACCTCGATCACATCTCCCGCGCGTCCGGCGAGATATTTCTCCAGCACCGACCAGATCGGTCTGTGGTTGCGATGAAACGCCGGCGCATCGAGCCGGCCATCCGGCTCGACCCGTCCGCCGTCCTTGCCGAACTCGACGACATATTCAGCCAATTGAAACTCCTGAAAAATGAGGAAACGAAAAAGCGCGGCGGCCGGAGTCCCTCGCAACATTCCTGTTGGTTGCGGCTGCGTCCACGACCATCGGTTCGAGCCGCTTTCTGATCACTGCTTCGGCGCCGCTGACCATCTCATCGATGATGCTGGCCGCGCTCATCAGTTGCTTGGTCTGGCCGACCGATTCGCCGGCCAGCAGGCTCATCTCTTCGAAGTCGCCCGTGAACTCCGGGGTTGGCGGAAATCCGCAAAACCGCTTCATCGGAAATTCCTGCCCATAAATGCGGGCCTGACCAATCAGTGGAAGCTCCGATTCCGGAACCACCTTGTATGGCGGCGGATCGTTGCGCCGTTCCCATTCGCGCACGATGCGGTTGCGCAATCCGCGAGTCGAGGCGTCGGGGAATTCGGGGCCGAAGATCAGATGGCGGGCAGTATCCGCAACGCCGGCGCCCACGACACGTTCCTTGTATTGCGGATGGGCATTGGCCTCGAAACTGGCGAGCAGGCCAGTCCCCACCCAGACCGCGTCGGCGCCGAGCGCCAGCGCAGCGGCAACGGTCCGGCCGTCGGCAATGCCGCCCGCGGCGATGACCGGCACGGAAGGGGCCGCATCGATCACGGCGGGAAGCAATGAGAACGTTGCCGCGACGGCCCGGTTGTGGCCACCGGCCTCGCTGCCTTGCACGACAAGCCCGTGGGCTCCGTGCCGCACAGCCGCCTTCGCTTCGTCCACGCTGCCGACCTGAAACCAGATGTGAGTGCCGGCGGCTCGCAGACGCGACAGCCATTCGTCCGGCACATCGTCCCAGAAGAACACGACAACCGGCACCTTCTCCGCGACGCACACCTCGATGTGCTCGATGGCGCTGAACCGGGCAATGATATCGACGCCGAAGCAGGCAGGGTTGACTGTTTTGACATCGCGGATCGCCGCTTGCATCACGTCCGGCGGCATTGCGGCAACGCCCAGCATTCCCATTCCGCCCGCCATGCACACCGCCCGCGCCAGCGACGCGGTGGCGACGAATGCCATGCCGGCGTTGATGAACGGAACCTTCAGGCCGTATTGCTCGGTGATGCGTGTCTTTAGCATGAGGCCTCGCGATCGCGCAAAAACGCACGTTGATCGCGCGGCGTTACGCGCAGATTACGTGGTTGGGGTTTGTGTTACAGTTGTAGTCCGCGATCAGGCGGCGTGACGACAGCGGCGACGTAGTCTCTTACCCTCCCCTGGAGGGGGAGGGTCGGCGCTCTTGAAATGAGCGGCGGGGTGGGGTGACGGTCTCTCCACATCCAACAGTGCCCGAGTGGAGAGATCACCCCACCCCGTCTCGCATTTCGCTACGCTCATGCCAGCCGACCCTCCCCCTCCAGGGGAGGGTGAACATTGCGGCTCGCTCCAAACTTGACCTTAGCCGCTCAATCGGATTGCCTCTCCGCGATCAACAACCCGTCCGGGAAGCAACGCCATGACCTTTGTACTGGCCATCGATCAGGGCACCACGTCCTCGCGTGCCATCGTGTTCCGCAGCGACATCTCCATCGCCGCGACCGCGCAGACCGAATTCCCGCAGCATTTCCCGGCGTCCGGCTGGGTCGAGCACGAGCCGGAGGATATCTGGACCTCGACGATGGCGGTCTGCCGCGAAGCGCTGGACAAGGCCGGCCTCACAGCGCAGGACATCGCCGCAATCGGCATCACCAACCAGCGCGAGACCACTGTGGTGTGGGACCGCGCCACGGGGCAGGCGGTGCATCGTGCCATCGTCTGGCAGGACCGCCGCACCGCCGACATCTGTGCCCGGCTTAAAGGTGAAGGCCATGAGCCCGCGATCTCGGCCAAGACCGGCCTGATCATCGATCCCTATTTTTCGGGTACCAAAGTGGCCTGGATCCTCGACCACGTGCCGGGCGCGCGCGAACGCGCCGACCGTGGCGAATTGCTGTTCGGCACCGTCGATTGCTATCTGTTGTGGCGGCTGACCGGCGGCCGCGTGCACGCCACCGACGCCACCAACGCCTCGCGCACGCTGCTGTTCAACATCCACACCGGCGAATGGGACGATGATCTGCTCAAGCTCTTGCGCGTGCCGCGCTCGATGCTCCCCGAGGTGAAGGATTCCTCCGCCAAGTTCGGCGACAGCATGGCTGGTCTGTTCGGCGGCTCGATCGAAATTTCGGGCATCGCCGGCGACCAGCAGGCCGCGACTATTGGCCAGGCCTGCTTCGAGCCAGGCATGATCAAGTCGACCTACGGCACCGGCTGCTTCGCGCTGCTCAACACCGGCACGACGCCGGTGGCGTCGAAGAACAAGCTGCTCACCACCATCGCCTATCAGCTCAACGGCAAGCGCACCTACGCGCTGGAAGGCTCGATCTTCGTCGCAGGTTCTGCCGTGCAGTGGCTGCGCGACGGGCTCGGCGTCATCAAGCAGGCATCCGAGACCGGCCCGCTCGCCGACAAATCCGATCCCACGCAGAGCGTCTACCTGGTGCCGGCGTTCGTCGGCATGGGCGCGCCTTACTGGAATCCGCGCGTGCGCGGCGCGCTGTTCGGCCTGACCCGCAACACCGGCCCGGCCGAGCTCGCGCATGCGGCGCTGGAGAGCGTCTGTTTCCAGACCTACGACCTGCGCGAGGCGATGCGCGCCGACTGGCCGGGAGAGAACGCCGCCAACGTGCTGCGCGTCGACGGCGGCATGACCGCCTCCGACTGGACCATGCAGCGGCTTGCGGACTTGCTCGACGCGCCGGTTGATCGCCCGGCGATCCAGGAGACGACCGCGCTGGGCGCCGCCTATCTCGCCGGCCTGCATGCCGGCGTCTATCCCGAGCCGGCAAGATTCGCCGACAACTGGCGGCTCGAACACCGCTTCAAGCCGAACATGAGCAAGGCGACGCGCGACCGCAAGCTCGCGGGCTGGGCGCGCGCGGTGAAGGGTGTGCTGGCGAACGACGAGGGGGAGTAATTTCCGTTGATCCTACCCGACGGCTATTCCGACGTTCCAGCGGGAAAGATCGCCGCCATCGTCACGCATCTGGAGATGACCGCGCGCCCGGCGCCGCGTCCCGATCCCGCAGGCGCGTGGTCGCTGCGCCGGGTAGAGACGCCGCCGCTCGACTGGTATCGCGACCTCTATCGCCGCGTCGGCGAGGGCTGGCTGTGGTTTTCAAGGACGCGGATGTCCGACGCCGAATTGGCTGCGATCGTTCAATCGCCGTCGGTGGAGGTCTACGCACTGGCGCAGGAGGGTCGCGACGAAGGCCTGCTCGAACTGGATTTTCGCGAGCCGGGGCATTGCGAAATCGTCTCCTTCGGCGTCACCGCAAAACTGGTCGGCACCGGCGCCGGCCGCTGGCTGATGAACCGCGCGCTGGAAATTGCATGGTCGCGGCCGATCGATCGCCTCTGGCTGCACACCTGCACCTTCGATCATCCGGGTGCGCTCGCTTTTTACCAGCGCTCGGGCTTTCGCGCCTGCCGGCGGCAGGTCGAGGTGAGGGACGATCCGCGGCTCGACGGTACGGCGCCGCGCAATGTCGCGCCGCATGTGCCGGTGATCGAATGAAGCAGTAGGAGCATCCTCCCCTCGACCGTCATCCCCGCGAAAGCGGGGATCCAGTATTCCAGAGCAGTTGCGATAGCGCCGAGACGCCGCGGCGTACTGGATACTCCGCATTCGCGGAGTATGACACTGTGTGTTTGTGGCGCCGTCAAAGCGTCTCTCTCAAAACATCTCCTGCTTCGCCTTTGCCAGCGAAAATCCGCGCCGCTCCGTGTTGAAGCAGGTCACGCCCGTCTGCTCCGACTTGCAGGTAAATCCACCGCGCTGCCATACCTCGCCATAGCCCAGCACCGGCAGCGAGTTGTCCATCACGGTGTCGCCGTGACAGATGCGCGCGGCGGCGCCCTTGGCGTTCATTTCGAAGGCGCCGCCGTAGTCGAGTTCACAATCGGCAGGCCGCCGCGGCTTGGTGTCCATCGCGCTGATGTCGCAGCGGAGCACGTTCTGCTTGTCGTAGTCGAAATACTGGCAGGCGATGTTTTTCGACGGCGACTGGAAGCCGGTAGGCGTTGATTGGGCGTTCGCCGTGGCGGCAAATGTCAGCAGGAACAGCGCGAGGACAGGTGGCAGTGAACGCAACATGGTCGATTCCTGGCTCGGATTGTCACGCCCGGCCTTGATCCGGGCATCCATCAAACTAAGATTCCATCTGAAGAAGGATGGATGGCCGGATCAAGCCCGGCCATGACAAGCAGAGAGCAAAAACAGCCATGATCCTGATCGGTCAATTCGACTCCCCCTTCGTCCGCCGCGTCGCCATCGCAATGCGGCTTTACGGCGTCGATTTTGAGCACAAGCCGTGGTCGACCTTCGGCGATGCCGACAAGATCGCGGCCCATAATCCGCTGCGCCGGGTGCCGACGCTGGTGCTTGACAGCGGCGAGGCGCTGATCGAGAGCGCGATGATCCTGGATTATCTCGACGACCGCGTCGGCCCGGAGAAGGCGATGATTGCAAGGAGCGGCGAGGCGCGCTGGAAGCACCTGCGGATCTGCGCGCTGGCGATGGGGCTCGGCGACAAGGGCGTCAGCCTCTTGTACGAGCGCGTGCTGCGGAAGGAGAAGCAGCTCGATCTCTGGGTCGAGCGCTGCAAGTCGCAGATCACGGGCGTGCTGGAGATGCTGGAGAAGGAGCGCGCCGCGGTCAAGACGCCGTACTGGTTTGGCGAGAAGATCGGCCATGCCGATATCGCAGTCGCCTGCGTGCTGCGCTTCACCGGCGAGGCGCATCCCGCGCTGTTCGACGCGCGCTATCCAGCGCTGAA
>Ga0081540_1002368_pt1 | contig 15396 bp, 15 predicted proteins | sample TabmetS2T1R1_FD_71024 | JGI IMG/M metagenome (GOLD analysis project Ga0081540, IMG submission 71024) | Tabebuia heterophylla rhizosphere microbial communities from the University of Puerto Rico - S2T1R1 | ecosystem: Host-associated > Plants > Roots > Rhizosphere ... | reverse complement strand
CATATGGGTCACGCGACCTTGGGCATCGCTTTCATGTCCGAGCGCTGCGCCAAAACGGCGGAGCCATGTTCGCGCACCATGCCCGCCTCGACGATCAACCCATGCTTTTCCAGCATGGCGCGCAGCTTTCGGTTCGCCGCGGGCTCCTGGGGATCGACCCAGACGACCAGCCCGCCTGCGGGAGTTAAAAAATCCAAAAGCCAATCGAGTGTCGTATCGAGCGACTTGATAGAGCGTTCGCGCCAATCGACCAGCGCGACGTCGTATTGCCTGGCCGGCAGCCCACAGTTTGCCGTCGTCGCCACGCGCACGTAGCCGCGGCGGTGCAGCTCGAACATGAGTGCGGCGCTGTTCGCCCCCGCCACGATGATGCGATTGAGGTTCGAGCAGCGGGCGAGATCGAGCATCGGTTCGATGATACGATCGCCTGCGACTGCGAGACGCGACTGGGTCATGACTGCACCATTGGTATCGACATGTGATTGCCTGCTGACCGAGCGGCGGCGCTCAGGCGGCGGCGCGCGCGACGGGAATTTGCGTGGCGGAAGTGGAGGCGGCGGCGCGCGGCTTGCGGCTCAGGTCGAGCTCGAGAATGCCGGGCACCATGATCACGGCCTGCGGCCGATTCCCATTCTCGAACATCGCGAATTTCACCGCTTCGGCGCGGGTCACGAACATTCCGCCGCACAGGCCGGTTTGATCCTGGACGACCCAGTTGCCGCGGCTGTTCTTGCCGACTCGGAACAGGGATTTCGCACGACTGCTAGAGGGAGGTTCACCGTTGTCCATGGCACTTCTCCTTTCGACGCATCGAACTGCGTCGGTGCCGGAAATGTGCAAAGCGGCGCATATGAATTCGAGAGGGAAGGCCAGCCCAGCCGCATAAGTGCGATATAAAGGCTGCCCGCGCCGCCGAAACACCGAGCACGAGCCCCGCACGAGCGAGGTGGCTGGTCAGATGCCTCCAAACCAGTGGAGGACGTCGTAGGACAGCGCAGCGAGAACGCAAACCGCCAGCGAGCTCCAGAAAATCCCCAGCAGCAGCACGGTACTCGTGCGCTCGACAAATCGGCTGTCGACAAAATGCGAGACAGCGGGTCGAATGGTCATGTCATCTCTCCTTATTATTGTTCTTGGGGCTCCTCTCCTTATTATTGTTCTTTGGCTCCTCTTCGGGCTCCCGCGTGTTTTGCGGCCGATGGGTTAAGATATCGTCACCAGGCCGCGCGGATCATTGGTCCGTGTGCGCAATGTGTCCATGGAGGCATATAGAATCGAGGGGAAATCGTGCGCTTTTGTATAAGAACCATATAAAGATCGCGGGCCGGCTATTTGCTTGGAGGGAATTGCGCCCCGGCAGAAGGTTTGCTCGAACGATCCCGATGACTCGAGCGCGATTAGTCATCCTTGTGTTCTCGAGGATGAAGCCTGATCGGCGCGTTGGCCCCTTTGGCCGGATGTGGCGATTCTCCGAGCCCGAGCGCTTCCAAACAGTCCTGGCGCACGGCCTGCGCTTGCACGCCGCACAGCTCCGAGATCGCGTCGACTTGCCAGTCACGGACGAGTGCCGTCCAGAGCGGAACGGCAACCAAGCCGGCGCACACCAGCACGGTGACGGCGAGGATTACGACTGCCGCGGAGATGGCGATCGGCTGCTGTCGTCTGTCGTCGTTGCACAACCGCGCCTCGCGCTGCGGATCGAATGACATGGCACTTGCCGATGGTGAATGGTTTTCTTGGCGACACGCGCCCACACCCGACAACTGGACAACTCGTCATAAAAAATCGAGACGAGGAAAGCGGCGGCGTCATAGGAAAGCCATAAGAAAACGGGTCGCCGGCATGAGGGGCCGGATGCGGCGCAGCGGCCGCAAGCCCTAAGCCGCGCATTGAATTTGTCGGGCAGTATGCGAAAGTAAGCGAGGCAAATGTGACGGGCTATCCTTTAGGGGGCCTCGACTGCCATGCCGGGCGATGTGGCGGGAAATACATTCCGCGCGATCGAGCTTGACCCCCAAGCCACGGCCGAGCTGGCTTTCCCCGAATTCGTCGAGGCACTCCTCCGTAAACTCGGACTGCTGAAAGAGGAACGGTTTCTCTATTACGAGCATCTGCGTAAGAAAAATAGCAAATGGGCAAACGGCTCTCGATGGGTCCTGGCTCTGCTTGGATCGATCGCGTTCCTGTTGACCGGCCTAGCAGCCGCGCTGCGGTTTGCGCCGGAGACATTCCTGCAAAAGTGGAGTTTGGATGGATTTGATAAAGGCGTACTGCTCGCTGTTCTCGCGATCTACGCGGTCATGGGGGCGATAAGCTTTTACGAGAAGGGGACGGATAAAACGACGGCTTACTTCCGTCACGTCGACATTATTCTGGCCATTCGTGATCTCTGGACCAGAGTTCAATTCGAGTTTCTCAAAGAACTGATTGTGCTGAAAAGCGCGGCAGACCCGAAGGCCGGAGAAACCGTTGCACGCGAGCGCATCCGCGCCCTCGCCCAGGCGTTCTGCAACGATCTGGACAAAGTCGCAACCGGCGAACTCACTGACTGGCGGACGGAGTTTCTCGCCTCGCTCTCCGAGCTCGAGGCGGCGGCAAAGAAAGGGAGCGAAGACGTTACGACGCAGGTTCAAGAGGCGCTCAAAGCCGCCGAGCAGGCCGCGACAGACGCAAGGGCTACCGCCGAGAAGGCCGCAGCCGATGCAAGGGAAGCCGCCAAGGCCGCAGAGGAAGCGAGCAAGCCAGGCGCTCTCAATCTCGCAATCTCGGGCGACTTCGACGACCAAGTGCTCATCTCGGTCGACGGCGTCGAAGTGGCTCGCAGCAGCGGCAAGGCGATCGCGATCGACCGGCTGGTGCCCGGGCTGAGGAAAATTTCTGCACATGCGAAACGGGGCAGTAAGGATGTAGAAACCGCTCGCATGGTCGACGTCAGACCTGGATTGCAGGAGCTCGAGCTAATAGTGAGCTAAGCCCAACGGTTTGCTGCAAGATGGCTTCGGGGAGGCGTCGCGGAGTGCGACAAAAGCTCCCCTATGTTGCTTCGCGGAGGTCCAGGAATGCGCGTGACGGCGGTCCCGGCGCGAGGTTTTGAGGCAAAGTCCTACAGCGGCACTCACACCATATTGGTCGCGCTGAACTGCAGCGAAGAGCGCCGCAAGGGGCTCATGGGATTCGCGTTCGAGCGCGAGATGGTCGGTCCGGGCGGTAAAGGGCCGAAATGGCTACGCTCGCAGAAAGTGTTCAAGTCGGTCATTCCCGATCCGAAGAGCGCTGTCGATGCGAACGATCCGCGCAAGTCACGGGCCTTCTATACCAACGATTTTCCGATCCAAAGCTTCCTATGGGGCGACTACACCGCGGCACCGGGCACGGCTTATCGATTTCGCATCCTACCGATGTACGGCAAGCCCGGCGCCCTCACCAGCGACCCCCAAGACGAGCTCAAGCTCGAGATTCACACCGAGAAAGAATGGGAGGATGGCGCACGCCACGGCGTATGGTTCAACCGCGGCGCCATCGCGAGCCAAAAGTTCGCCGAGGAATTCGGAAATGCGCCGCCCGAGAACATCGACGACCCGACGGACCCGAAGGTCGTTTGGCTCTCACGCGGCCTCCTCGAAGCCTGCCTCAATTACATCAAGGAGACGCCTGCCGGCGACGCGCTTCGCGTTGCCGCCTACGAATTCACGTACGCGCCCATCCTTGGCGAACTCAAGCGAGCCATCGACCGAGGCGTCGACGTCCAGATCGTCTATCACGACACGAACGACGCCCCAGGGCGGCCCAATGAAACCGCCATGCAGACGGCGGGTCTTCCCATCAATGACCAGAAGACCACCTTTCACCGTTCGCAAACGAAAATTCCGCACAACAAGTTCATCGTCCGCCTCAAGGGCGGGAGCGACCCGATCGAGGTGTGGACCGGCTCGACCAATTTCACCGCCTCCGGCTTTCTCGGCCAGACCAATGTCGGCCATCGGGTCGCCGATCCGGCCACGGCAAAGCAGTATTTCCAATACTGGAGCTTGGTGAAGGATGACCCAGAGCGTGCTGCTGCAAGGGCCAGGGCAATGGCGCTCACGCCGAATCCCGGGGAAGTCATTGCGGAGAGATCAATCGTCCAGCTGTTCTCGCCCCGCAATACGACGCAGTTGCTCGGGTGGTATGGCCGGCGGATGCTCGACTGTGCGAACTCGATATGGTTCACCGCGGCGTTCGGGGTGACCGCGGAGTTGGTCGAGCCGATTGCCAAGCGGCGCGACCAGATGCGCTTCGTGTTGATGGAGAAGCCGGCGACGGCTGCCGTAAAGACCAAACTAACCGAGGATTTAACGCGCGTGATCCTTTCATACGGCATCCCCCTCGGCGAGCTTTATACGATGAAGGACGGCAAGCCGACCGCGCGCAAACGAATTCGGGAGTTCGCCCTCGACAAGTGGTTCTTCAAGGAGGAGCTCTACCGTCCGAAGAATGACGGATTCGTATTCTTCGTCCACACCAAATTCCTGCTGATCGATCCATTGTCGGACGACCCGTTGGTGTGCAGCGGTTCCGCCAACTTCTCACCGGACTCTTTGTTGCAGAATGACGAGAACATGCTCCTCATCCGCGGCGACACTCGGGTCGCCGACATATACATGACCGAGTTCGATCGCGTCTTCCGCCATTTCTATTTCCGCGATATTGCCAACGAGCTGGCCGCGAAGGGCGACGACGCGGCGGCGATCTTCCTTGACGAGACCGACGGGTGGACCGCCAGCTATTTTCAACCCGACAGCGTGAAGGCCAACCGGCGGCTCATGTTCTTTCGGCCGCCGGCAACGACCTGGTTCGGAAACGCCGCTAAACGATGACGTGGCGTGGGGTCGCTGTGCCTTTAAAACTTCACGACAGTGTCGTGGAAAAAGTCCTTGCCCTTGAGCTGTTGCGTCGTGAACAGGTCCGATTCGCGATGAAGTTCGCGCACAAGCTTGACTCGGGGCACCTCGGTCTGGCCGTAAACACTGCCGTGCTTGCCTTCCATAGTCGACATCAACGACACCAGACGATTTGCCCGCTTCTCTTCCGACTTATTCTTGAACAGCTTCCACAAGGATCTGGGCGTCGCGTTGAGACTGCCGTGATGGCCAACTTTATACAGGTTGACGCTCGCCAGAAGCGATTGATACCGCTTCTGGCCGAGCGCGTATTGCCAGTTCTCGATTTGCGCATCGCCGGGGAAGAGAAGCTTCTTCTTGCCAACCTGAAAGAGCAAAATGACGCTCGTGTTATTCATTTCCTGGTCGAGCGAGCGCACGATTTGGAGCAGCTGTTCGCCCCGCACCGTGCGTGCATGGTGGACCAGCCAGCGCGCGTTGATACGGTGTGAGCGGCCGCGGCTTTCCACGTAGCGTGGGAACAAGCTGGTCCGCTCTTGCTCCGCGCGCGCGGCCAATGCCGTGGCGCCAACCTGAAAATGCCAGAACTCGTCGGGATCGCGCGAACGCTTTTTCTTGATCGCGTCAGTTTGCTTGAGTGTTGGCGGCCCAAGAACCTCGACCTTGACGCCCGGGAGTACCTTCTCCAGCCCTGATTTGCTTCCGCAGTACACGTAAGCATTCTTCGCCATCTTCATGAGGTTCTTGACGGCACTCGGATTGGCGATGTTGCTCTCGCCGAGAAATCCGATTTCGGGCCGCACATCTTTCGGCAAGTTCCCGGCTGCCAACGACTGCTGGGCGACCTCGTGCATGAGCGACAGCGCGGCAACCTGCTTACTCGTTCCGGCGCCGAATTTGTTGATTTTTGCGTTGCTGCGGCCCGGACCCGTTGCCTCTGGTTCGAGCTTCGGATCTTCAGTCCAAGGCTGTACTATGAGATCGGGTTTAAGCGATTTGATGACATCGCCTGTTGCTTGGCCAGCTTTGTCGGTCGCAAATCCGGAAATGTGGTCACGGTGCCTGTGGGTCGCCACGACGGCATGAAGCTTGCCACCTGTCCTTTGCTTGATGTTCTCGGCGATGTCCATCATGCGCGACTTTGCCACCCCTTTGGGAAGACCAGTCGAGCCAAAATCGATCAAGATGTGCCGTTCAGATTTTCGGCTGTACTCAAAACTGATGAGAAAGCAATCACCGAATCCGACATGATAGGTGCGGATCGTCGCGCTGGTAGGCGCCGTGGTCATCGCAATCCCTAACCCATCAGCCGCATACGGTGGAGTTGAGCAAATTGTGACTGCGGGCCGGAGGGCGGTCTCGGTAGAGCTGGTTCATCGAAGAAACCCGACTCTCCTAGATAGTCGAGCCGCGCCTGCTGCCCTTTGGCATTTTCGATACGGTTCGCGATCTGATATTTCAGCTGCCCGTACTCGTCGAAAATGAGAGCCCCTCCGCCAAAGATCCTGATGCGGCGCTTCGGGTCGATCCCTTTCGGCGGAATGATGCGGAGCTTCTTCTTCAACTCGTTGGCCTGCAGAGTCAATATTTGATTGTATTCAGCCACGGTCTCGTGCAGCACGAAACCGTCCGGACCGACGCGGACTGAGGGGCGAACCGATTGGACTTCGACGTAGCTGTCCGCGTCGATCTTGAGCACATCGCGGTTTTCCCATATGAAACGAAACACCTCTTGCGGCTCATGTAGCATCGAGTCGTAGTGGCTTCGGCTGTAGACCAGCTCCTCGTTGCACCGCTTCCATGTGCCGTCGACGTCGGTGTCGCCGGCTTGCTGAATGCCGTAGTCATTGAAATTTTTGAGCAGCCACTTGCGATAGCCGTATTTATCATCGTCCGGAACGACTTCGCGGTCGATGGTCAGCAGCGCAGATAGATAATCTGAGAAGGTCAAATCGGTCGGCGGACAATAATCGAGAGCGCGAATCGACATCGTCAGGAGATGGCCGGCGACCCGAGCGCCTTCGTCCCGCACGATGCTTCGGTCCTTTTTGCTGCGGGCAACCGGACCGATCTTTGTAAGCCGTGCCAGCCAGATGTCGAGAGCGGCATTCAGGACCGCCGCCACCAGCAGTTCGCCCCTTCGATGAGGCTCGGCGAATTCCGGGTACATCAGCATGGACATGTACGGTTTACCCGGCGACAACGAGACGGAGCGACGGAGCGCGTCACCGCGAACGACGGAAAGCTCTCTGCCCATCTGCTCGGCCATTCCGAACAGGACTGACCGCTTCAGGACATCTCGCTCGAGCAGTTTGGATGAGATCAGATTACTTCGTCCGCCCGACGCCAGGTCCAATCCGGCATCGACCACGTCGGGCAGCGAAAACACCGAGAGCACCGCCACCACATCTGCGAACCCTTCGTGGAAGGCAGCCTGGTCGGGCGTAGACGGCTCCATGTATCGTCTACGCAGGCCGTCAAGAAGCGCGTGCGTGGTTTCGTGTGCCACGACGTCATGCGAAAGGCAGGTAAAGACGGGCTTGCCGTTACCTCCGATAAAATATCCAAGAAAAATCGCACGATCATCCCGTGAATAAAACGCATTCGCATCAGCAAACGCATGCGGCACAAGGTACATCTGGTGCCCATCAAAACCCCAAGCGCAGCGGCGTCCAAGCGCAAACTCAAACTGTGCCAGCGTGCGCATCGCAATCGCATACACGTTTTGGGCGTGAAAACGAGGATCTTGCAAAAGCTTTTGATCGTGCAGCCTGCTCGCCCGTAAAGGGCTCGGCCCACGTTGTTTGAACACGAACGGATCTTCATACTTGCCGTCCGAGGACCGCCCATAAACCATTGGCTTGTACAGGGTGTTCGTCGACGCGTCGTAGTCGATGACGTTGAGACGGTATCCGCAAGGGCCGGGCAGGAGCTCTTCTGCGGGCACCGTCAACTCTGTGGTCAGCATCTTGCCTCGGAAGGTTACGGACGGGTCCTGCGCGATGATGGTAAGGGTGCGCGTATTGGGGAGGCTGTGACGTGTCCCTCGAACGTTTCGCATGCTTCCCTCCGATGAATCGCCGACCTACCTCCGCCGTGATCGACATCGTTTGTAAGCGAGAGCTCAGGTGTTGATCGCATCCTAGCGAAGAAATGAATTGAAATGACCGTATCCGCGCCAAACCTCAGCGGGATTGAGAGCACGCCCATCCCGCAGCCCCCATGCAACACCGATGCTGGCGAGGCTCGCAAGGGCACTGGCGGCGAAAACCTCCAGTCGCCAGAGATGAGGCCAATACACTACAGGCCGCAGCGATGGCGGCGAGGGCAATAAGAAGCCCTTTTGCGACCATCATCTCCGCTGCGCGTGCTGCACGCGCGCTTGCCTCAGGCAGGCCGATGTTTGCTTGATCAACCTTTGCGGAGGCGAGCTATACCATTCGCTCTGCTTCGTCCTCCGTCGGCACCCGGCCCTCCGGCGTGAGCTGATCGACGAAGTGCGGCAGATATTGACTCAGTCCGGAAAGCAAGTCGCCGTGGTCCATCCCGCTTTGTCTTGACAGTTCGTTGAGGGTATTGCCGCCGAGGGCGTCGGCAAGATCGCCTTCGGAGATTTGCTTGTTGGGGCCGGTCCCGACCCACGATTTGGCGACGTCGCCCTGCCCGCTCTCCTGCAGCTGCTTGAGCAGCCCTCCGAGCCCGCCGTTGAGCACCGTTCCGGCGGCGGCGCCGCCAAGCAGTCCGCCCAATGTGCCGCGGAGCAGGTCGCCCAAGTCGCCACCGGGCAGTCCCCCTGCACCAGTCGACGGACCGGCGGTTGTTCCACCGCCGGCGGGCCGGGGCGGCTGAGCCGGCTGGGTCGGCGGCGCGTCGGCCCGGCGCAGGTTCTTCGCCGCGTAGACCGCGAGCAGCGCCAGCAGCGCCTTGGCCATCGGCGACATGCCTTGGCCTGCCTGCGCGGGTCGGGCGCGCGGATCGTTGGAGACACCGCCACCCTGAATGCTATTGAGAATGTCGAGCAAGCCCATATCAGCCTCCTGACTGCCCCGATCCTCGGCACAGCATCGCGCACGCGTATGACCGTGGCAAGGCGGGCTACGCCTCAAATCACGCGGATCGCAGCCCGCGGTGCCGCAAACAATCAAGCAGGTGATCCGCTTGCGAACTCATCGGCGAACGCTTGTCGAAGTGAGGAGGCCGCTTGTCGAATTCCTGATCACTCTGTTCATTCGTGCACCTTGGCAAATAGACTTGCGCAGGCGGTCGCAATGGACGGAAACTGACTGCTTCAATGGAGATCTGGGGAGTCTGCCGGGCGCAAGATGCCCCACAACGCCGACTCTATTTCAATGAAGGGAGGCGACACATGAAACCGGTTCTTCTGGCGGCACTGCTGCTATCGTTGAATTTCGCTTCTGCATCCGCGCAGGGTACCTGCGAGAGCAGAGCCGTGAGCAGGGAGGGTAAGCAGCTTGCGGGTGCCGCGAGAGCAAGTTTCTTGAAGAAGTGCAAGCGCGATACCTGTCAAACGAGGGCTGTCGGCAGGGACGGCAGGCCGCTCGTCGGCGCTGCGAAGAGAAGCTTCATGCAAAAATGCCAGAGGGAGGCATAGCCAACGGCGCGCTGGAAGAGCGCGGCTAGAGGGTTATCCAGGCGGCGCTCGCACCATCTGCCAATGCTCGGCGTCCGATCAGGCGTCTTAAAGCGCCGCGGCGTTGAACGTATCGCAGCTCTCGACCTTGCCCGATCGCAGGCCTGTCATGAACCACCGCGTGCGCTGTTGCGAGGAACCGTGGGTGAAGGCGTCAGGCACAACGTAGCCCTGGCTCTGCCGCTGCAGCCGGTCATCGCCAATGGCGGACGCGGTCTGCATCGCAGCCTCCACGTCGCCTGGCTCGATGAATGACCAGCTTTCCTGCGAGTGATGCGCCCACACGCCCGCGAGACAATCGGCCTGCAGCTCGACCCGCACCTGCAGTTGATTGCTGTCGGCCTTGTCCATGCCTTGCTGCAGTCGCTGCACCTTGGGCAGGATGCCGAGCAAGTTCTGCACGTGATGCCCGACCTCATGGGAAATCACGTAGGCTTCCGAGAACTGGCACGACTTGCTGCCAGCGTCGCAGGCGCGAAAGCGCCGTTCCAGGTCCTGAAAGAAGGACGTGTCGAGATAAACCTTGCGGTCGTTCGGGCAGTAGAACGGCCCCATGGCGGATTGTGCGAACCCGCAGGCCGAGCGTGTTACGCCAGAAAACATGACGAGAGTGGGCGGCTCGTAGGTCCTGCCGGACTGCGCGAAAATTTTCTGCCACTGCGCTTCGGTGCCGCCGAGCACGGCTGATACGAACCGCCCCATCTGGTCCGAGGGGGCTCCCGCACGTGTCTCTTGCGACTCTTGCTGCTGTTGCGAACCGCCTCCGCCGGAGAGAATGTCCGCCCCGCCGATCAGAATGCGTGGATCGATGCCGAGGTACCAGCCCAGAAGTCCGAGGATGACAATGGTGCCGATCCCCATCCCACCCCGTCCACCTGGAATGCGAAAGCCGCCGCCTTGGCCCCGCCGGTCTTCGACGTTATCGCTACGCGGCAATTGATCGAGACGCATTTTCAACTCTCCTCACGCTCGCTGCCCGTCCACCACATGCGGGGGCCTCGGACCAACGGCCCTCGGCCGCGTCCGGTCGAAGCATCCATACCTCTCGGTCAGCGCCGTCGCGTCGTTACCCGCGCGAGCACCATTATCACGCCTGCTCGGGGGTCATCACGCTTTTCACCAGCCCGGCGATGACCGTGAGGATCGCACCGCCGGCGCCGCCGCCGACAACTTGACCTAAGATGGACCCGATATCCAGGCCACCGCCGGCCGCCGCGTCGGCGATTGCCGGGATGATCGCTTGCAGAAGTTGCCCTCCACCGACGCCGCCAATGGCGCCTGCGATCGTGTTGCCGAGGTTGCCGAGATTATAGTCCTTGAGCGCTGCTCCGGCGGCGTTGCCGCCAACGACTCCGGAGATCAGCTGAATGATCAGATTGACGAGTGTGTCCATGCGCGTCCCTTTCCTTGCCGCGAGGTGGCCCCTGTCCTCCGCCGCCGGGACACTTCAGCTTTGTGCCGGTGCTTCGCGCAGGCGATCCGCGTCTACGTCACAGCCTTGGAGCGGCCGGCGTGACCAGTGCGAGGTCAGCGGATCGGATCTGCCGTAAGCGCTGTCGATGTTGCGCCCGCATGTGTGCGAAAGTGATCACAACCCCGTGAAGCCGAGATGAAGTGTGTCAGCGAGACTTACCGATTCGCAAAGATTCTTCGCCGGCATGCGCAACGACATTCAAATTTACTCGGGGCTGAACTAAAGTCCGCGGTGATGAGCGCCGGAGCGATCCGAGCAACGCCTGCTCGGAGCGGGGCGCGATTCATGCGAGCAACGGCGAGAACACCCCCAAGGATCATCGCGTGATCGTTTCACGAACGCGGCACGTGGAATTGAACGGAACGACAGACAGGAGGCAAGAATGAGCATCTTCGGCAAGATCGCATCAGCCATTTTCGGATCAAAGCATGCTGCGGATGTGACTCCCGCAGGCGGGGCAGCGACGGCAGGCCGGGCGGCGGCGCCGCCGTCGTCCACAGCGACGACCACATCCGCGGGTACGTCCGCTGGCGCAGCCGCCGCGAAACCGATCTCGAGGGCGGAGGTTGAAGGCATTCTCCAGAAGCTCGCCGCGGAACAGCGCGAAGACCTCGACTGGAGGCGGTCGATCGTAGACTTGATGAAGCTGCTGAAGCTCGACAGCGGGCTTGGCGCCCGCAAGCAATTGGCACAGGAACTGGGGTATACCGGCGCGCTCGATGGCTCCGGCGAAATGAATGTGTGGCTGCACAAGCAAGTCATGACGAAGCTTGCCGAGAGCGGCGGCAAGGTGCCGGACAGTCTCAGGGCGTGAGTTTCGCCGGCGCTGGGCGCGTCTAAGCCGCGCTTCCGACGCCGGCCGGGAGCGAAGCTAACACGACAGAACTGGCAGAGCGCGATCGGGTCGCTCATCGCGAGCGTGCCGGTTCTCCCGTCATTGACGGCACGCAGCGGGGCCACATATCTCCTCGCAATCGCGGCAGCATAGGACAGCGCCGTCGATTTATCGGCGGCCCGTCCCTCGATGCCCGTCGGCGCGCGGCGTATCTGGAACCTGTCATGCAGTCCCATGTCCCGGCCGGAGGCAGCCGCGCCGTCGTGTTCGCGACCACCACCGACGGCCTCAGATTGCCGGTCATCGACGTCACGCATCCGGCATTCGCGATTCCGGACGATCCCGCGAGCGTCGCGGCGAGGCGCGATGCATTCCTGGCCTGGGACCGTCGCAACCGCTGGATGTCCGGGAGCCTCACGCGGCTGCTCATGCGGCTGGCGGCGCCGCGCTCGTACCTGCTGCGGAGGATCCTGGCGTCGGACGGATATCTCGACAGCATCACGACCTACATGGTCAAGCTCGGCGCGGACCACCTGCCGCCCGGCTTCGACGGTCCGGTGGACCGCAAGGTCGCGGCGGCACCGCACCTGGTGCTCATCCGGCTGCGCATGCAGCAGATTGCCCGATTGCTGGCGGAGGCGCTCGTCGCACGGCTCGGCGACGCACCGGACGCGCCGCTGCATCTCGTCAACATCGCGGGCGGGCCGGCGCTCGACAGCACTAACGCGCTGATCATCCTCGCGCGCACGCGCGCGACGCTGCTCCACCGTCTCGTCGCGATCCATGTCTTCGATGCGCAGCAGGACGGGCCGGCCTTCGGAGCGCGCGCGCTTCTTGCGCTCAGCGCGCCGGAGGGCCCGTTGCATGGGCTCGATGTCCAATTCCAGCACCACGCCTACGACTGGAACGACACCGCACCGCTCGCGCACCTGCTGGCCGGGCTGGCGGCGGGTGGGGCCATCATCGCGGCCTCGTCGGAAGGCGGCCTGTTCGAGTACGGCACCGACGACGCGATCGTCGCCAACCTCACGGCGCTCGCGCGGGCCGGCGTGCCGATCGTCGCCGGCTCGGTCACGAGCTCGAGCGAGGTGCGCAAACGGATGATTTCGCAAGCGAGATTCCGGCTTTTTGCGCGCGGCCTGGAAGGCTTCGCGCCACTTGCCGAGCGGAGCGGCTACACGATCGCCGAGAGCCGTACCGCCACCATGTTGAGCGAGCAGGTGCTGCTGCGGCCGCAGGCCGCCACGCCACAAAAGCACGGATAGGAGCGGGCAAGACCACGATGGACGACCGAAGCGCACCAGGCGTCATGATCGTGACGGGTGGAAGCCGCGGTATCGGCGCGGCGGTGGCTCTTCTCGCCGGCCGACACGGCTACTCGGTTGCCGTCAATTTCGCCGGAAACGAGCGGGCCGCCGATCTGGTCGTCGGCGACATCCGCAAGGCCGGAGCGAAGGCCATTGCGGTCCAGGGCGACGTGTCCCTCGAACGCGACGTGACGCGATTGTTCAAGACCGTCGACCAGGAGCTCGGTTCCGTTTCGGTGCTGGTCAACAATGCCGGGATCACCGGCGGTGTCTCCAGGCTGGCGGAGGTGTCGGCCGAGATGCTGCACCACCTGTTTGCCGTCAACGTCATCGGCTCCTTCCTCTGTGCCCGCGAGGCCGTGAAGCGAATGTCTCAGCGCAACGGCGGCAAGGGCGGCTCGATCGTGAACCTGTCGTCGAGGGCGGCCGAGATCGGCGGAGCCGGCGAGTGGATTCACTACGCCGCCACCAAGGGCGCCATCGAGACCTTGACGGTCGGGCTTGCCCGCGAAGTCGCGCTCGAGGGGATAAGGGTCAATGCCGTGTCGCCCGGCATCATCGAAACCGAGCTGCACGCCGCCGCCGGCGCCCCTGATCGTGTGAAGCGGCTTGGCTCCGCCGTTCCCATGGGTCGCTCGGGCGCGGCGCAAGAAGTCGCCGAAGCGGTGCTGTGGCTCGCTTCTCCGGCTGCCTCCTACGTGACCGGAACAGTCCTCCCGGTCGCCGGCGGAAGGTAACGCCCTCCGAGGCGAGATGCGTTCCTGGGACCGTCGCAACCGCCGGTCGACGTGACGTCAGGCCTTCGGAATCCAGTTGCCGTGTAGACCCTGCGGCACACGCTGCGGCAGGCGGATGACGGCAACCGGGTCAGCATCGATATGCGCGGCATCGAGCAGCACCAGGTCGCTGGTCCGGTTGGCCGGGTCGAAAGCGAAGACTGCGAGATAGCCGTCGTCTTCTTTACGCCTTCCGCGCGGGATGAACGTCGCCTCGCCAGCGATCTTGTTGCCGAAGTCGTGGCGCACCACGTCTCCTGTCTCGCTGTTGATTTTCATCATGGTGTTGAAAGTGGCCGAGGGCGGGTTAGGCTCGAGCAGCGTGTCGGTCAGCGTCGGGAGATAGACGAAACGCGTGGGCAGCGCGTCGAGCGCGTCGTTCACGCGCGGAAATTCGGTGACCAACGGGGCGACCTCATGGTCGCCGACCTTGCTGACGCCAATGTCGATCGTCATTCGGTGCAGCGCCGGCGGCTTCTGCACCCGGGCGGCGTAGCCGAGCCCGAGACGCTCGTGGCGGACGTAGTCGATGACGATCTGGCCGGCGCGCTCGAACGCATTGGCGAAATGGAAAACGAAGAACGGATCGGCGTCGACCCATTGCGTCGAACTGCCGTCGAGTGCGATCAGGCCGATGCGCGTGCCGAGGCTGGGTCGCCATTGCATCAACGGCTGGCCTTGCCGGGCAGCATCGAGGTCGAACACCACGGGGCATGCGAGCAGCACGATATGCCGTTCGGTTAGAACGAAATCGTGGATCATTGTTGGCGCTGCGAGATTGACGGAAAATGCTTTGGCAAGAGTGCCTCCGGCGTCGATCAGGTGAAAATCGACGACTGGCTGCACCACTGAATAGGTCAGCGTGAACAGTGTTCCGGTGGTTGGGTGCCGGCGGTTGTGCGCGCCGAGCTCGATCGGTTGAGCCGTGCCGGCTTTCCACTCGCCGATGGTCTCGAGTTCCGTCGTCATTTCGTGGGCGGCCGACGCCTCGTTGAGCGCGAGCAGCTTGCCGCCGTGCTGGAGGACGCTGATGAAAGCCCCGTTCTTGAAGGGACCGGGAGGATCGCCCGGCTGGAGGAGCTTGGGATCGATCGGCACGGGGTGCGTGAAGCTGCCGTAGATCGCGCGGCCGGCGCGGCGCTCGGCTTTCAGACCGGCGGTCTGCACGAAGCGATTGCGATAGCGGGCGCGGCCGTTGTCGAAATAGACCGCGTGGATCATTCCGTCGCCGTCCATCGGATAGGCGAACGCGATCGGCTTGAAGAGCGGATTAGGGCCGTTGCGCATATAGGCGCCACTGAGGTCGGGGGGGATCCGACCCGCGGTGACGGGCAGATTGGCAACGTCCAGTTCAGGTCCAACCGGAGCGAAGTTACCGCTCAAATGGGGATCACTTGAGGTCCACGTAATTTCGGCAGTCTCCAATGCGGCTGACGGGGCGGGATCAAGACCGAGGCTTGCTCCGGCAGCGCC
>Ga0081540_1002367_pt1 | contig 15398 bp, 13 predicted proteins | sample TabmetS2T1R1_FD_71024 | JGI IMG/M metagenome (GOLD analysis project Ga0081540, IMG submission 71024) | Tabebuia heterophylla rhizosphere microbial communities from the University of Puerto Rico - S2T1R1 | ecosystem: Host-associated > Plants > Roots > Rhizosphere ... | reverse complement strand
TGGGTGCGGCCCATCTTGAGCACCTTGTCGAACTCCAGGCCCTTGGCGAAAAACGCCTCCTGGAGCTGGCGCAACGCTGTCATGTAGCTCTCGAGCCGCAGGATCAGCGCGAGGCGGAAGGCGGTCGGATAGGTGTCGTTGGTCGACTGGCCGTAATTGACGTGATCGTTCGGGCTGACCTGCTGGTAGTCGCCCTTTTTGTAGCCGAGCGATTCCAGCGCCAGGTTGGCGATCACCTCGTTGGCGTTCATGTTGGTCGAGGTGCCGGCGCCGCCCTGGATGAAGTCGGTGACGAACTGATCCATCATGTCGCCGGCGATGACGCGGTCGCATCCCGAGATGATGGCGTCGGCGACTGTGGGATCCAGCGCGCCGAGATCGCGATTGGCCATCGCGGCGGCCTTCTTCACATAGCCGAGCGCCTTCACGAAATACGGCTCCTGATTCATCGGGATGCCGGTGATATGAAAGTTCTCTTTGCCGCGGATGGTCTGGACGCCGTAATAGACGTCGTCGCCGATCTCACGCTGTCCGAGGAAATCCTGCTCGATCCGGCTCATGGGCGCTCCTTGTGCTTGAACTGAGCGCGGTGTCAGCCCTCACCTACTGGCACAGCGCCTTGATCACGAAATTCTCCGTCTTGCAGTCGCCGGGCTTGCGCTGGCGGCCGGGAATATAGGCTTTCGGCGAGCATTTTTCCGCGGCATCGATGTCGAGGCTCTTGCCGTCCTTGTAGCCCTTGCTCTGGCACAGCCGCTCGGCCCCCACCTTGCAGTCGGGCGCGCCGTTTGCCGAGACGGCGCAGGCCATGCGCCCGGTCACCATGGTCGAGGGCTTTGCCATGCTGGAAAGATCGTCCAGCGTCTCCGACGGGCTCTTGATCTTCGGCAGCACCGAGATCGACTTGTCCCACAGCTTTCCAAGTTCGTTGATCAGCCCCGGATTTTCCTCGCGCGCGGGCGGCGCGTCGGGCTCGGTCTGTTGCTGCGGCGGCGGAGAGGGAACGGACTGCTGGGATGGCGACTGCAGACCGAGCGCGGGAGGCGCGGCCTGTGGCGAGGCCGGAGCTGAGGAGATCAGCAGCAAGAGCGCGGCCACGGCGCCGACGGCGCAATTTTTCGGACGATGGCCTGTCCAACCCTGCATTCGACCGCCAGAGGTGCGAGCCCGCGTCGGCTCTTTGGGAAGCGAGCGCTAGACCAATCGATAGGCGATGTAGAATCCGGCGACAAGCACGATGGCGCCGATCACCACATAGGTGGTCAGGCGCTTCTCCAGTTCCGTACGGATAAAGTCGCCGTACCGGTTAAGCAGTACGGCGAGCACGAAGAAGCGGCCGCCGCGCGCCACGATCGAGCACAGGATGAACAGCCAGATATTGTAGCCGGCAAAGCCCGAGGTGATGGTGACGAGCTTGTAGGGGATGGGCGTCAGCCCCTTGAGCAGGATGATGACCGCGCCCCACTCCGCATAGGACTGGCGGAAGGTCTCCACCTTGTCGGTGAGATTGTAGATGTGCATCAGCCACTGTCCAATCGAGTCGTAGAGCAGCGCGCCGATGGCGTAACCGACCATCCCGCCGGCAACGGAAGCGATGGTGCAGATCGAGGCGAAGAACCACGCCCGCTTCGGCCGCGCCAGCGACATTGGCAGCAGCATCACATCGGGCGGGATGGGGAAGAACGAGCTCTCCGCAAACGACACTGCCGCCATGATCCAGAGTGCATAGGGCTTATCGGCGGCGGCGATGCACCAGTCGTAAATTCGCTTCAGCATGGGGCGCGATGAACCATCATGGCGCCCATTTGTCCATGCCGGGATGTGACGGAAATCGAGGAGATTTAGTGCCGTTTGCGAAGGCTGCGGCCTTCCAGCGCGACAATTCGTCGCCGTGCCAGCGGCGGTGATGCCGCCTTGGGCAGTTTGGCGGGCGACTTCGGCAGCTTCTCGGCGATTCCGAACAGATCCTCGCGGCGCTGCATTTCGCGCCAGACGTCTTCCGGACGCACGCCGGCCGAGGCCCAAAGAACGGTCAGGTTGTAGAGCAGATCAGCGCTCTCCCGGATCATGGCCTCGCTGTCGCCGCTCACCGCGTCGATGACGACCTCGATGGCTTCCTCGGCGAGCTTCTTGGCCATCTTGGAGGGGCCGCGCTGAAATAGCTTGGCCGTGCGCGAGGTGGCCGGATCGAGATCCCTGGCCGCGAGCACTGCCTGATACAGCCGTTCGAGCGAATCACTCATGGCTCGAACTTAGTAAAAAGCACTGGCAAACGTGTTAACATACGGCATCAAAAGCGAAATTTTCCGCCGGCCAGGATGGCCGGCGGAAGTGTTTGGTTACCAGCTGGCAATCGGATGGCCACGGTAATATGGCACGCCTGAGCGATAGCCGCCGTAGTAGGGGCCGCCGCCGTAGTAATAGGTCGGCGCGGCGTAATAGCCGGGGCCGCCGTAATATCCGGAGCCACCATAGTAACCATAGGAGTCGTAATACGCGTCACGGCGGGCATTGGCAGCCGCGATGGCGATTCCCGTACCGACGATGCCGGCAAATGCAGCAGCGGCAGCTGCACCACCTCCGCGATAGTAGCGGCGGCGGGCGCTGAAATCAGTGGCGCCGCTCGTCCCGGTTGCCGCCGTCAAACCCTTCTCCTTTGTCGCGGGCGCCGCAATCGCCAGCGACGTCGGGACCGCGGTCAACACGGTCGCCGCAACACCGGCGATCATGGCCGTGCGGCCCAAAGCAGAAACAAAACCCTTATCCGCGAACATTTCACGTCCTCCGTGGCAGCCGGCCTGACAGCAGGCCTTCGTGCACTAACCACGGTGCCGATATTGGGTTCCCGAACCCGAATGCAAGCTGAACGACCGGTGACGAAATCGTGGCGGTCATCCCCGGTTCAGACTAAAGGGAGGAGAATAGTCAGGCTCCCGCGGTGTCATGATTCCTGCATGTCCCGTGCGGCAAGATCGAAGCTCCGCCGTCTCGTCGTGGTAAGTCCCAATGCGCGTAAACTGGTCCCACGCAACCCGCTTTATCCTGGCCCTTTTGACTGGCTTGAGCGGAGGAGTGTGTCCGGCCGCCCGCGCCGCAGAGCCCGTCGCCATCCAGTTCACGCTGAACCGGCCGTTCAACGCGGTCGCCGCACCCTTTGTGATGGCGCAGGCCGGCGGGCTGTTCAGCGCCGAAGGCCTTGCCGTCAACATCAATGCGGCCGCCGCATCGCCTGATGCGATCGCGCAGGTGGCCTCCGGTGCGAGCGAGCTTGCGCTGGTCGACATCAACACGTTCATCCGCCACCGGGACAAGGAAAAGCCGGACGCGCCGCATGCCCGGGTGGTGTTCGTGCTGCTCAACGACGCCGGCTACGCGATCATCGCGCGCAAGAGCCGCGGCATCCAGACGCTCGCCGAACTCTCCGGCAAGAGCCTCGGCGTCGTCGAAGGCGACCCCAGCGCCAAATTCTGGCCGGCGGTGGCGAAGCTGAACGGCATCAAGCGCGGCAGCGTCAAGCAGAGCATGATCAGTCAGGCGGTGCGTGAGCCGATGCTGTCGGCCGGACAGGTCGATGCCGTCACCGGCTCTTCCTTCCTGTCCGCGATCAACTTGCGCGATCGCGGCGTACCGGCCGACGACCTCGTGCTGCTGAAACTGGCCGATTACGGCAGCGAGGCCTATGGCCTTGCCATCATCGTCAATCCCGCCTTCGCCGCTGCCAAGCCGGACGCGGTGAAGCGGTTTATCCGCGCCGTGATCGGCGGCCTGCAGCTGACGATCAAGGAGCCGGCCCGCGCCATCGAACAGGTGGTGAGCCGGATGGACGGCGGCTCGCGCGATCTGGAAATGGAGCGGCTGCGCGCGATGCTGCGCGACAACGTCCTGACATCGGAAGTGCGGCGCAATGGCATCGGCGGCATCGATGCTGCACGGTTCGAGAAGTCGATCGACCAGATCGCGGAGGACTACAAGTTCCAGAAGCGGCCGACCGCAGCCGATATCTTCGACGACAGTTTCCTGCCGCCGCTCAATGGCCGGCTGATCAACTGAGCAAAAGCCGCAAGCAGCGCTTGTGCCGCCCCCGCGAAGCCTGATTAGATTGCCTTCCCTTCAGTCGGCCGAGTGCTTGCCGCATGTCCATGCTCCGCCTCTATACCCGCGTGCTCGAACTCCTCGGCAAAGAGGCGCGGCTTGGCTGGATCCTCGCGTTCGCCAATCTGCTGCTGGCGGGCGCGCAGTTCGCCGAACCCGTGCTGTTCGGCAAGATCATCGACGTGATGTCGGGCCGGCCGGTGACGGGCATGTTCGCCACCAGCTCGCCATGGCCGCTGCTCGCGGCCTGGGTCGGCTTCGGACTGTTCACGATTGTCTGCAGCGCCGTCGTCGCGCTGCATGCCGACCGCCTGGCACACCGCCAGCGCCAGGCGGTGCTGACCGACTATTTCGAGCACATCATGCAGCTGCCGCTGACCTTCCACACCGGTACCCATTCCGGCACGCTGATGAAGACCATGCTCAGCGGCACGGACGCGCTGTGGCGGCTCTGGCTCGGCTTCTTCCGCGAGCATTTCGCCGCGATCATGTCCGTCGTGGTGCTGCTGCCGCTGTCGCTCTACATCAACTGGCGGCTCGCCATCCTGCTGTTCGTGCTCTGCGTCATCTTCACCATCCTGACCACGCTGGTGGTGCGCAAGACCTACGGCATGCAGATGGAGGTCGAGGAGCACTACAGCGACCTCTCCGCGCGCGCCTCCGACGCGCTCGGCAATGTCGCGCTGGTGCAGAGCTTCGTGCGCATCGATTCCGAGGTGCAGGGCCTGCGCTTCGTCGCCGACAAGCTGCTGGCGGCGCAAATGCCTGTTCTCTCCTGGTGGGCGCTGGTGACCGTGATCACCCGCGCCTCCACCACCATCACGGTGCTGGCAATCTTCACCGTCGGCATCGCGCTGCACAGCCAGGGCCTCACCACGGTCGGTGAGATCGTGATGTTCGTCTCGTTCGCCACCATGCTGATCCAGAAGCTCGAACAGGTGGTGAGCTTCATCAACAACGTGTTCATGGAAGCGCCGCGGCTGAAGCAGTTCTTTGACGTGCTGGATGCCGTGCCCGCGGTGCGCGACCGCCCCGGCGCGGTCGATACAGGCCGGCTCTCCGGCCTCGTCGAATTCAACGACGTCTCGTTCTCCTATGACGGCAAGCGGCCGGCGATCGAGGATCTGTCCTTCACGACGCTGCCCGGCCAGACCATCGCGCTGGTCGGGCCGACCGGCGCGGGCAAATCCACCGCGATCGCCCTGCTGCATCGCGCCTTCGATCCGCAATCCGGCATCATCAAGATCGACGGCATGGACATCCGCGGGCTGAAGCTCACCGCGCTGCGGCGGAACATCGGCGTCGTGTTCCAGGAGGCGCTGCTGTTCAACCGCTCGATCGCCGACAATCTCAGGATCGGCAAGCCCGATGCGACGGACGAGGAACTGCGGGTGGCGGCGGCGCGCGCACAGGCGCTGGAATTCATCGAGCGCGCGGACCGGAAATTCGACACCCACGCGGGCGAACGCGGCCGCATGCTGTCCGGCGGCGAGCGCCAGCGGCTGTCGATCGCGCGTGCGCTGCTAAAGGACCCGCCGATCCTGATCCTGGACGAGGCCACCTCCGCGCTCGACGCGGTGACCGAGGCCAAGGTCAACGCCGCTCTCGATGAGGTGATGAAGGGGCGCACCACCTTCGTGATCGCCCATCGTCTATCCACCATCCGCAACGCCACGAAAATCCTCGTGTTCGACAACGGGCGCGTGATCGAAAGCGGAACTTTCGATGAACTCGTCGCCAGAGGGGGCCGATTCGCGGAACTCGCGCGGGCTCAATTCATGGTGCAGGAGCAGGCGCGGGCACAGGTCACGAGCCCGAAGGAAACGCCCAAGGAGTCACCTAAGGAAACACCCAAGCCGGGCAGTACGAGAATTCCCGGCTGAGCTTGCCGAAATTCAGCCCATTTCATCCCCGAAAACCCACGCAAGCCTCTGTTCTCAAAGGGCAAGCCGGTATAGGTTGATTCAGCCGCAAGCGACGGCGCCGGACAAGCTTGAAACACGAAAGCGGGCCTCCTCAGAAGATCGAGGCGGGCTCCCCAGAGACCGGAATCGGATAGTGCAGTTCATTCGCGCGTTGCTCGGCGTCTCGCCGCTGAAACTCATTGCAGTCGCGGCGCTTGTCCTCGCTCTGCCGACCGTTGCTCGGGCCGAAGCATGGCTGGTGGTCGAGGCCGACTCCGGCCGCGTGCTGCAGGCTGATAACGCCACGATGCCGTGGTATCCGGCTTCCGTCACCAAGATCATGACCGCCTATGTGACGCTAAAGGCGGTCAAGGAAGGACGGCTCACGCTCGAGCAGACCCTGACGGTATCGCCGACCGCAGCGTCGCAGTCGCCTTCGAAAATGGGATTCAAGCCGGGCACGCAAGTCACCGTCGAGAACGCGCTCGCCATGATGATGGTGAAGTCCGCCAACGACATGGCCGTGGTGCTTGCCGAAGGCGTCGGCGGTTCGATCGACGGATTTTCCGCGATGATGAACCAGACCGCGCAGCGCCTCGGCATGACGCAGACCAGCTACGTCAATCCGAACGGCCTGCCGGCGGACGGCCAGATCACCTCCGCGCGCGATCTTGCGATCCTCGCCCGCGCCGTGATCCGCGATCTGCCGGAATACGAATACTTCATGCACATCCCGGCCATTCGCTTCGGCCGCAGGACCACCAACAATTTCAACAAGCTGATCGGCCGCTATCCCGGCGCCGACGGTTTCAAGACCGGCTTCATCTGCGCCTCCGGCTATAACCTCGTGGCATCGGCCACCCGCAACGGCAAGCGGCTGATCGCCGTCGTGCTCGGCTCGAGTTCGGGTCAGGCGCGCGCGGTGCGCGCCGCGCAGCTGCTGGAGCGCGGCTTCGGCAACGGCCTGTCGTGGCTGAGGCCCTCGATGGGCACGGTCGATAGCCTCGCGCCGATCGACGCCACGCCGCCGAACCTGCGCGACGAAATGTGCGGAGGAAAGCGCAAGCGGCCGGCAACGGACGAGGACGAAGCCTCGCTGAATGTGGCGGCCAGCGGCAGCTCATCCGGCGAGACCGGCGCGACCTTCTTCGCGGCCGGCCTGCAGGCGCCGATGCCGAAGGCATCCGAATTGCTGCTGGCGGACGTTCCCGCCGGCGAGCCGATGGTGGTCTATACCGGCCCGAAGAAGACCGGGGCCGCACTGATCGCAGCGGTAGCGACGGATTCGGACAAGCAGACAACAAAGCGCAGCAAGCGTACCCGCGTGGCGAAGAAGCCGGATGCCGCCGGCGAGGCCAGGTCCGCAGAGACGCGCACGGCAGCCAAGCCGGAGAAGCCCGCCGCAAAGCCGAAGGTGCAGCATGCCTCGGCCAAGCCGGACGCTGCGGCAGCCGCGAAGTCCGCCGACAAGCCCGCGGCAGCGAAGCCGGCCGCCGCCAAGCCTGCCGCCGCCAAGCCCGCGGCGACCGCAAAGCCCAAGCCCGACGCCAAGCCGGCGAGCTGATTGCGCCTGCCCTGCCCGCGACTTGAGCGGCCTTTCTGAACGGGCTTGCCGTCATTAACCGCGTTTGCGGGTGGCCGGCCAATGCGTCGATAACCCGCAGCCGCTTGCCATATTGGGCCGCATTGCCAATACTGCCGGAAACAAAGCGGCCGGGCCAAGCAACCGGCATCGCATACAAGAAATCCGAGAAATCTGAGGGGAGAGACCCATGGAGCGTATCTGGCTCAAGCAATACCCGCCCGGCGTGCCTGCTGATATCGACGTCACCCAGTACTCGTCGCTGGTTGAACTGCTCGAGGAAAGCTTTGTGAAGTTCGCCGACCGCAAGTCGTTCATCTGCATGGACAAGTCGATCAGCTATCGCGACCTCGACGAGATGTCCCAGGCGTTCGGCGCGTTCCTGCAGAGCAAGGGCTTGCCCAAGGGCGCGCGCGTCGCACTGATGATGCCGAACGTGCTGCAATATCCGGTGGCAACCGCGGCCGTGCTGCGCGCCGGTTACACCGTGGTCAACGTCAACCCGCTCTATACCCCGCGCGAGCTCGAGCACCAGCTCAAGGACTCCGGCGCGGAAGCCATCGTCGTGCTGGAGAACTTTGCCACCACCGTGCAGCAGGTGGTCGGCAAGACCTCGGTCAAGCACGTCATCATCGGCAGCATGGGCGACCTGCTCGGCTTCAAGGGCGTGATCGTCAACCTTGTGGTGCGCCGCGTGAAGAAGATGGTGCCGCCCTACTCGATCCCCGGCGCCATCGCCTTCAACGACGCGCTCGCGGCCGGCCGCGGCATGAAGCTGAACAAGCCGAAGCTCACCGGCGATGACGTCGCCTTCCTGCAATATACCGGCGGCACCACCGGCGTCTCCAAGGGCGCGACGCTGCTCCACCGCAACATCCTCGCCAACGTGCTGCAGAACGATGCCTGGCTGCAGCCGGCGCTGAAGAAGCCGCCGATCGTCGACAACATGATCATCGTCTGCGCGCTGCCGCTCTATCACGTCTTCGCACTGACCGCGTGTTACCTGCTGGGACTGCGCGCCGGCGGCACCAACCTGTTGATCCCGAACCCGCGCGACATGGCCGGCTTTGTCAAGGAGCTGCAGAAATACCAGGTCAGCTTCTTCCCGGCCGTCAACACGCTTTACAACGGCCTGCTGAACACGCCCGGTTTCGACAAGCTCGATTTCTCGAAGCTGAAAGTCTCCAACGGGGGCGGCATGGCGACGCAGAAGGCGGTCGCGGAGAAGTGGCTGAAGACCACCGGCTGCGCCTTGGCCGAAGGCTATGGGCTGTCCGAGACGTCGCCGGCGCTGACCTGTAACCGGGCCGACATCGATCAGTTCTCGGGCACGATCGGCCTGCCCGTGCCGTCCACCTACATTTCGATCCGCGACGACGACGGCAAGGAAGTGCCGATCGGCGAGGCCGGCGAAATCTGCGCCAAGGGTCCGCAGGTGATGGCGGGCTACTGGAACAGGCCGGACGAGACGGCGAAGGTGATGACCGCGGACGGCTATTTCCGCACCGGCGACATCGGCGTGATGGACGACAAGGGCTACACCAAGATCGTGGACCGCAAGAAGGACATGATCCTGGTCTCCGGGTTCAACGTCTACCCGAACGAGATCGAGGACGTGATCGCCACCCATCCCGGCGTGCTGGAATGCGCCGTGATCGGCATCACCGATTCCAAGTCGGGCGAGGCGGTGAAGGCCTTCGTGGTCAAGAAGGACCCGAACCTCACCGCCGAGGATGTCATCAAGTATTGCGGCACGCAACTCACCGGCTACAAGGTGCCGAAGCTAATCGAGTTCAGGACCGACCTGCCGAAGACCAATGTCGGCAAGATCCTGCGTCGCGAGCTGCGCGACGAGAAGAAGGCGGCCGCCGCCTGAGGCGGGTCGCAAGACCCGGGCCTTCGTCCTGCGGGACGGAGGCCCCTTCCCCGCAATTGCCCTGCCAATGACATGTCGGTGAAAGCGCGGAATCCTTGCCGTTTCCGCTGTCCCGAATATTGTACCGGCCAACTGGCCGGTCTAAGAACTTTCCGCTCATTCAGGGAGAAACAAGATGGCGATCCAAGTTGGCGACAAGCTGCCGGAGGCGAAATTTCGCGTGATGACGGCGGAAGGTCCCCAGGTCAAAACCACCGACGACATTTTCAAGGGCAAGAAGGTGGCGCTGTTCGCGGTGCCCGGCGCCTATACCGGCACCTGCCACAAGATGCATCTGCCGAGCATCTTCCTCAACGCCTATGCCATGAAGAACAAGGGCGTCGACACCATCGCCATCGTCTCGGTCAACGATGCCTTCGTGATGAACGCCTGGAAGCGCGACACCGACCAGCGCGACGAGGCGGTCTTCCTCGCCGACGGCAATGCCGACTTCGCCAAGGCGATCGGCATGGAGCTCGATGCCTCCGGCAATGGGCTCGGCATCCGCTCCAAGCGCTATTCCATGCTGGTCGAGGACGGCACGGTGAAGAAGCTCAACCTCGAGCCCGCCCCGGGCAAAGTCGAGGTGTCCGGCGGCGATACGCTGCTGGGGCAGCTGTAAGCGGCACTCTTCTCTTCACCTTCTCCCATTGTGGGAGAAGGTGGCGCGCATCGACAGATGCGCGACGGATGAGGGGTTTCTATCCGCGGAGACAGACCCCTCACCCCGCTTCGCTTCGCGAAGCGACCCTCTCCCGCAAGGGGAGAGGGTAACGCCGCTACCCCTTCAACTTCGCCATTGCCACGCCCTCGCGCGCCAGTTGATCGGCGCGCTCGTTGTCGGCGTGGCCGGCATGGCCCTTGATCCAGTGCCAGCGCACCTCGTGCGGCTTCAGCGCCGCATCGAGGCGCTGCCACAGTTCGGCGTTCTTCACCGGCTTCTTGTCCGCGGTGCGCCAGCCGTTCTTCTTCCAGCCATGGATCCAGCCGGTGATGCCCTGGCGCACATATTGGCTGTCGGTGGTGAGGTCGACGACGCAGGATTTCTTCAGCGCCTCCAGCGCCGAGATCGCCGCCATCAGCTCCATGCGGTTATTGGTGGTGTGCGCTTCGCCGCCCTTCAATTCCTTCTCGACTTCGCCGAACCTGAGGATCGCGCCCCAGCCGCCGGGACCGGGATTTCCGGAGCAGGCGCCGTCGGTGAAGATCGTCACATGCGGCTTGTCGCTCACGCCACGCATCCGGCCGGCGTGACGCCGTAGTCGTTCAGGCTCGCAGCGCCCTGCTGGAAGCGCAGCTTGCGGACATATTCCAGCGGGTCCTTTGGCTTCACCAGAGCGCCCGCGGGGACGTTGAGGAAATCGACCAGCCGCGTCAGCAGGAAGCGCAGCGCGGCGCCGCGCGCGAGCAGCGGCAGCGCCTTCTGCTCGGCCTCGGACAGCGGCCGCGTGCGGCCATAGGCATTGAGCAGCGCGCGCGCCTTGGTGACGTTGAAGGAATGATCCGATTCAAAGCACCAGGCGTTGAGACAGATCGCAACGTCATAGGCTAGGATGTCGTTGCAGGAGAACGGGAAGTCGATCAGGCCGGACAGCTTGTCGCCGAGGAAGAAGACGTTGTCCGGAAACAGATCGGCATGGATGACGCCGACAGGCAGGTCGTCCGGCCAGCGCGCCTCGAGATGATCGAGCTCGCGCGCGATGAAATCGCCAAGGCCGGCCTGCACGCTGTCGGCGCGGGCGGCAGCGCGATCGAACAGCGGGCGCCAGCCGGAGACAGAAAGAGGGTTCGCGCGGAACAGCGGAAAGTCGCGCCCCGCCAGATGCATCCTGGCGAGCGCCTCGCCGACCCCGGCGCAATGCGCGGCATTCGGCCGGCGCGGCCACATGCCTTCGAGAAAATTGATGATCGCCGCGGGCCGGCCGGCGAGCGTCGAATAGACCGCGCCGCTGCGGTTCCTTGCCGGCTGCGGACAACTCACGCCGTGCTCGCAGAGATACGCCATCAGCGACAGGAAGTACGGCAGGTCGTCCTCCGCCACGCGCTTCTCATAGAGCGTGAGGATGTAGGCGCCCTTGCTGGTGTGCATCAGGAAATTGGAATTCTCGACGCCCTCGGCGATGCCCTTGTAGGAGAGCAGTTCGCCGATGTCGTAACCCCTGAGGAATTCCGCGAGCTCTTCGGCGGCAACGTCAGTGTAAACCGCCATGGGAGTTCCTATGCAGCGTCGGGCCGCACCGAACGCGGCAGCGGGAAGAACTCGTTCTCTTCCGCGGCCGAGACCGTCTCCACATGCAGTTCGTAACGCTCGGCGAAGGCGCCCATGATCTCCTCGACGATCACTTCCGGCGCGGAGGCGCCCGCGGTGATGCCGAGGCTCTTGATGCCCTCGAAACGCTGCCAGTCGATGTCGCTGGCGCGCTGCGCCAGCACCGAAATCGGACAACCCTCGCGCTCGGCGACTTCGCGCAGGCGCTGCGAGTTCGAGGAGTTCGGCGCTCCGACCACGATCAGCGCATCGACGACGGGCGCCACCTTCTTCACCGCGAGCTGGCGGTTGGTGGTGGCGTAGCAGATGTCTTCCTTGTGCGGGCCGTAGATGCTCGGGAAACGGCCTTTGAGGATTTCGACAATCTCCTTGGTGTCGTCGATCGACAGCGTCGTCTGCGTCACGAAGGCGAGATTGGTCGGATCCTTCGGCGTGAAGGTCTTCGCATCTTCCGCGGTCTCGATCAGCGTGATCGCGCCGACCGGCAACTGGCCGAGCGTGCCGACCACTTCGGGATGGTGCGAATGGCCGATCAGCAAAATCTCGCGGCCGCGCTTGAAGTGGATGGCGGCCTCACGGTGCACCTTGGTCACCAGCGGGCAGGTCGCATCCAGCGAGAAGAAATTGCGCTGCTTGGCCTCGGCCGGAACCGCCTTGGGAACCCCGTGGGCCGAGAACACCACCGGCGCGTTGGTATTGTCCGGAATCTCTTCCAGTTCCTCGACGAAAATCGCGCCCTTGGTCTTCAGGCTGTCGACGACATATTTGTTATGGACGATCTCGTGGCGCACATAAACCGGGGCGCCATAGATGGCGAGCGCCCGCTCCACGGTATCGATGGCCCGGACCACCCCGGCGCAGAAGCCGCGGGGAGAACAAAGCACGATTCTAAGATCTGGCTTGGCTGACATAAAGGGTAATTCCCGGGCCGAATCACCCCCTGCCGGCGGGCGGGGAACGGCCTGTTTGGGTAAGGACTTGGGACCGGTTTGGCGCTGTGTCAAGGCACTTTTCCTTAAGGCATTGCGCCTTTTGCCCCTCAGGGCTTATATAGGGCGGAATTCCCGTCATCGCCGATGACTAAAGGCTTCGCCTCCGACGAGGTGGGCGAAGCGCAAAGGAGATTTGCCATGAGCAACGCGCCGCTGATGCCGAAGGCGACGGCCGTCTGGCTGCTAGATAATACCGCCCTGACCTTCGATCAGGTCGCTGATTTCACCAAGATGCATCCCCTGGAGATTCGCGCCATTGCTGACGGTGACGCGGCCCAGGGCATCAAGGGCATGGACCCGATTTCCAACGGGCAGTTGACCCGCGAGGAGATCGAGAAGGGCGAGCAGGATCCCGAGTACCGCCTCAAGCTCGAGGAGAGCAAGGTGGTGCTGCCGCCCGCCGCCAAGCGCAAGGGCCCGCGCTACACGCCGGTGTCGCGCCGCCATGAGCGGCCGAGTGCGATCCTCTGGCTGGTGCGCAACCATCCCGAACTGAAGGACGCGCAGATCATGCGCCTCGTCGGCACCACCAAGACCACGATCGCGAGCGTGCGTGATCGCACCCATTGGAATGCCTCGACACTCACCCCGATGGACCCGGTGACGCTCGGCCTGTGCTCGCAGATCGAACTCGATTTCGAAGTGCAGCGCGCCGCCAAGGAAAAGCCGGTGCCGGCCAATTACGGCGGCGCCACGCTGCTGCCCGCCTCCGAGACCACGCGCAAGGAGCCTGAGCTGGAGCCGGCGGAGAAGTCGAGCGACGATCTCAATGTCGACGCCGTGTTCGCCAAGCTGAAGACGATCGGCGGCAAGAAGGCGGAGGAGGAGTAAGGACTCCTCACGGCTGCTGTTGGAGTTTTGGAGACGCGGCGGGGCAACCTGCCGCGTTTTTGTTTTGCGGGTGGCAGCGCGGAGGCCGCGCGCATGTGCTCATCCTTCGGCTGCGCCGATCGGATCGCCGGGCACCGCCTGCTGGTGAAGGCGGGCAATTTGCTGCAGCAGATCGTCCGCCGGGCATGGCTTGGTCAGAACCGAAACGCCGGGTGCGGTAATCGAATCCACGACTTTCGATCGGATGTCGCCGGTCATGACGATGGCCGGTACGTTCCATTCAAGGGCCTCGCGCAGGGCGTTGATGGTGTCGACGCCGTTTGCTGATCCACGAAGGTTGTAATCGCATATCAGCAAGTCAGGACGGATTCTCACCTCGTGCACCTGGGCAAGCGCATCGTCGGCGGTCGCCACCGCGATCGCATTGATGCCCTTCACCCTCAGCAGCCGGGTTAGCGAGGTTCGCACGCTCGTCTCGTCTTCGACAATGAGAATGACGCCGGGAAGGCTGCCCTCCTGCGGCGCCGGAGCCCGGAAACTTTCAGGAGGAATCTGACTCGCGCTTCCGCGTGGCACCTCGATGGAGAACACGGTGCCCTTGCCTGGCGTCGAGCGCACATCGATCCTGTGCCCCAGCACCTCCCCGATGCGCCTGACGATGGCCAGCCCCAATCCGAAGCCGCCGCGCTCGGCGCTGTCGGCGCTCTGGTAGTACTCCTGGAAGATGAGAGACAGCTGACTTTGCGAGATCCCGATGCCGCTGTCCCAAACCTCTATCCGGATCTTGTCGCCCGAACGCCGGCAGCCGAGCAGAATCGACCCACGGTCGGTGTATCGTATCGCGTTCGACAGCAGATTACGCAGCATCACCTCGAGCATGTTCCTGTCGCTGCGGACCAGCAGTCCCGAACGCATCATGCGCCAGCGCAACCGCTTTTCCGCAGCAAAATCGCGGAAATCCGCCGCAAGAACATCAAACACCTCGTTGATCGCAAAGTCGCTCTTCGATGCCCGGAGATTCCCCGCTTCGAGGCGATTCACATCGAGCAGGCTCGACAGAATGCCGGACATGGTCTCGAGCGACCGTTCCATGCCCTTCAGGAAGCTGCGTCCCTCCCCATTGCCAAGATGCGGCTCGAGTGTCGCGGCCAGGAATTTCATTGTTTGCAAGGGCTGTCGCAGGTCGTGGCTGGCAGCCGACAGGAAACTGGACTTTGCCTGATCCGCCAATGCCGCCGACTTCCAGGCGCGGGATATCTCTTCCTCGAATTTCTTGCGCTCCGTAACGTCGGTCATCAGCCCATTGATGCGCGCCAGCTTTCCCGTTGCGTCCGCGTGAGTGACCGCAACCTGCTCCAGCCATACTTCGCGCCCATCGGGCCGGCGGAAGCGGAACGTCACCGCATGCGAGCGATCGTCCCTGTCGGCGGCGTCGAGCCGCGCAGCGACCGACGGACGGTCGTCAGGATGAATTCGTTCCACCCATTCCGCACTGGCAAGGGATTGTTTGGTGCCGAGACCAAGGATTTCCGCGGCATTCGGGCTCAGCCTTATCAGTCCGGAGCAAAGCTCCAGATTGAAGGTAATCACGCCGCCGGCGCGAAGCGCCTCTTCCAGCCGGCATTCCCGCTCGAGAATCGCAAGTTCGTGCATCCGTCGCTCGCTGAACAGGGCCGCAAGGACGAGTGCCCCGAAGGACGTGGCCAGAATCGTCGCCTGGGCCGACAGGATGCGCTCTTCGACCGGAAACCGCGGGTCGCCGAAGAGGCCGACGGAGTATATCGTCGTCCAGACGATCGTGATCGCGCACATG
>Ga0081540_1002366_pt1 | contig 15399 bp, 11 predicted proteins | sample TabmetS2T1R1_FD_71024 | JGI IMG/M metagenome (GOLD analysis project Ga0081540, IMG submission 71024) | Tabebuia heterophylla rhizosphere microbial communities from the University of Puerto Rico - S2T1R1 | ecosystem: Host-associated > Plants > Roots > Rhizosphere ... | reverse complement strand
GGCGCTGCGCGCTCAAATCCATCGCCGCCTTGGCCGCGCCGCGCGACAGGCGTTCGGAAAGCAGCGTCATCGCGATGATCGCCACGGTGCCTCCGAGAGCGGTGAAGCCGATCAAGGGGTGGAACAGAAACAGCGCGATCAGGAAGATCGGAATCCAGGGCATGTCGAGGAAGGCGGTCGGCCCCATGCTCGACATGAAGGCGCGGATCTGGTCGAGGTCGCGCAGCGGCTGCTGCATCAGCATCGGCTTGGCGCCGCGCAGCGGCAGCGTGGCGAGCGCGGTGTGGATGTTGTCCTGCAGGCCGGCGTCGAACAGCGTCGCCACCCGGCACAGCATCCGCGAACGCAGCGCGTCGAAATAGCCCTGCATCAGATAGGCGGTCAGCACCATCAGCGACAGCCCGATCAGCGTCGCGACATTGCGGCTTGGGATCACGCGGTCATAGACCTGCAGCATATAAAGAGAGCCCGACAGCATCAGCACGTTGACGACGCCGCTGAACACGGCGATCCCGATCATGCGCCGCGCGCTTTCATGCAGCCGCGAGGCGACGGGGTCGTCGGGCGATGGGGACGACAGCAGGCTGGACAGGCTTGCGGATGCGGCCAGCCGGGCGTGATTGTACGCGGTACTCATACCGATGCGCCTTCTGCGCTTTCCCCAAATATCGACAGCAGTTAGCTAGAAATCGAAGCCGACCATTTTCCGGCGGCAATGCGACACCGCCCCTGTCCATGCTTGGAGAAACCGCGGCGTAGTGGTGGCGTAACGCGGCCGTCACCGAATAGTCAGGCTATCACCTTGCTTGCGCATGCAATGACCTGCGTGTCGTCCGAAAGACGCCACGAAACCCGATGAGGCTTTCTGTCGCAGCTTGCGCAACCCGGTTCGAGGCTTTGCGCAGCCCGGTTTGTCGTCTCCGGCAAGAAGAGGGGAAAACACATGGCTTTGACCGCAACGGATCTGTTCAACGATGTAACGACGCGCGTGATCGGCGGAGTTGGCCCGGATCAGGTCAACACGATCGTATCGGATCTGATCGGCGTGAAGCAGATGTTGAGCGCGGCGGTTCCGCAGATCAACAACCTCTCCGACCTGCACGTCCAGAACATCATCGCCCAGCTCGACGAGGAGATCGCGTCGATCGAGAATGCGAATTCACCGGCCGGCACGCTGATTCTCGGAACCGATCTCGGTCAGTTTGTCGGGCGCGCCATCAACGACATCCACCGCGACATCATCGATATCGCGCAAGGCGACCCGGGCGTGCAGGCGATCTTCAACCCCACGCCGCTGCCGGACCTGAACCTGCCTGCCACGCCGTTCCATGACAACGCGGAGCAAACCGCCTTCGTCACCCAATGGATCCAGGACAGCAACCATCTCGGACAGATGGCGACCACCATCGCCAACAACGGCTTTCAGGGCGATATCGCCGGACTGGTGCAGCAGATCCAGACCTTCGCGGACAATGCCAACGCCTTCGACCAGGCCCAGGGTGGGCTGTGGTCGGCACGTTTCTGGAACGAGTTCCGGGTTGACGGCACCACCGGCGTAGCGGCCAAGGCTTTGATTGAAGGCTTGCAGACGCAAAATGTGGGCGAGGTCAACGCGGCGGTCGAACAGCTCGCTGCGAACTCGGCAGATGTCGGCGGCAACAACCTCAAGGCGGATGGCGGAAGCTATGCCGACGTCATCGCGGCGGCGCAGGCGACCGCCGTGACGCCGAATAATCCAGTGGGCCTTCCGGCTGCTGCTGCCGGTGATGGCGGCGGTGCAGCCGCCGCGGCACCAGCAGCAGGCCTGACCGCAACGGATCTCTACAACGACGCGACGACCCGCGAGATCGGCGGAGTTGGGCCGGACCAGGTCAACACGATCATATCGGACCTGATCGGTGTGAAGCAGATGCTGAGTGCGGCGGTTCCGCAGATCAACAACCTCTCCGACCTGCACGTCCAGAACATTATCGCCCAGCTCGACGAGGAGATCGCGACGGTCGCGAATGCGAACGCACCAGCCGGCACGCTGATCCTGGGAACCGATCTCGGGCAGTTTGTCGGGCGCGCCATCAACGACATCCACCGCGACATCATTGATATCGCGCAGGGCGACGCGGGCGTGCAGGCCCTCTTCAACCCGACGCCGCTGCCGGACCTGAACCTGCCGGCCACGCCGTTCCATGACAACACGGAGCAGACTGCCTTCGTGACCCAGTGGATCCAGGACAGCAACCATCTCGGGCAGATGGCGACCACGATCGAAAACAACGGCTTTCAGGGCGACATCGCCGGACTGGTCCAGCAAATTCAGACTTTTGCGGAAAACGCCAATGCCTTCGACCAGGCCCAGGGCGGGCTGTGGTCGGCGCGTTTCTGGAACGAGTTCCGGGTTGACGGCACCACCGGCGTGGCGGCCAAGGCTTTGATTGAAGGCTTGCAGACGCACAATGCAGGCGAGGTCAATGCGGCGGTCGAGCAACTTGCTGCAAATTCGGCGGATGTGGGCGGCAATAATCTCAAGGCCGATGGCGGTAGCTACGCGGATGTGATCGCCGCGGCGCAGGCGACTGCCGTGACGCCGACCGATCCAGGCGGCGGAGCTGGCGGCGGCGGAGCCGGTGGGGGTGAAGGCGGCGGAGCTGGCGGTGGCGGAGCTGGCGGTGGGGGCGATGGCGGCGGAGCTGGCGGTGGCGGAGGCGCCGGAGGAGGAGATGGCGGCGGTGCAGGCGGTGGCGGCTCGGTGCCGGCCTTCGCCGATCTCGGCGCGACCTTCAACGATGCGACGCGCGCGCTGGTCGGCGGCCTCTGGCAGAACGTCGTGGAGGAGGGCGGCCAGGGCAATGGCAGCGTGTTCCGCTATGTCAACGATCTCACCGCGGTGCAGACCGGATTGCAGGCGGAAGTCGCGGCCGGGCAATTCACCGGCGACACGCTGACCCATGTGCAGACCATTCTGTCCGACATCACAACCGCATTGTCGGCGGCGACTGCGTCCGTGAACGGCGGTGGAACGTTTGGCAGCGTTGCGGCGGCGGAGAATGCGCTGCGCACCAGCCATCTCGACATTCTCAACGTCGTTGCCAACGACGCTACCTTGCAGGGCCTTGCCACGCAAAATGGCGGCAACGGCTTCCAGGCAACGCCAACAACGCTTGCCGACGGCGTGACCGCTGCGACGGCGCCGCACGCCAATCTCGCCGAAATCGGCGCCACCTTCAACGATGCGGCGAGCCGCATCCTCGGCGGCGTCAACGATGACAACAAGCAGATCATCACCGACGACATGAATGCCGTCGCCAACGGCCTCCACGATCTGATCCAGGCGCAGCCCATGCTGTTCGGAGGCCTTACCGGCATTCATGCCGACACCGTCATGCGGCAGGCGCAGCTCGAGATCGCCTACATCAACCAGGCCGGCATCAGCCCGGACGCGGGCCGTGGCAGCAACGACAACATCCTGGACATGATCGACATCATCCAGGGCGATACCAATCTGGCGAACATGGCGGTGCAGGGCGGTGCCACCGGCTTCTCGGTATTTCCCGATGCGGCCAATCCGACGCCGAGATACCAGGACAATGACGCCCAGACGAATTTCTGGGCAAACTTCATCGCCGACGGCAACTCGTTGGGCCAGCAGGCGATCCAGCTCGTCGGCTCCGGCGATGCGGCTGCGATCCAGTCCCTGATTACCCAGCTGCAGACCTTTGAGAAGAACGCGTCCAATTTCGACCTCGCGCAGGGTGGAATCTTCGAGGCGCGCTTTGACAATGAACTGACGCCGAGCAGCACGCTGGGCGCGGAAGTCGATGCGATGATCAAAGGCCTCAATGAGGGCAACGCGGCGCTGGTGGCGGCGGCGGCGCAAGTCATCCATGACAACGCGGCCGACGTCGGCGGCAACAACATCCCGGTGACCGGCGGCAGCTACAATCCCGATGGCCTGACGGTCGCCGATGTGTTGGGCACGGCGACACCGGCGCCCGCAGCCGTGGCCGCAGCCGCTCCAGCCGCGGCCGCCCCTGCCGCAGCTGCAGCCCCTGACGCGGCTTCGCTCGTCGCCGCTCCCGCACCCGCAGCGCCAGCTGCGGCCGTCGCGGCGGCGAGTCCCGAGACGGCGGCGGCTGCCCACGTCGCATTTGCCGACGCTGCGGCGGCCACCGATAACCAGCACGTCCCGGTAGGACATTGCGGGGAAAACCTCCATCACCTCTGGGGATGATGCGCTTCGACGCGGCGCCGGCCCGCATCAGCTTGGGGGGAGACCAGCGCACGCGGCGGTTCGATGCAGTTTGGGTCTCGCTGCATCGGACCGCCAGCGCTGCAGCCGGCAGATACGACAAATATCGCTTCGCCGCCTCCGGCGCAGCGCGAGTTGGAATGGGGCGAGCGATTTGCAGTGCAAGAGTCACGATCTGTGGCGGAGCATGACGCGGCCCGAACGCGGAGTGCATCCATGAAGGATCGCAAGACGGACTATGGAACGGTGATCCTTCACTGGCTGTTTGCGGCCGGGCTCGGCGTTGCCTTTGTCACAGGCTTGCGGATTGCGACCGAAGCGCCCGACCGGCAATGGCTCAATTTCCTTGACGCGATCCTGCCGCGTGAAAATGTCTGGGTGCCGCATATGCAGGCGGCATTGGTGCTCGTCGGATTGACGCTGACTTACGTGGTCTATCTCTTTCGGTCCGGCCTCACGGCGCGCGTGCGGTTTGATCAGGTTCGCTTGCGCGGGCTGTTTGGCAATGCGCAGGTGAGGCTGCGCGCGTGGAACGCCGCGCTCACCTGGGCACTGTTCGCCACCATCGCGGCGCTGCTGGTGAGCGGCGGGATGCTCTATTTCGGCCTGTTCGCCGGGCACGACGTTGCGATAGTGCACTGGTACGCGACATGGGCGCTTCCCGTCCTGGTCACGCTGCATGTGCTGATGCATGCGAGACTCGGCGGGTTGGCGCAACTGCTGCGCATCTTCCGTCCGTCGCAACTGGCGCCGCCGCCACCGCCGCTCGATCCGGCCGAACTGCTGGCACTGCTTGCCGAGCAGTCGGCGCGTCCGCAGCCGGAAGCAGGGCGCGACGAAACGCACGCACCGGAGGCGCGGCTGCAGCCGGAGCATCCGGCCGAGCAGCCTTGGCCGGAGCATCCGCTCAGACGCAATCGCAATGCGACCCTGCAGGCCAATCCGCTGGTCGTGGCGCTGGCTATAGCGATATCCGGCATCTCCCTCATCGTCGCGAGCGACCGGCTTGCGGTCGATCGGCTGCAGGTCCACCGCATCGCGAACTCCGACGCGCCGCTGCTCGACGGTGATACGTCTGATCGCGTCTGGCGCAAAATCCGCCCGTTCACGGTGATGAGCCATCATGGCGGCAATTTCGACGGCAAGGGCGAGACCCGCATCGACATCCGCGCCGCGCATGACGGCGCCTGGGCCTATTTCCTGTTCATCTGGGACGACCCGACCCGCTCGCTGAAACATTTGCCGCTGATCAAGGAAGCCGATGGCTGGCATCTGCTGCACAATGGTTTGGAGAACGGCGACGAGCGCGATTTCAACGAGGACAAGTTTTCTGTGCTGTTCACCCGCGCCGACGTCACCATCGCCGGCGACCGCACCTTTCATGCCAGCCCCCAGCCGCTCGCCGACAAGCCCGCCACCATGACCGGTCGCGGGCTGCATTACACTGCCGCCGGCATCGGTGCGGTCGACGTCTGGCTGTGGAAGGCGACCAGCGGCGGTCCGGCCGGCTGGATGGAGGACGGCCATTTCGGCCCGCCATTGCCGCCGACGCCGCAGCAGGAGAGCCGGCTTGCGCCCTACAAGGGCGGCTATGCGCTGGATCCGGGCGTTGCCAACTACTCCGACAATTTCGTCGCCAGCGCCGCCGCCGACGCCACCCTGGTGCCACGCCGCTTGCCGCGCGATCCCGCCGCAATGAAGGAGGCGATGGGCGAGATCGACCTCGATCCCGATCATGGCGAGAGTGCAGGCGCGCGCTGGTTCATGAGGGCCGTGGAATCGCTGCCGTTCTCACCGGAGCTCGATGCGCGCATGCCGGTGGGCACCGTCATTCCCGGCGTGATCCAGGATGGTGAGTTTTCGGGCGACCGCGCCGACGTCAGATGCGCGGCGCGCTGGGCGTCAGGCCGTTGGTCGCTGGAGGTGGCGCGCCGTCTCGATACCGGCAGCGCAGTCGACGTTCCGATCGAAAGCGGCGTCTTCATGCGCGTTGCCGCATTCGACCACAGTCAGATCCGACACACGCGCCATGTGCGTCCCGTCCGCCTGGAGGTGGAATGATGCGCCGCATCTGCAAGGTCGTGCTCAACAACGAGCGCTATCTCGCCAATGCCGGGGACCTGTTGCTGGACTGGGCGCTGATGAACGGCATCGAACTGCCGCATGATTGCCGCGCCGGGAATTGCGGCGCCTGCCGCGTGCGCCTGGTCGAGGGCAGGGTGTTCGGCGGCCATGAGCCGGGCGACGACATGATCCATGCTTGCCAGGCGCGCATCGTCTCCGACATCGCGATCGTCACCGAGGATGTGCCCGATCCCCTCACGCTGTCGGGCGAGGTTGCCGGCATCGTGCGGCTGGCGCCCGATATTGTCGGGGTTACGATCGAGGTACCGAAGCGGTTCCCCTTCCTGCCGGGCCAGTTCTGCAAGCTGCAGTTCCGCGGCTATCCCGCGCGTTCCTATAGCCCCACCTATCCGCTGGAGGGACGCGGCGACGATCACCTGCTGCACTTTCACGTCCGCAGGATTGCAGAGGGAAAAGTTTCCGCCGCGCTCGGCCGCGACATCAGGCGCGGGCATCGCGTCAGACTGTCGGGACCGTTCGGCAGTGCCTTCCTGCGCCGCGACCATCGCGGCCCCATTGTCCTTGTCGCCGGCGGCACCGGATTTGCGCCGATGTGGTCGATTGCGGTGGCAGCGATCATGGAGCGGCCGGAGCGCGAGCTGACATTTATCGTCGGGGTGCGCGAGCTGCGCTCGCTCTATTGCCACGGCGCGCTGTGCCGGCTGGCGCCATTTCCCAATGTCACGATTATCCCCGTCGTCGCGGAGCCGCAAAGCGATTTCCCGGCGATCCGGAGTGGGCTGCCGACCGAATATCTGCCGGTGCTGTCGTCGAACACCGTGGTCTACACGTCAGGCGTGCCGGCCATGACCGAGAGCGTCGGACGGATCGCGCGCGCGGCTGGCGCGCGCTGCTACGCCGATCCGTTCCTGCCGACCACGACGCCGGCCGAGCAGGCGCGCTGGGCGTAACGCTGAGGGCTGGCCATCAGCAGGTCACTTCGTCTTGCCGTCCTTGTCGTATTGCGCCAGGTAAGCCCAGAGGTCGTTCGCCTCTTTCTCGTTCTTGATGCCGGCGAACACCATCTTGGTGCCCGGGATTTTCCCCTTGGGATCCTTGATGTATTCGAGGAAGACGTCCTTGTTCCAGGTGATGCCGGAATTCTTGTTGGCGTCGGAATAGGAATAGCCCTCGATGCTACCGGACTTGCGGCCGTCGAGGCCGTTGAGCACGGGGCCGACCTTGTTCTTGGCGCCCTCGCCGACGGCGTGGCAGGCCAGGCACTTGTTGAACGAGGTCTTGCCGGCATCGGCTTCCTGCGCCAGCGCGCTGGAGGCCGTGGCCAGAGAGGTGACGGCGACCAGCGCACTCAAGGTCAGTATCTTCATGTTTAGCTCTTCGTTTCTTCCCATGTGGTTGGCGGGGAGCTTGTGGCAGCCCCGCTCGGTTTGGACAAGCCACGAAACCTTGACAGGTTTCCTGACCATGGGCTTGTCCCAGAGAGAACTCACCCGTTGGAGGCAATCATGCCTTCGGTTAGCCTACCCAAACCTGGCCAGACGTGCTTGATTTGCCGCAACAAATCGCTCAAACGCGAAAGCGTGGAGGGACACCCATGGCGATCATGATGCCGGCTTCGGACCAGGCGGTGCTCGACCGCCGCGGCGAAATCGTGGCGGCATTGCGCGCCATCGTGCCGGGCGAGGGGGTGATCGATACGCCGGCCGAGATGGTGCCTTACGAATCCGACGGGCTCACCGCCTATCGCCAGCCGCCGATGGTCGTGGTGCTGCCGGATACCACCGAGCAGGTCTCAAAAGTTCTCAAATATTGCCACGAGCGGGGCATCAAGGTGGTGCCGCGCGGCTCCGGCACGTCGCTGTCGGGCGGCGCGCTGCCGCTTCGGGACGCCGTCCTGCTGGGCCTCGGCAAATTCAAGCGCATCCGCGAGATCGATTTCGACAACCGCGTCGTCGTCACCGAGCCCGGCGTCACCAATCTCGCCATCAGCCAGGCGGTGGCGCATGCCGGCTTCTATTATGCGCCCGATCCGTCGTCGCAGATCGCCTGCTCGATCGGCGGCAATGTCGCGGAAAATTCCGGCGGCGTGCACTGCCTGAAATACGGCATGACCACCAACAACGTGCTCGGCTGCGAGATCGTGCTGATGAGCGGCGAGATCATCCGCATCGGCGGCAAGTCGGCGGAGAATTCCGGTTACGATCTGATGGGCATCATCACGGGCTCCGAAGGCCTGCTTGGCGTCATCACCGAGATCACCGTGCGCATCCTGCAGAAGCCGGAGACGGCGCGGGCGCTGATGGTCGGCTTTGCGCAAGTGGAGGCGGCCGGCGAATGCGTCGCGCGCATCATCGGCGCCGGCATCATTCCGGGCGGCATGGAAATGATGGACAAGCCCGCGATCCACGCCGCGGAAGCCTTTGTCCATGCCGGCTATCCGCTCGATGTCGAGGCGCTGCTCATCATCGAGCTCGATGGACCCTCGATCGAGGTCGATGAGCTGATCACACGCGTCGAGGCGATCGCCAAAGGCTGCGGCTCCGTGACGCTACAGATCTCCACCAACGAGACCGAGCGCAATCTGTTCTGGGCCGGCCGCAAGGCGGCTTTCCCGGCAGTCGGGCGTATCTCGCCGGACTATCTCTGCATGGACGGTACCATCCCGCGCGGCGCATTGCCGAAGGCGCTTACGCGGATTCGCGAGCTCTCGGAAAAATACGGCTTGGGGGTCGCCAATGTCTTCCATGCCGGCGACGGCAATCTGCATCCGCTGATCCTCTACGATGCCAACAAGCCCGGCGAGATGGAGCGGGCCGAAGCCTTCGGCGCCGACATCCTGCGCTGCTGCGTCGAGCTCGGCGGCGTATTGACCGGCGAGCACGGCGTCGGCATCGAGAAGCGCGATTTGATGCCGGAGATGTTCTCGGAAATCGACCTCAACCAGCAGCAACGCCTGAAATGCGCCTTCGACGCCCAGGGCCTGCTCAATCCCGGAAAAGTGTTTCCGACCCTGCACCGCTGCGCCGAACTCGGCCGCGTGCATGTGCACGCCGGCAAGCTGGCCTTCCCCGATATTCCGCGGTTCTAGGCCAGGCTGAGTTTCGTCAAACAGGTCAGGGTTGACCTGGACTGGCTGCCATCTTCTTCAGGACGGCGCGGCGCCATAGCAGCATGACGACGATGGTGCTCTCCATGACGATGCTCACCAACTGGTAGACACTCGTCACGACGGTAAAATGTTCAAGCGCCAGCAGGCTGAACAGATATCTGATGACCGTCAAAACGTATTTGAAAGCCAGTTCCTCGTCGGGTTTCGAATAGGATTTGCGGAAGGTCGGATAATAAGCAACGGCGTCGATTCCTGTGACCAGCAAAACCGACCATAGCGGATCAGATGTTGCGACCCACAGGGGGATGGCAAGAAAAGTGATGGTGAAAGCAATCCAGTCGCCGCGCGTGATGTGCTTCTCGCCACGGAATAGGGCGATGATGCCAATGCCCAGGCAGAAGGCGGCGCTCAATCCGGTTGCCCAACTGCCTGCTCCTGCCCTGTCGGACAATTGAGCCAAAAAGGCGATGGCCATCACGGCTCCCCACACCAGCCATGTGAAGGCGTGAGGTTTGATGTTCGCGACAAAAATGGAACGCACGTACGGAACGTAACTCACGACGGAGAGAATCAGGGACGCCGCGCCGAAAATCTCTTTGGGTGTCATGAGTGTCCTCGAACGATGTCATATCGGCCCGGTTCCGCGGTTCTGGTGGGTCAAAAAGGAAAGGGCCCGCAAGCGGGCCCCTTCGTTTCGCTCACAGCAATGCGTATTGCGCACGCTCGCGCTTGGCAAGCAGCGGCAGGGCTTGTCCTGCGATGTAGGTCTTGAAGTGTGCGCTTTCCTGGTGCGCCTTGAAGGCGGCTTCGTCGCGGAACAGTTCGTAGAACAGGAACTGCTCGGGCTTGTCCGTGCCACGCGCGATCAAGAACAGGTTGACGCCGGCTTCCCTCTGCGCCTCGGGCAGGAACTGATCGAGGATGGCCGCGACCTTGTCGGATTGGCCCTCCTTGGTTTGCCACTGCGCGACCACCAGCAGGCGGCCGCTGGCGATCGCGTCTCTCACGGTCTTCTCGCCGGTTGCGTAGCTTGTCGTCATGCTTGTTGCTCCTTGATTTTGCTCCGCCCGGGATTGGGCAGACGCGGTTGCAGGAAAATTCGCCACGGCCAGCGCCGCGCCGAATGCGCCGATCGCGGCCCGTCGGCTGATTGATGCGGCGAATGTTCGTTGCGTGACTTCGATCGGATTCATGGTTCGCCTCCTGTCTTGATGACGGGTCACGCGAAGCTGTGTCCGATCGCTGCGTCTTTCAATTCGATCGCGATCGAAGTCCCCGCCTGGCGTTGGCGCTTCGATCGGGATCGAAGCATCGGCGGTCTCGCTATGCTTGGATGGTGCGCGGGGCGGAACAGATCGGAGTTGTGCCATGCCCGTCGCACCGCAAATGGCCGAAGTCGCGCAAATGGTTTCGGATCCCGGACGCGCCAACGTCCTGGCGACGCTGATGGACGGCCGCGCGCTGACCGCTGGCGAGCTCGCCAAGGTCGCAGGCGTCACGCCGCAGACCACGAGCTCGCATCTTTCCAAACTGGTCGAGCGCCGGCTGCTTGTCGTCGAATGCCGTGGGCCGCGGCGCTTCTACAGGTTGGCAAACGCGGAGATCGCGCAGATGCTGGAAGGCATCATGGTGGTCGCGGTGAGCGGTCCCCCGCGCTTCCGTCCCCCCTCGCGGATCGATGCGGAGATGCGCCGGGCTCGCACCTGCTACGACCATCTCGCCGGCGAACTGGGCGTAGCGCTGACCGACGGCATGATCGCTCGCGGCCTTCTGGTGCTGGACGCCGACGCCGGCGAACTGACCACAGATGGCGAAAAGTTCCTTGGACGTCTTGGTGCCGACTTGACCGCGCCCGCCCGCAGCCGGCGCGCCTTCTGCCGGCCCTGTCTCGACTGGAGCGAGCGGCGTCCGCATCTCGCCGGGCGCGTCGGCGCCGCGCTGGCGGGGCTTGCCTTTGCCCGAGACTGGATTCGCAGGCGGCCATCCGACCGTTCGGTCGAGATCACCGAAAGCGGGCTTGCCGCCTTCAGGGACGTCTTTGGCGCGCGCATTTGATTTCGGCGGCAAATTTGGCTACGCGCTTAAGGCGTGGAAACGCTCAAAGTACGTGACGCCAAAGACGTCGAGCAGGTGGTGCGGGCGGCGATCGCCAACGACCAGCCGCTCGAGATCATCGGTCATGGCTCGAAACGCCAGATCGGCCAGCCGATGGCGACCAATGCGGTGCTCGATCTCTCCGCGCTGAACGCGGTCTCCTGCTACGAGCCGAACGAGCTGATCATCACGGTGCAGGCCGGCGCGCCGCTCGCCGACGTCAAATCGCTGATCGACGCCAAAAACCAGCAATTCGCCTTCGACCCCATGGACACCGCGCCGCTGCTCGGCACCAAGGGGATCGGCACGATCGGCGGCATGATCGGTGCGGGCCTTGCCGGCCCACGCCGCATCAAGGCCGGCGGCGCGCGGGATCATCTGCTCGGCGCGCACGCGGTCTCGGGTTTCGGCGACAGCTTCAAGACCGGCGGCAAGGTGGTGAAGAACGTCACCGGTTACGACCTCTGCAAGCTGCTCGCCGGCTCCTGGGGCACGCTCGCGGTCATGACCGAGGTGACGCTGAAGGTGATGCCGCGGCCGGAGAGCGAACGCACGCTGGTGCTGCGCGGGCTCGATGACATCTCCGCCAATCGCGCCATGACATCAGCGCTCGGCTCGCCCTTCGATGTGTCAAGTGCGGCGCACCTGCCCAATTCGGTGTTCCGTCCCGCGGGCGGCGCGTTGGCTGGGTTGGCGTCACAGGGGCAGGCGGTGACGCTGCTGCGGCTGGAAGGCATTGAGGCGTCGGCCGCGAGCCGGGCCGCGTCGCTGACGAAGCTGGTGGCGGATTTTGGCGCGGCCGAAATCATTGAAGACGCCGCCGCGACCGAGATCTGGAACGCGATCCGCGACGTGCTGCCCTTTGCCGCCGACGGCACGCTCGGCGCCTGGCCGGTATGGCGGATCGTTTGCCCGCCGGCCTCTGGCGGCGCGCTCGGCCAGCAGCTGGCGCGGGAGACCGGGGGCGACGTGATCTATGACTGGGGCGGTGGGTTGATCTGGGTGGCGCTGCCGCCGAAATCGGACGCGCAGGCCGCGAAGGTGCGCAGCCGCGTCGAGGCTGCCGGTGGCCATGCCACGCTGATTCGCGCGGGCGAGGAAGTGCGGCGCCATCTCGACGTGTTCCAGCCGCAGGCAGCCGGCCTTGCCGCGCTGGCTGAGCGGGTGCGGCAAAGTTTCGATCCCAGGAACATTCTCAACCGCGGCCGGATGGCGCGGGGAACTTAAGCCATGAAGACCGAATTCTCGCTCGCTCAGCTGGCCGATCCCGACATCAGGGAAGCCGACAAGATCCTGCGCGCCTGCGTCCATTGCGGCTTTTGCACTGCGACCTGTCCGACCTATGTGCTGCTCGGCGACGAGCTCGATAGCCCGCGCGGGCGCATCTACCTGATCAAGCAGATGCTGGAGAAGGACGAGAAGCCGACCGCGGAAGTGGTCAAGCATATCGACCGCTGCCTCTCGTGCCTCGCCTGCATGACCACCTGTCCGTCGGGGGTGAACTACATGCATCTCGTCGACCAGGCGCGGGTCAGGATCGAGCGCGACTATGCGCGGCCGCTGGTGGAGCGGGCACTACGCAAGCTCCTGGCGTGGGTGCTGCCGCGGCCCGACCTGTTCCGATACAGCATGTGGCTGGCGCGGATCGGAAGGCCCTTTGCGAGCCTCCTGCCGGCACCGCGACCGGGTTCGGTCAATCCGACTTTATTCAGCCGAATCAAGGCGATGCTGGCACTGGCGCCAGGGCGCTTGCCGCCGCGGGGTCCGGCGGGCGGCAGTGTGTTCCCCGCGCAAGGCGAGCGGCGCGGACGGGTCGCGCTGCTGCAGGGTTGTGCGCAACAGGTGCTGGCGCCGCGGATCAATCAGGCCGCCATCAACCTGCTCACCCGCCATGGCATCGAGGTCGTGCTGGTCAAGGACGAGCAATGCTGCGGCGCGCTGACTCACCACATGGGCGACGACCAGGACGCGCTGTCCCGCGCGCGCGCCAATGTCACGGTCTGGCAGCGGGAAGCCGAGCAGGGCGGGCTGGACGCCATCCTGGTGACGACCTCGGGCTGTGGTACCGTCATCAAGGACTACGGCTATCTGCTGCGCGAGGATCGCGATTACGCTGCATCTGCGGCGCGGATATCCGCGCTGGCAAAGGACATCAGCGAGTATCTGGCTGGCATCGAACTCAAGCCCTCGAGCCAGAACGGCGCGCTCAAGGTCGCCTATCACGCCGCGTGTTCACTGCAGCACGGGCAGAAAATCACAGGCGCGCCGAAAGAATTGCTTTCCAAGAATGGATTCGTGGTGAAAGATGTGCCTGAGAGCCATTTGTGTTGCGGTTCGGCGGGGACATACAACATTCTCCAGCCCGAGCTTGCGGGCAGATTGCGCGATCGCAAGGTCGCCAATATCGCAAGCGTCGAGCCGGATGTGATTGCTGCGGGCAATATCGGCTGCATGGTGCAGATAGCCGGTGGCACATCAGTTCCTGTGGTGCATACGATTGAGCTTCTCGATTGGGCGACGGGAGGTCCGCGGCCAGCACTGAACTGAGACGGGAACTGATGGCACGGCAGACAATGGCGATCCGCCACGTCCGATAGTCATGATCGGCGGCAACAGGAGGATGATCACGATGGCGAAGAAGGCGAAGAAAGCTAAGAAGGCCAAGAAGACGAAAAAAGCCAAGAAGGCCGTAGCGGCGAAAAAGAAGAAGGGCGCAAAGAAGTCCGCCAAGAAGGCTGCGAAGAAGTCGGCCAAGAAGAAATCCGCCAAGAAGGCAGCGCCGACCAAGGCAAAGAGCGCGCCGAGGAAGAAGAAAGCGGCGGCCCCGAAGCCTGCGGCCGCGCCAGCCCCGGCTCCCGAGCCCGAGTCTGCGCCTGCGCCGAGTTGGGCAACGCCCAGCCCCGCTCCGAGCTGGAGCTCCGGCGGCTCGGAAGGCGGCGGCGAAAGCCACTAGGCCTTCCAGCGACCAACTTTTTGAAGAGCCGCGGCGGAAGCGCTGCGGCTCTTTCACTTCAGGCGGCGGCACTTTTACGGGCACTCGATTCGGCTGAGCAAAGCCCCGGGACGGGCGTTTTGTGGCTCTGATGCAATCGCTGAACTTCGCCGAACGGCCCAAAATTGTGGTGCGATTGCAACACCCGCCAACAACCTCATGCAAAACGCCCTAAACGCCTAAAAAGTCGGCAGTTGCTTGCGTTTTTTGCTTCACTGGCCGCAAGGCGCAGACCAAATTAGCCGCGAGATTTGGTCGCAGTCGGCCTTCCGATTCCTTGGGGCAACGAAGCCCGACTGTTCATGGATAGAGATGGGGATCGTCATGAAGAAACTAGTACTGGCGGCTGCAGTGTTGGCTGTGACCGCGAGTTCCGCGATGGCCGCCGACATGGCTGTCAAGGCCAAGGCGCCGCCGCCGGCTCCGTTCGATCCCTGGGATCTCGCCTTCGGCGCCGCCATCATGAACGATTACATCTTCCGCGGCGTCACCCAGTCCAACCACAAGCCCTCGGTCGCGGTGTACTTCGAGCCTCGCTACAACTTCACCAAGGATTTCCAAGCCTATATCGGCGTCGCCGGTGAAAGCATCTCGTTCCCGAACCGCGCTGCGGCCGAAATCGACGTCTACGGCGGTATCCGCCCGACCTTCGGCATGTTCGCCTTCGACTTCGGTGCCTGGGGCTACATCTATCCCGGCGGGCAGTGCTTCAACTCCTCCGCCTTCCCGGGCTCGGGCATTCCCGGTTCTGAAGCGCAGTGCATCCTGAACGGCAACCTGCCCAACGCGACCTTCGCCACCGGCGTGCCCGGCAACGTCGCCAAGCGCAGCGCCAGCTTCTACGAAGTCTACGGCAAGGTGAACATCACCGTGAAC
>Ga0081540_1002365_pt1 | contig 15399 bp, 13 predicted proteins | sample TabmetS2T1R1_FD_71024 | JGI IMG/M metagenome (GOLD analysis project Ga0081540, IMG submission 71024) | Tabebuia heterophylla rhizosphere microbial communities from the University of Puerto Rico - S2T1R1 | ecosystem: Host-associated > Plants > Roots > Rhizosphere ... | reverse complement strand
ATCGAGTCACCGTGCGCTGCTCGGAGGGATCGCGATTGCAGCCGCCGCGCTGCTCGTGGCCGGCGTCGTCGTGGCCGTCCGCCTGCACCTGACGCGGCTGGACCTGGCGAATGCGTTCCTCGAACGCGCGTACCGAGCGGAACAGGACGGAGACTGGTCGCAGGCCGCCGCATACTTCGCCGCCGCCCGCGTGAAGCACGACACACCGGAGGAGCGCTGGGGCCTGGCGGTCGCCAGCGCACGGCTCACCGAGCGAATCCTCTCACTCCAGGGGCCTCCGGGCGCCTTCTCCGACGTGGGGGTGCTGCCGGACGGGCGAGTCTTCTCGGTCGCCCGCATCCCCGGGCGCCTCGAGTTCCGCGATCTCGAGGGAGGGAAGATTCTGTGGACCCTTCCCGCCGGACCGGCGGTGGGGTTCGACGTTCTCCCCGAGGGATTGATCCGCATCACACGCTCGGACGGGTGGGACTTCCACGATGCGGCCACCGGGCGAAGCTTGCTGCACTGGCCTCGGTCGTCCGGGTTTCCCTGTCCAGGAGTCTTTCCACCCCGGGCCACGCTCGAGAACGGGCGGCTTCTTGGCCAGGAGAAGGACGGCTCGACGCGGATCATCTCGGCCGAGGCCGGCCCTGGCCAGTACTGCGCCGTGTCGGAGGATGCCCGACGAGCGGCGTACGTGGATTCCCGCGTGGGACTCCGCCTCGTGTCTCTCGAGGATGGGCGCGAGCTGGCCAGGCGAGGATTCGAGTTCCGGCAAGGCTTCACGTTCGGTCGCCACGGGCTGGTCGTCTTCAAGCAAGGACGCCTCGAGGTGATCGGTGGCCCCGAGGGAGACTTCACGATCGACCTGCCCGAGTCGAGATTTGGCCCTGCCTTGGAACCGGACAGGGACGGATGGGCGCTGTCGCGGGACGGCGACCTGGCGGCGATCGTCAACAAGCGCGGAGCGACCGAGACCACCATCGTCGATCTCCGGAGCAGGAGCATCCGAGCCGTTCTCCGACACGCTCCAGGGAAGCCGCAGCTCGTCTTCTCCCTGGATGGCAAGCGGGTCTTCGCGGCCGGTGTGAACAATCGCTCGACGCTCGCCGGGTGGCGGCTTCCGGCCGAGGACCTGCCGAAGGTTCCACGCTGGTGGACCTTCGGGGTGCTGTCGAGGAGCGGCCGCAGCGCTCTGCTCCTGAACGGCTTCTCGGGACGTTACGAGCTGTCCAGTCCCGTCGGGACTCCCGTCGCGAGCGGCACCCGTTCGCTGGGTCTCCCCCCCCTCATCGTGGGGGACGGACCCTACGTTGCGTTCATGACCTACGGCGAGGACGCGGTCGTTCTCCAGGATCTGGAGAAGGATCGGGTGGTCTGGCAGCACGCGTGTGGAAACTGCAGGGGTGTCTCCGTCTCCGACGATGGATCACGTCTGGTCGGGTTCGGTCTCGACGACGGCCTTCAAGTTTGGGACACTCGCAACGATCGACGACTCTTCGAGGAGAATCGCCGCGTGTCGCTGTTCACACAGGCGATGATCTCCGGCGACGGGCGTCAGCTCGCCTGGAGCTCCGTCGAGGCCCTCCTCACGCGCGACCTCGCCTCGGGGCAGGAGCACACCCTGCCGCTGGACGGCTGGGTTCGGGGTCTCGGGTTCAGTCCAGACGGAGGGCAGCTGGTGGTCGCGACCAGCAGCAGCGTGACGCTCCGTGAGACCGCGACCGGGCGAGAGATCTGGAAGATCCCGGAGGACGTCTCGGACCCCGTGGAGGTCAACTGGACGCCCGACAGGCGTTCCATGATCCTGAGGCGGAGCTGGAGCGCCACCCTGGTTCTGGACGCTGCGACCGGCGAGCGGCAGGGCTGGTTCGCTGGGCTAAACCGCGCGGTGACCCCGGTCCTTGCGGAGCTCTACTCGCCGGACCTCAAGGTGAAGGCCGTTTCCACTCTCACGACCTGGGAGCTCAGGCCGGTCCCGCCGCCCGACGAGACACCTGCGGCCGAAAGCCTCGCCCGGACGCTGCGGAAGACGGGCCTGGAGTTCCGCGGCGTGGATCTCGTTGCCGCTCCGTGACCGGTGCTCCTCCGGTTTGCTCTTGAGGGCACTTGTGCGATGCGCAAGGTGCGAGAAGGAACAGCGCGATGCCGGCACCCGACGATCTCTGCGACCTCCCGGCACATCTCCTGGCGAAGCGGTTGAGGGAGCGTGAAGTGACGGTGGGTGAGGTCCTGGAGGCCCATCTCGCCCGTATCGAACGGCGAAATCCAGCGCTGAACGCGGTGGTTTCCCTCGACGTCGAGCGTGCGCGGAAGCTTGCTCGGAAGTCACAGGCCGCGCTGGACCGCGGCGCCGTGATGGGTCCGCTTCATGGTGTCCCCATGACTCTCAAGGACGGGCATGACGTCGCGGGTCTTCGGACCACGGTGGGCACGGCGGATCTCGACCGGCTCGCCACGACGGACGGTGCCGTTGCCGCGCGCCTGGCCCGGGCCGGGGCCATCGTCACTGCCCATAGCAACGTGGCGGCCTGGCTCGCCGACTTTCAAAGCGAGAACCCGGTCTTCGGACGCACCCGGAATCCATGGGACGAGACACGCACCCCCGGTGGCTCGAGCGGTGGCGCGGCGACTGCAGTCGCCACCGGACTCTCCCCGATCGAGGTGGGCTCCGACATGACCGGGTCGATCCGGCTGCCAGCGCACTTCACCGGGATTTACGGACTCAAGACCACCGAACATCGGGTGCCTTTGACCGGCTTCTACGGCCCGAGCGATGGACCGCCGCGCCCGGTTCGAATTCTCTCCTGTCTGGGACCGATGGCTCGCGACCTCGACGATCTTGAGCTGGTGCTCAAGATCATTTCTGGACCGGATGACCGGGATGGCGACGTTCCGCCCGTCCCTCTCGGGGCGAAGCCGCGGGTTCGTCTGGCCCGTCTTCGCCTGGCCTTCGCTCCAACGCTTCCGGGGGTGACCATCGCTTCCAGCATCCGCGAGCGGCTGGAGCAGGTCGCGGCCAGGGCGTCCGCAGCTGGGTGTCATGTGGAGCAGCGCCTGCCGGACCTGGACTGGGAGGCCGTCTACGAGCTGGTACGCGACCTGCCGAGCGTGGTCACGGCGGTCTTCGAGCCCCGGGTGGAGGAACACGACGCCCGCCAGAGCCTGGCCTGGTACATGGCGGCTTTGGGACGACGTGACGGATTCATCACGGGTTGGCAAGCGTTCTTCGAGAAGGTGGACGTGCTCCTGCTGCCCTCTGCGGCGACGCCGGCCTTCCCTCATTGCAGGCCCGGCGCGTCCATCGAGGTGGGAGGGGAGACGATCGGCTACTGGGAGAGCGGGCGTCTTCTGACCGCCATCAACGTTCCCGCCCTCCCGGCCCTGGCCGTTCCGGCAGGGCTCGACGCCAACGGACTACCGATTGGCATCCAGCTCGTCGGTCCGCTCTGGTCCGAGATGCGGCTCCTGGCGATTGCCCGGGAGCTGGAACGGGCGGGGGTGCTGCCCGGCTTCCAGCCGCCACCCGGCGAGTGACAGCGGCTCGATCTCCTTCGGGTAGCGTCCGGATCTCAGCCGTGCCCCAGGACAGGATGCGGACGGTACGGGGCTTCGAGCGTGCGGACCTCGTCCTCCGTCAACCTCACTCCCGTGGCGGCGATGGCGTCCTCCAGGTGGCGAAGCTGGGTCGCCCCGACGATGGGCGCGGTCACCCCCGGTTTGGCGAGGAGCCAGGCCAGGGCAATCTGTGCAGGCGGAAGGTCCCGTTGGCTGGCGACGCTGCAGACTGCATCGACCACGGCGAAGTCGGCCTCGTCGTAGGCGTAGAGCGTCTCGCCGTAGACGTCGGTCCCGGCCCGGAGCGTCAGGCGCTGGCCCCCTCGTCCTCGGTTACCGGCGAGGAGGCCCCGGGCAAGTGGGCTCCAGGGAATGCAGCCCACGCCCTGGTCCAGGCAGAGGGGAATCATCTCCCGCTCCTCCTCGCGGTAGACCAGGTTGTAGTGGTTCTGCATCGAGACGAAGCGGGTCCGGCCCATCGTCGAGGCCGTGAACTGCGCCTTGGCGAATTGCCAGGCGTACATGCTGGAGGCGCCCAGGTACCGCGCCTTGCCCGCGCGAACGACGTCGTGGAGCGCGCCCATCGTTTCCTCGATGGGCGTCTCGGGGTCCCAGCGGTGAACTTGATACAGGTCGACGTGGTCGGTGCCCAGCCGCCGGAGCGAGGCATCGATGGCCGCCAGGATGTGCTTGCGCGACAGTCCCCGATCGTTCGGTCCAGGGCCCATCGGGTAATAGACCTTGGTGGCGAGCACGTAGTCGTCGCGCCGGGGAAAGAGCTTCGCCAGGAGCCGGCCAGTGATCTCCTCGCTCACCCCGTCGGAGTACATGTCGGCGGTGTCGAAGAAGTTGATTCCCGCATCGACCGCGCGCCGGACGATGGGCTCGGCGGCGGCCTGATCGAGGTGCCAGGCCCGCGAAGCGGTGCTGCCGAAGCTCATCATCCCCAGGGCGATGCGAGAGACCTTCAGCCCCGAGTTGCCGAGCCGGACGTGATCCATCGCTGCTCCTCTCGCTTGTTTGCCTCGTGGCGAACTTGCTTCGGCTCGGCGTGGAGCGCCACTCCGCCGATGACGAGCACCACACCGATGACATCGCGCAGGCTCGGCACTTGCCCCAGGACCACCAACCCGATGCAGGTGGCAGTGGCCGGAAGGAGGGCCAGCATCAGGGAAAAGGTCGCCCGAGGCAGCCGGGCCATGGCCAGCTGATCGCAGACGTACGGGATCACCGAGGAGGAGATGCCCACCCCGATGGCGGCACCGAGCAATGCCGGAGAGGTGAAGGCGGGGGCCGCCTGCCTGATGCCGATGGGAAGGGCAGCAAGCATCGCCACGGCCATCGCCGCTCCCAGCCGGTCGATGCCATTGCCACTGGATGCGAGCCGGTGACCCAGCGTGACGTAGAGGACGAACAGCCCGCAGTTGGCAAAGGCAAGCAGATAGCCCACCGGCTGGCCGACGATCCGCACCTCGGTCAGGGCGTAGACGCCGGCCGCAGCCAGACCGAGGGCAGTGAAATTTCGCGCGGTTCGCATCCCGGCGGCGGCGAGGGCGATCGGCCCCAGGAACTCGATGGCCCCGACCGTCGCCAGAGGCAGCCGAGCAATGGCCTCGTAGAACGTGGAGTTCATGACCGCGAGAACGACGCCCAGCATCAGGACCGTGCGCCTGTCCGCGGTGGAGAGCTTCCCGAAGTAGCGCCAGGGCCGTCGCCACAAGGCGAAGACCACGGCCGCGCTGGCGATCCGGAGCCAGGCAACCCCCAGCGGAGCGATGCGCGCGAAGAGAAGGACGGCGAAGGCCGGGCCCAGGTAGTGAAAGACCGCGCTGACCAGGAAGTAGGCCTGGGGCGGAAGGCGCGGTCGGTCGGTGAAGGCAGTGCGGTCCCGGGTGAGCACGACCTCACTTAGGCGTATGCTCGACCACCTGCACAGCCAAGGATAGAGGGCCATGCGCGAAATTTCCTCTCGATCGAAGGCCAGGATGCTGCCGGGACTTCGTTCCGGCAGATCGGTGCTCGATGGAAGGAACCTGGACCTGCTGCGACAGCTCCGGAGCTCGCCACGGATTGCCATCTCGGAGCTGGCCCGCCGGGTGGGGATGTCCGCGCCCGCGGTCAGGGAACGGATTGCTCGGCTGGAGGAGACCGGGGTGATTGCCCGCTGGCGCGTGGAGCTCGATCCGGTGGCGCTGGGGTTTCCCGTGCTCGCCTACGTCCGGGTGCGCCCCATGCCCGGCCAGCTGCCGAGGATTGCCGAGCTGGCTCAGCGGATTCCCCAGGTCGTCGAGTGCCATCGCACGACCGGGGAGGACTGCTTCATCCTGAAGGTCTACTTCACGGCCATCGAGGAGCTGGACGGGGTGCTGGATCAGTTCCTGGCCCACGGGCAGACGACCACCTCGCTCGTCCAGTCGACTCCGGTGCCGTCGCGTGATCTGCCGCTTCCCGGCCGAGCTCGGCCCGGACGCTAGACGGCGTCCCGCCCCGCTCAGCGCATTCGAAAGCCTGCGCTCAGCTCGAGGACGAACGGTTCGGGCCGAGCGTCGAAGTCCGTGTACCGGACCCAGCTCGGCCGGAGCCGAAAATGGGTGATGCCTCTCCAGCTCAGGCGGCCAACGCCGTCGGGAAAGACGGCAAGGTACACCTGGAGGATCTCCTCCCGGTCCCGACCGGTCGGCTCATCGACCTGCCCCTCCATCTGAACGGTGCGTTCACCCTCCCACAGGACCAGCGACCCTCGAGGATCGCGCCGGAGGTTCCGCGCCTTTCGCGAGGCGTCGACGGTGTCGAAGATGGCATCCCCCTCGTCGCTGAAAGCGAGACCCACCACCGCGGACTGCGGCTCGCCGGTCGGACCAATGGAGGAGATGACTCCGAAGCGCTGCCGCTTCAGGAAGGCGATGATCTCGTCCGGTCTCATGCCGGGAGGATAGGCACGCGGTCGTCGTGACGCCTGAAGCAGCCGTCAGGGCGCCATCACTGACGTGTGCGAGCGGAGACTCAGCGGTCGGCCCGCGGGGGCGTTCGCGACGATGGTGAGAGCGGGCCTGGGGGTGAGGGCGGGGTCAGGCGAGCTTCGACACCGCGGGCTGGGCAGCCAGCGGCGTCTGCCGTCGAAACGCCTCGACCAGGCACTTTGAGCGCGCGGTTGTAAAGCAGGTAGTAGACCGCGGCGACCATGATGCTTCCGCCGACGACGTTGCCGAGCGTCACCGGCAACATGTTCGCGGCGAACCCCCGCCAGTCGGGACTCCCGGGTCCGCCCCCGGACAGGAAGATGCCGAGCGGGATGAAGTACATGTTGGCGACGCAATGCTCGAATCCAGCAGCGACGAATGCCGAGATGGGAAACACGATCGCCAGGATCTTGTCCGCGACCCCGCGGCCGGCCATCGCGATCCAGACAGCGAGGCAGACCAGGAGGTTGCACAGCACGCCCTTGAGGAAAGCCTCCAGGAACGGAAGGGCCGTCTTCGCCGCAGCGATCTTCACGTACTGCGCGGCGACGGCGCCATGGTTCATTTCGCCGTGCTTGGAGAGATAGACGACCACGGCGAGGCCGACGGCGCCGAACGCGTTGGCCACGTAGACCACGATCCAGTTTCGTAGCACCTCGCCGCGGGTGATCTGGCCGTCGGCCCATGCCATGACGAGCAGGTTGTTGCCGGTGAAGAGCTCGGCCCCGGCGACGACCACGAGGATCAGGCCCAACGAGAAGGCGACGCCGCCAAGCACCCGGCTCGTCGCGAAGGAGAGCGACGGGTCGGAGACCAGGACGGTGTAGTAGAGCGCCCCGAGCCCGATGAAGCCGCCGCCGGTCAGTCCCAGCATCGCCATGGCGACGAGCGGTAGCCGCGCCTTGGCCACGCCGCCCGCCTCGATCTTCGCGGCGATCTCCTTGGGGGAATAGGCGTCGAAGCTCAGGACCTCCATGTGGCGACTCCTTCAGGGAGGTTCGAATCCGATCGGTCCAAGGCATTTCATCCGGTCGAGGAAACGCCTGGCGCGCGCTGTTCGCGATTGCCAGTTCCCTCGCCGATCGCCTCGCGCTCCTCCGGCAAGTGCTAGACGCCTGTCAGGCGATGAGCTTCGAGCCTCCGAAGAAGGTCATCCTCCGTGACGGGGCTCGAGCTCCGCGGCGTGGATCTCGTCGCTGCACCCTGAGGCGCGACGCGAACTCAGGCGGCGTCCGCGAGCGCCACCTGGAACGCCGGGAGGTCGAGGACGATCTCCAGCCGGAGCGCCACGCCATCTTCCATGTGCCAGAGGTGAACGAACGGGACGTCGAACCGGCGCCCCGAGCGTCGGGTCGCGCCGTAGGTCCGTCCGGTCACGGCCAGGTGATCGCCCGCGTCGAGAATGCGCTCGATCGCCATGTAGGAAGTCACGTACGTCGCCACCCGTTCGAAGAACATCTTCGCTCCCGCGTGGCCCTGGAAGGTGCCACCCCAGGGCAGGCCGGGGGAGTGCGTGATCTGGGCATTCCGAGAAAGCAGGCTGAAGAGGGTGGAGTGGTCTCTGGCCTCGAGTGCCTCATAGAGGCGACGGAGGCTCCGTTGATTTCGGGATGGCATGGGACTGCGGCGGTGTGCACGAGCGGTGCCACGCAGCTCCAGAGGCGAACGCTGAGATTTCGCCGGCGACTCGTTGCAGCAAGCGCTACGAAAGGACGAGAGCTGTGGTCGATGCGGCAACAGCGTGCTCATCGATGAGCGCAGCTGAACGAAGCGATGAATTGACGAGGTGATCACCGATGAGCCTCGGATTCCTGATCACGTCGGTGCTCCTCGGATGCTCGACGGTCGCCGCTGCCCCCGATGCGGGTGGTGGCTCCCCGGTACAGACCCCGTCGCTCGGCCGAACACAGTTCGATGCCTCCAGGCTCCGCCTCGGCGCCTTCCGCTACCGGACGATCCTGAAGGGCCAGGACGCGGGCACCTCCAGCATCTCCATCACCCGGGCGGACGCCGCCTATCGGTTCCGGAACGAGGTGACCGGTCCTTTCCGGCAGACCTGGGAAGCGGTGGCGACGAGCCGGTTCGAGCCACGCTCCGCCACCCTCGGCCTCGGGCAGAGCGACGATCGCCGACGCTCCATGAGCCTGGTCTACGGCGCCGGAGCCGTCACCGGGACGGCCACGAGGACCGATCTGACCCGGGGGGCGCAGACGAGCGAGGTCTCCGCTCGCGTTCCCGACGACGTCGTCGATCAACGCATCGACTGGGCGGCGGTGATGTCGACCTCGTTGAGCCCTGGCCAGACGATTGCCTTCTCCGTTTACGACCCCTGGATCGGGGTGAGCCGCGTCACTGGCCGCGTGGGTAATCCGGAAACCATCACCGTTCCCGCGGGCACCTTCGAGACGCAACGGGTGGTCTACGTCATCGAGAAGAGCAGCGGCACCGAACGGTACGAGGTCTGGGTCAGCAAGGAGATCCCGCGGTTCCTGGTCCGGGAGGACTTTCCGAACGGGGCGAGCACCCAGCTCGTCAGCAGATGAAGATCGACCTGCGGGAGGTCCTTCGCCAGCGGCTGCGCAATCAGCGTCTGGTCGGTCCGCCGTTCACGAAGCCTGAGGACGCCGTCTCCTGGCTCGTGGCGGTTCAGTCCCAGGACTACGCCGGCGCGAAGTGGGCCATCGGCCAGCGGACGGCGGGGGCGACCGAGGCTGATCTCGACCGGCTCTTCGACGAGGGAGCCATCCTCCGCACCCACGTGATGCGCCCGACCTGGCACTTCGTCAGGCCCGCCGACATCCGCTGGCTGCTCGCGCTCACCGCGCCCCGGGTCCGCGCGATCCTCGCTCGCGACGACGGAACGCTCGAGCTGGATCGCTCCGTGCGTGCCCGCTGCAGCCGGCTCCTCGAGAGCGCCCTGCGTGGTGGGAAGAGCTTCACCCGAGCAGAGATCACCGAGCTGCTCGGAGCGAACGGGATCCCGTGCCGGGGACGCCGGCTCGCCCACCTCCTGGCCCACGCCGAGCTCGATGCGCTGATCTGCAGCGGACCCCGCCGCGGCAAGCAGTTCACCTACGCGCTGCTCGACGAACGCGCCGCCCCGGCGAAGCCTCTTCCGCGCGATGAGGCCCTGGCGCTGCTCGTCCGGCGTTACTTCAGCAGCCACGGCCCGGCGATCGTTCGTGATTGCGCCTGGTGGTCCGGCCTCCGGATGGCGGACGTGAAGGTGGGAATCGAGGCGGCGCGGCCCCGGCTGGAGCAGCTCACCGTCGAGGGAACGACGTACTGGCTCGGCGACTGGGCGGAAGGACGTTCACGGTCGCCCCTCGCGCACCTGCTTCCCAACTACGACGAGTACCTGATCGCCTACGCGGAGCGAAGCGCTCTCCTCGACCCGGCTCTGGGACCGGAGGTCGATTCCCAGCTGATCTTCTCGAACGTCGTGGTGGTCGAGGGACGCGTGGTCGGCACGTGGCGACGCTTGACGGGGAAGGGTGCGATCGAGGTCCGGACGACCGTTCGTCGTGCCCTCGACACGATCCGCCGGGCCGCGGTGCGCGCTGCGGCACTGCGTTACGAACGGTTCACGCGTTCGCCGCTGCGCCGGGGGTAGTGCGCGTGGAGGTCGACGACGGTGCGAAGGCTCGTGACGGCGGCCGTCACCCTCGGTCCCGCTGACGCCGGAAAAGTCGTGCGAACGGATCGCGGGTCGATTAGGCGGTCGCGGCCCGCGACGCGCGTGAAAGCTGTACCAGCAACGGGAACTGCTCGTCGTGTCTTTAGAAACGGGAATTGGGACCGGCTCACCGAGGGAATCGATGCACCGTCGCCAGATCGTCACCGTTCTACTGCTTCTTTCCATCCCCGGGAGCGCGGTGCTCACTGCGTGCGGAGGGTCCACGCCAGAGAAGGGACCCGGAACTCCGGGAAACCCGCCTCCCGGCGGGCCATCGATCAGCCGCTTCGACGCCTCGGACGACACCGTCTTCGTCGGAGACCACACCCAGCTGACCGCGGTGTTCTCGGGTGAGAGCGCGGAGATCGCGGGTCTTGGCCCGGTCACGAGCGGCACCCCGGTGGACACGCCCGTCCTCCCCGCCACCCGGACGTTCACCCTGACCGTCCATGCCGCCGGGCAAACCGCCCAGGCCACCGCGACCGTGGTCGCCCGCTACCGGGACCGCATCCGGCAGTTACCCGACGCAGCCGTGGCCCGGAAGAGCCACATCGCGATCAGCCTCGCCGACGGCAGCGTTCTGGTCATGGGAGGAAACACCTCGGAGTCGATCAACGTACCGGACACGAACACCTCCTCCCGCTTCGACCCTGCGGCCGAAGCGTTCGGCCGTGGCCCGGACCTCGCCTTCTCCGTGTCGGTCGACACCGGCTTCACCAACGTCTTCCCCCTGCGAGAGGGATTCCTGCTCGCCGGCGGGGGCATCAACGCCGGGGTCGGGCTTCAGACCCCAGGGACCTTGCTGAGCCAGACGTTCGACCCGGCGGCGCAGAAGTTCACGCGCGCAGGCGATCTCCAGGTCCGCCACCTGGGCACCGGAAATGGCACGATCCTCGCCGACGGCCGCGTCCTCCTGACCGGGGGCGGGCTCCCCGGCATCGCCGAGACCGAGCTCTACGACCCCGAATCCCGCGGGTGGAGACAGGGATCGCCGATGACGACCGCGCGGAGGCTACACACCGCGACCCTTCTCCGCGACGGGCGCGTTCTGATCGCCGGAGGTTTCGTCTGTTGCGTCGTGGAAGGCCAGACGTTCAGCGAGACCTCCACCACCTCGGCCGAGCTGTACGATCCCGCCAGGGGAACCTTCACCCCGACGGGCTCGATGGCGGTCCCGCGAGGGCTCCACCAGGCAACCCTGCTTCAGGACGGTCGAGTTCTCATGAGCGGTGGGTTCGGACCACCTCCTTCCCCGGATGCTCCAGGTCCCGAGCGCGGAGAGGTCTACGACCCGGCGTCGGGAACCTTCGCTCCGGCCGGGGACCTCCAGGTCGGCAGATCTCTCCACTCGGCCATCCTCCTGACCGACGGCCGCGTGCTCGTGGCCGGGGGAGTGGCAGAGCTCGGAGACCGCGCCGCGGTTGCCCTGACTGAGCTCTATGACCCCGGAGCCAACGCCTGGACTCCCGGGCCGTCGCTTCAGGCAGCCCGACCCGGCGCGACTGCCACGCTTCTCGGCAGCGGCAAGGTGCTCATCTTCGGTGGGGAGAGTGCCGCTGGCTTCCCCGAGCCGAGCACGCTCCTGTTCGAGTGAAGGTCACTCCGCGAGGCCTGCTACCCTCGCGTTGCATCGAGCAGCTCGCGGACCGACACCCCCGATGAGAAGCGCTTCGCGCCGCGGCGTTAAGGGCGCCGGGTGAGATCCGGCTGAGCACAGCCGTGCCGTCGACGGTGCAAGGACGGCTCTCGAACGGTTGGCACGCACGATGCTCGGACTGCAGTCACCCAGATGCTGACAGGCAAGACAGCCAAAGAGTCGCTGACCATCACGACGGAGCACGTCTTGCCGAACGACACCAACGCCCTCGGCAACCTCTACGGAGGCCGCCTGCTCCAGTGGATGGACACGGCGGCAGCCATTGCCGCACATCGTCACTGCCGCCGTGTCGTGGTGACCGCGAGCGTGAATCACGTCTCGTTCAAGCAACCCATCAGGCTCGGAAGCGTCGTCACCCTCGAATCGAAGGTGTCGCGGGCGTTCTCGACGTCGATGGAAGTGGTCATCGAGGTGTTCGTCGAGGACCCCATCACAGGCCTGCGGAAAGAGTGCAACGAGGCCATCTATACCTTCGTTGCGATCGATCAGAATGGTTCGCCTCTCCCGGTCCCGGAGCTGGTTCCAGAGACAGAGCAGGAGAACCAACGCTTCGCAGCCGCCTTGCGAAGAAGGCAGCTGAGTCTGATCCTGGCAGGAAAGCTGAAGCCGGATGACGCTTCAGAATTGAAGGCCCTGCTCGCAAAGTAGCGGCAGCGACTCCTTCATCTCGCCGAGGACGACGGCTCCGCCCGACGGCGTGAGCTCGACGCCTTCCGTTTTCGCCGCAGACCGATCCCGGCGCTCGCCAGGAGCCGGTCGCGTCCGCTCCTCATCCGAGAGATCTGTCACGGAAACTCGAGCCAGCACGCCCCGGCTTCGATCAGCGAGCGCGCTGACACAAGCGCTCGACACCTGTGCGTGTGTCCCACAGGCGATCTGGCGATCTCTTGCGGCGAATGCATCGTCAGGGATCGCGAACGAGTCACTTGCCGAATCGACTTCGCGAACGAGTGACGAAGAGACGAGGCCGCACGTCGAGACCGCGCGCGCAATTCGCGTCTCGCACTTCTGGTCCGAGCGTTGCAAACGCGACCCACCACAGTCCGGAATCAGCGAGGAAACCACGGTGGCGCTCCTCGGCTGCGTTCCGCGAGGAGGCAAGGATGGCAACGGCTCAATCCACAGTTGAAACGCAGAGCTCTCTCAACCCATGGCGCGACTTCGTGGCCGGGGCCTGGCAAGACCACGTGGACGTCCGCGGGTTCATCCAGAGGAACTACACGCCCTACGAAGGGGACGAGAAGTTCCTCGCCGGGCCGACGGAGCGCACGCGGAAGCTGTGGGAGAAGCTCGCGCCTCTTCTCGACGAGGAACGGAAGAAGGGGCTGCTCGATGTCTCCCAGGTCCCATCCGGCATCCTCGCCCACGCACCCGGCTACATCGACCGGGACAACGAGGTCATCGTCGGTCTGCAGACCGAGGCCCCACTCAAGCGGGCGATCATGCCTTTCGGAGGGTGGCGGGTGGTGGAAGCCAGCCTCAAGGCCTACGGCGTCAAGCCGGATCCCGAGGTCGCCGAGATCTTCACCAAATATCGCAAGACCCACAACGATGGAGTCTTCGACGCCTATACCCCCGACATCCGGCATTGCCGCAAGTCGCACATCATCACCGGGCTCCCGGACGCCTACGGACGCGGGCGCATCATCGGCGACTACCGCCGCGTGGCGCTGTACGGGGTGGACTTCCTCATCAAGGAGCGGGAGGGCGACAAGGCCGAGCTCGACGAGCGCCACTCGACCGAGGAGGTGATCCGGCTGCGTGAGGAGCTCGCCGAGCAGCTTCGCGCGCTGAATGAGCTCAAGCAGCTGGGCAAGAACTACGGATACGACATCAGCGGGCCGGCGACGAACGCGCAGGAAGCGACCCAGTGGCTCTACTTTGCGTACCTCGCGGCCATCAAGCAGCAGAACGGGGCGGCGATGTCGGTGGGCCGCGTCTCCACGTTCCTGGACATCTACTTCGAGCGCGACCTGCGCGAGGGCACGCTCTCCGAGACCCAGGCGCAGGAGATCATCGATGACTTTGTGATTAAGCTGCGCATCGTTCGCTTTCTGCGCACCCCGGAATATGACGAACTCTTTGCCGGGGATCCGACTTGGGTTACGGAATCGATCGGAGGAATGGGAGACGATGGACGGACGCTGGTAACGAAAACGAGTTTCCGTTTTCTGAATACTCTTTACACCCTTGGCCCAGCGCCGGAGCCCAATTTAACTATTTGGTATTCGCCACAAATGCCGGATGGATTCCGCAACTTTGCGGCCAAGGTGGCGATCGACACAAGTTCGATCCAATTTGAGAGTGACGAAATCATGCGCCGTTCGTGGGGCGATGATGGCGCCATCGCCTGTTGTGTATCACCCATGTTGGTTGGGGAACAGATGCAGTTCTTCGGTGCGCGCGCCAACCTCGCTAAATGTCTTCTGTACGCCATCAATGGTGGACGCGATGAACTCACAGGAAAACAAGTGGGGCCACCATCTGAAGCCATTGGTGGCGAGTATCTCGAGTTCGATGATGTGATCGATAAGTTTGAAAAGATGATGGACTGGCTCGCCAGCGTCTATGTCAACGCCATGAATGTTATCCATTACATGCATGACAAGTATGCTTACGAACGCCTCGAGATGGCACTGCACGACTATGGTCCCCTCCGAACTATGGCCTTTGGCATGGCTGGAATGTCCGTGGTTGCCGACAGCTTATCCGCAATTCGATATGCGAGAGTGAAAGTTGTGCGCGATGAGACGGGACTCATCACGGACTATCAAATCGACGGTGATTTTCCTAAATTTGGTAACAATGACAATCGTGTGGATCAACTCGCCACCTGGGTTGTCAGCACGTTCATGAGCAAATTGAGGAAATATCCCACCTATCGAAACGCGACACACACCCAATCGATTCTGACCATCACTTCAAATGTGGTGTATGGGAAGAACACGGGCAATACACCGGACGGGCGCCGGCATGGCGAGCCTTTCGCTCCGGGCGCAAATCCGATGCATGGACGGGACAAACATGGCATACACGCCTCAGCCGCATCTGTTGCCAAAATTCCCTATCGGGATGCCGCTGATGGTATTTCTCTGACCACCACGCTCGTGCCAGAGGGACTAGGCAGGGTGATGGAAGACCGGGTCACAAATCTGCGGAATATTTTGGACACCTTCTTTAGCGCAACTGGGTACCACATGAACGTAAATGTGCTGAATCGCGACACGCTTTTGGACGCTATGGATCATCCCGACAAATATCCAAGCTTGACGATCCGTGTTTCTGGATACGCAGTGAACTTCGTCCGCCTTACACGTGAACAACAAATGGACGTAATTAACCGAACTTTCCATGGAAATTAGGTCACGCATGATTGAAGAGAAGCAGATGAGCAATCCTTCGATGGAAGCGAAAAGCCCGTTTGAACTTCGTGTGGATCTGGGGCGGCACGTTCCAGAAATGGACGTGCGCACGGCACTGGCAACAGGTGAAATGGGTTTTCTCCATTCATTTACTACTGGCTCGGCTGTGGATGGGCCCGGGATTCGGGTGGTTGCGTGGACGACGGG
>Ga0081540_1002364_pt1 | contig 15402 bp, 16 predicted proteins | sample TabmetS2T1R1_FD_71024 | JGI IMG/M metagenome (GOLD analysis project Ga0081540, IMG submission 71024) | Tabebuia heterophylla rhizosphere microbial communities from the University of Puerto Rico - S2T1R1 | ecosystem: Host-associated > Plants > Roots > Rhizosphere ... | reverse complement strand
CCCGAGCCGGAGAGGCCGGTGAACACGACGAGCTTGTCGCGGGGAATCTCGAGGTCGACGTTCTTGAGATTGTGCTCGCGCGCGCCGCGAATGGTTATCGCGCGCGATGCCGAGCCGGCGTTCTGTTGGCGCTTCGCCCTGAGCACTTCATCCATATCGGCACATTTCCAGACGCGTTGCGCGCGCCACGTTGGGCGCGCATTGCCGGGCATGCCGGGATCAGGCGCCAATTGAGAGAATGCTGGAACATAGGAAGAACGAGAAGCGATTTCCAGTCCGCTTTGCGAATCATCAACGGATTGTTTGCGGCCGTAGCGTTCCGAGCGGAGCGGACACCGGTTCGCACGAAGAAAACGCGTCAATCAAGGGAAATTGGCAGCAGGCGTCAGCAGTTCCGCCCGAGCAGATGATCTGCAAAATGCAAAGCGCCTCCGTTCCGGATTGCCGGAACGGAGGCGCTGCGAGCTTCGGGAGGAAGTCTCAGAAGTGATAGTTCACACCGACCTGAACGCTGTTCAGGTTAAGCGTTCCGCTCGCCGCGCCGCCCGGGATAAAGCCGTTGAAGTAGTTCTGGCTTTCGAAGCTGCGATAGAGGTACTCGGCCTTGACCGACCATTTCGGTGCGACCATGAACTCGACACCGGCGCCGGCGGTCCAGCCGGAATGGAAGTGGCTGTCCGACATGCTGACGTTGAGCACCGTCGCCGTCATGCGGTTGTCGGCCCAGGCGTAACCGGCGGTGCCGTAGATCAGGACCTGATCGAAGGCATAGCCGATGCGGCCACGAACGGTGCCCATGTCGCGAATCTTGTCGCTGGCCGAGGCGAGGCCCGGAAAGCCTATGCTCGCGCCGACGTCGGACCAGGCAGCATCGGCTTCGACGCCGAGAACGAGGTTGCCGGTCTGCCAGTTGTAGCCGACCGTGCCGCCGGCGAAGCCGCCGCTCAGATTGCCGATGCCCGAAGAGTTTTCCTGGGCGTAGCCGCCCATCGCACCGATGTAGAAGCCGGTCCAGTTGTTGATCGCAATCGCTGCGGGCGCTTTGGTGTAGGGCCGTGCGGCAAGATCCGCGCCGAACGCAGGCGCCATCCCGAGCACGATCAAACCGGTTGTCGTCAGCAGAATTTTCTTCACTTTTGTCGTCCCTTTCGCGGTACCCAGTACGAAATTTCCTCAGCCATTCCATTTGAGGTTGCGGCGGCATCTAGCCCAAAACGGTATCCGAAGGCTGTCACCGCAAAACCACATCCGCGGCAGAAAAACGCCAACTGCAACCAGTGCGAGTGCAAATCTGGCTGGTCTACAACCAAACAAAAAGGCCGGCGCGAGGCCGGCCTTTTCGAGTTCGGATGGGTGTAGCGAAGGTCAGTACTTCGCGATCACCGGACCGCCCCAACGATAGTTCACGCGCACGGTGACGAGATCGACGTCCTGGCGGATGCGATCCGCGCCGAAGAAAACGCCACCCGGCGTGGTGAAGGTGTAGGTGCGATCCTGCATGAACAGGTGATTGTATTCGACGCCGGCCGACCAGTTGGGAGCGAAGCCGAATTCGAGACCTGCACCGACTGCTGCACCCCAGCGCGTGTCGTCGCCGGTCGTGGCGGCCACGACGTTGGTGCCGAACGCCAGGGAGCGGTACCGATCCGAAGTCACCGCGGCGCCGCCCTTCACGTAGAACAGGACGTTGTTGGCGGCCCAGCCGACCTGGCCGGTGATCAGGCCGAACGCGTCGATCTTCGAGTCGTTGATGAAGCCGTTATTGAACAGGCTGACGTTGCTGCCGTGGAAGTCGGCCCAGTTGCCCTGGCCTTCGATACCGAACACCCAGGTGCCGGTCTGCCAGCGATAGCCGATCTGGCCACCGGCCGTGCCGCCGGTTGCGTCGTGACAACCTTCGTTGGCGACGAAGGTGCCGGCCACCGTGACGAAATCCCAGCAGCCACGGCTCGAACCCCAGCCGCCGTTGCCGCCGATGTAGAAGCCGCTCCAGTCATAGACCAGGGCGATCGGCGCGGGCGGCGCCTTGGTATAGGGGCGTGCGGCCAAGTCCGCCGCAGCGGCGGGAGCAGCGAACGCAATCAGAGCAACCGTGGCTAACAGAAACTTCTTCATGGTCTATCTCCAGCCTTTTTCCGCTTCCGTTGGTCCCGAAGCGTTGAAGTTAATGACGCGAGCGCCGCGTCCCTTGGGGAAATTCATAACCCGACTCAACCGCAAATTACGTCTCCGAAATGCAACACACGCGCACCAATCAATGAGCTAACACAATGATTTAGCTATTATATTCACGTTATAAGGCGGAACTTCGGGTTCCATTTTGGTTCCATCCGGTTCCACACATTGCAACCGCTGGTTCCGCAGGGCGGAACGCGGACGTCCAACTGCACCGGATTCGAACCCATCCCATCATCGGCGAATAGTGCGGAACAAAACTGGAACTTGGCGCCGGCGATGCTATATGTGGATAACCGGCGGCTTGCCGAGGGATCGCTAAGTCGACGGCGTCCGCGAGCGTATAGGGTCGTTTGCGGATGTCCCGGACGCGGACGCGGAAAGAACAACAGGTTGAAAAATTGAAGGTGCCGGGCGCGTCAGTCGCCGGACCAGGGATTTTTGCCGGTGATTTGAGTGGAGAACGGCGATGGCAGGAAGCGTGAACAAGGTGATTCTGGTCGGCAACCTCGGCAAGGATCCTGAAATCCGGCGCACACAGGACGGGCGGCCGATCGCCAATCTGAGTATCGCGACGTCGGAAACCTGGCGCGACAAGGGCACCGGCGAGCGCAAGGAAAAGACCGAGTGGCACCGCGTGGTGATCTTCAACGAGGGACTCTGCAAGGTCGCCGAGCAGTATCTGAAGAAGGGCAACAAGGTTTACATCGAGGGCCAGCTGCAGACGCGCAAATGGACCGACCAGAGCGGGGTGGAGAAGTACTCCACCGAAGTCGTGCTGCAGGGCTTCAACTCGAACTTGACCATGCTTGAGGGCCGCGGCGGCGGTGGGGGCGGCAGCTTTGGCTCGGATGATTCCGGTGACTTCGGCTCAGGCGGTCCGGTGAGTTCGGCGCCGCGCAGGGCAGTGGCGGCCGGCGCCGGCGCCCGCAACAACGACATGGACGACGATATTCCGTTCTAGGATTTGGTCGACAGGAAACGGCCGACCCGGCTTTCAAGCATCCGGATCAAAACCGGATCCATGAATTCGTAGTCGTCGGGAATGTCGAGGCAGATGACCCGCTTGCCCTTCAAGCTGGACTGGAATTTCCGGTTCAACTTGTTGCGGTGGGTCTTCTCCATGACGAAGATGATGTCGGCCCACTCGATCTGTTCCGACGACAACGGCACGTTCGCGCCGTTCGAAATGCCGGCTGAGTCAGTCTCGATCCCAGGCCAGGTCGAGAAGATCTGTTCGGCGGTCGGGCTGCGAAGCCGATTGGCGCTGCAGATGAAAAGCACGTTGGTCACTTTGTCACTCGAATAGGCGACGGAGCCCGCCGTCGCAGGCATGTCGTAGAGCCGGAAACACGGATAGCCGCGACCAAGCCGGCCACGACGGCAAGCGTGCCTGGCTTGGCGAGAGCCTTTGAGGCCTAAATCTATTTTCGGCGGATGCGTGAGGTCCAGAGATCGCGAGCGCAGGCCGATTGCTTTGAACTTGACATTGTAAAGATATATGTAAATACTTCTTACATCGATGTGGGGGCGCTCCTCGGATCGACGTCTCGGCAAACGAGGCTCGGCAAATCAGGTCATCTGGGGAGTTTGCAATGTCCCTCGCGCCGCTGCTCGATGCCGCTCCCGCCATTCCCGTTCATGCCTTTGCGGCGATGGCGGCCTTCGCACTGGGGTTAGTCCAGTTCGCCGCGCCGAAGGGAACGCTGCCTCACCGCACGATCGGCTGGATCTGGGTCGCCCTGATGGTAATCGTCGCAGTGAGTTCGTTGTGGATCCACCATATCCGGCTGTTCGGCCCGTGGAGCCCGATCCATCTGCTGTCGATCTTCACGCTGGTCATGGTGCCGCTCGCGGTGTGGCGAGCGAGGCGCCATCGGGTAGCCGATCATCGCCGGATCATGACGATGACTTTTGTCGGCGCGCTGGTCATCGCCGGACTGTTCACACTGCTCCCCGGGCGGATCATGCACGCGGTGGTTTTCGGCCAATAAAGCGCCTGCCGGCGGGACCGAATTCACCCTCGATCGACCCTCCGAACAGCCCTTCGGCAGGGCCTCGAAGAAGGGTTCGCCGATCCCGGTAAGTCCATGAAAAAACGAGCGGAAAAAGGTGCGTTCCGGAGCGCTTCAGGGTGGTTATTGGGGCCTCGATGCGCTATATGATTCTCGACTAAAAAATGACCGGAATCCCCTTTGTCCAATCCTGAAGATGAGAAGCCCGGCGAGCCGCCGGCGCCCTCCGATATCCGTCCCGTTTCCATCCTTGACGAGATGAAACGCTCCTACCTCGATTACGCCATGAGCGTGATCGTGGCGCGCGCGCTCCCCGATGCGCGCGACGGGTTGAAGCCCGTGCATCGGCGCATTCTCTACGCGATGCACGAGAACGGCTTCGAGTGGAACAAGTCGTACAACAAGTCGGCGCGCACGGTCGGCGACGTCATCGGTAAATATCATCCCCACGGCGATCAGTCGGTCTATGACGCGCTGGTGCGTCTGGCGCAGGATTTCTCCATGCGCGTGCCGCTGATCGACGGCCAGGGCAATTTCGGCTCGGTGGACGGCGATACGGCAGCCGCCATGCGATACACCGAATCCCGCCTGACCAAGATCGCGCAGACGCTGCTCGACGACATCGACAAGGACACCGTCGATTTCCAGGCCAATTACGACAGCCGCGACCGCGAACCGACGGTACTCCCGGCGAAATTCCCTAACCTTCTGGTCAATGGCGCCGGCGGCATCGCCGTCGGCATGGCGACCAACATCCCGCCGCACAATCTCGGCGAAGTCATCGACGCCTGCGTGGCGCTGATCGACAATCCGGCGCTGACCATCGACGAGCTCATCAACATCGTGCCGGGACCGGACTTCCCGACCGGCGGCATCATCCTCGGCCGCCAGGGCATCCGCTCGGCCTATCACCTCGGCCGCGGCTCGATCGTGATGCGCGGCAAGGTGACGATCGACACCATCCGCAAGGATCGCGAAGCGATCATCGTCACCGAGATTCCCTACCAGGTGAACAAGGCCACCATGGTCGAGCGCATCGCCGAACTGGTGCGCGAAAAGAAGATCGACGGCATTTCCGATCTGCGCGACGAATCCGACCGTGACGGTTTTCGCGTCGTCGTCGAACTGAAGCGCGATGCGGTGCCCGACGTGGTGCTGAACCAGCTCTATCGCTTCACGCCGCTGCAGACCAATTTCGGCGCCAACATGGTTGCGCTGGACGGCGGCCGGCCGCAATTGATGAACTTGAAGGACCTGCTGACGCTGTTCATCGCGTTCCGCGAGCAGGTCGTCACGCGGCGCACAAAATTCCTGCTCAACAAGGCGCGCGACCGCGCCCATATCCTGGTTGGCCTCGCGATCGCGGTTGCCAATATCGACGAGATCATTCGCGTCATCAGGACCTCGCCCGATCCGAACACCGCGCGCGACACCTTGATGTCGCGCGACTGGCCGGCGCGGGATGTCGAGGCGATGATCCGCCTGATCGACGATCCTCGTCACCGGGTTGCCCCCGACGGCACCGCGCGGTTGTCGCTGGAGCAGGCCAGGGCCATTCTCGATTTACGTCTGCAGCGCCTGACCGCGCTCGGCCGCGAGGAGATTTCCGAAGAGCTCGACAAGCTCGCGGTGGAAATCGCCGACTATCTGGAAATCCTGCGCTCGCGCGCGCGCGTGCAGGCGATCATCAAGGAAGAGCTCGGCGCGGTGAAGGATGAATTCGCCACGCCGCGCCGGACCGTCATCGTCGAGCAGGAAGGCGAGGTCGAGGACGAGGACCTGATCCAGCGCGAGGACATGGTGGTCACGGTCTCGCATGCCGGCTACGTCAAACGCGTGCCGCTCTCGACCTATCGCGCCCAGCGGCGCGGCGGCAAGGGCCGTGCGGGCATGCAGACCCGCGACGAGGATTTTGTCAGCCGGCTGTTCGTGGCCTCGACCCATACGCCGATGCTGTTCTTCTCCTCGCGCGGCCAGGTCTACAAGGAAAAGGTCTGGCGGTTGCCGATGGCCGCGCCCAACGCGCGCGGCAAGGCGATGATCAACATCCTGCCGCTGGAGCAGGGCGAGCGCATCACCACCATCATGCCGCTGCCGGAGGATGAATCCTCCTGGGCCAATCTCGACGTGATGTTCGCCACCACTGGCGGCACCGTCCGCCGCAACAAGCTGTCCGACTTCGTCGATGTCCGCCGCTCCGGCATCATCGCCATGAAGCTCGGGGAGGGCGAGGCGATCGTCGATGTGCAGATCTGCACCGAGCATGACGACGTGCTGCTGACGGCGGCCGGCGGCCAGTGCATCCGCTTCCCCGTCACCGATGTGCGCGTCTTCACCGGCCGCACCTCGATGGGCGTGCGCGGCATTGCGCTCGCCGAGAACGACAAGCTGATCTCGCTGGCGATCCTGCGCCATGTCGAGGCCACGTCGGACGAGCGGTCGGCCTATTTGAAGATGCGCCGCGCGGTCGCCGGCGAAACCGCGGTCGAGGAGCCTGCGGATGCCGAGGGCGAGGAGAGCGCAGGTTCGCTCCAGCTCTCGCAGGAGCGCTACGCCGAAATGTCGGCGCAGGAGCAGGTGGTGCTGACGGTCTCCGTCAACGGCTACGGCAAGCGCACCTCGTCCTACGAATACCGCACCACCGGCCGCGGCGGCAAAGGCATCGTCGCGATGAGTGTCAACAACCGCAACGGCAAGCTGGTGGCATCATTCCCGGTGGAGGATGCCGACCAGATCATGCTGGTGACCGACAAGGGCCAGTTGATCCGCTGCCCGGTGGAGGACATCCGCATCGCCGGCCGTTCGACGCAGGGCGTCATCGTGTTCGACACCGCCGAGGACGAGCACGTCGTGTCGGTCGAGCATATTTCCGAAGACGAGAACGGCGAGAACGGGAACGGCGGCTAGCGCCGCCGGCCCCTGTGAGTAGCAGTGAGTAGCCCGGGTGAAGCGGAGCGCAACCCGGGGTCAGCCTATCGGCTGGCGAGACCGGTCCCCGGATTGCGCTTCGCTCCATCCGGGCTACGCGCCAGATCACTCGGTGGCGGACGCCAGCGGCGCTTCGCGCGGCACGACGATCCGGATTTTCGTTCCGGCGCCAGGCCTGGTTTCGAGATTGATCCGGCCCCCTAAGCGATTGGTCACGATGTTGTGGACGATGTGCAGACCAAGGCCGGTGCTGCCCTGGTCGCGCCGGGTCGTGAAAAACGGATCGAACACCTGGCGCTTGACTTCCGGGCTCATGCCGCAGCCATTGTCTGAAAACAGCACCTCGACGTTGTGCTTGCCCGACGCCTGTGCCGCGATGTGCACGGATCCCCGTGCGCCCTCCGGAAAGGCGTGCACCGCGGAATTGACAACGAGGTTGGTGAGCACCTGGCCGTAAGGTCCGGGATAGCTGTTCATGGCGAGATCGGGCTCGCATTCGACGTTGACCACGAGGTTTCTGCGCAGGGCGAACCGCAATCCCTTGACGACCTGCTCGGTCACCTCTGCGAGATCAAAGGCTCTGCGGTCCGAAACGTTGCGATCCGCCGCAACCTGCTTGAACGACTGTATCAAATCGATCGCGTGATTGAGATTGATCATGATTTGCGACGACGCCTCCCGGCCCGCCGCAATGTATTCAGCCAGGGTCGACCGGCGCACGCCGCCGCTCGCGACATCGGCTTCAAACCGATCGGTCTTGTTCAGGAGTGCCGAGGCGACGGTCAGGCTGGTGCCGACGGGGGTGTTGAGCTCGTGGGCGACACCCGCCACCAGCCTTCCGAGCGCCGCCAGCTTCTCGGTCTGTACGAGACTGTCCTGCGCGGTGCGGAGATCGTCGAGCGATTGCGACAGTTGCCGCGTGCGTTCCTGCAGCTCGGTGAACAGCCGCGTGTTCTCGATGGCGATGACCGCCTGACCGGCGAAGGTTTTCAGGAGTTCGACCTGCGCCTTGGGAAACAACTGCGGCTCAAGCCGCATGACCGCGATGGCGCCGATCGCGACCTCGTCGCGCAACATCGGCACGACGAGGATGCTGCGATAGCCCGATGTTCTCTGCAGCTCGCTGTATCCGCCGGAGACGAGCACATCCGGCTCGTGCACGACGCGGCGTTCGCGGATGGCGACCGAGATCAGATTGTTGCTGGTCAGCGGGGCAGGGTAGGCCTTGCGCACCGCGGCCACCGATTCCGCCGAGAACTGATCGTAGGCGACCAGATGGACATGATCGCCATCCCGGCGATAGACGGCGCTGAGCACGCTCTGGCAAAGCCGCGCTGCGTTCTTGATGATCCGGTCAAACACCGGCTGGATGCCGGTCGGCGAGTCCGAGATCAGGCTCAGGATCTCGGCGGTTGCGGCCTGGCGCTCCCTGGCTTCCTGAAGTTCGAGGGCAAGCTGTTCGAATTCGGTCTTGGCGGGACTTTCGGCTTTCGTTTTTGCGGGACTGGAGGCGCGTGCCGCTTTTGCCGCAGGGCGGCGCCTTGCCGTGACCGTCGCGCGGCTTCTTGGTCTTGTTGGTCCGTCGCCTGCTTTCATTTCCTTGCCCCAAGCCTCGGGATGGGCCCATGGTATCGGCTTAAGCCGGCAAAGGGGAAGGGTATCCGTGGTCCGCTGGGTCAAAACAGAACTACGGCTGTTTTGCCGCGTCCGCCTTCCTGCATTCTCCTTTTGTCGAACAGTATTCCTCCGGCGTTGGAAAACCCTGTCTCGTAGTGCATGTGCTCGCCATGTGCTGAACTTCTGCTGGTTTGTGCGAGTGGCGGATATGAGTAGTTTTCGTCGTGTTCAGGCTTTACTTCAAAGCATTGATGAAATGGCCAAGCTGATTGCTGAACTTCATGATCTTCGAATGCGGGTTCGGCGGGCCGAAGCGACAGCGCTTGCCAGGGGGCATGTCGCCGCAAGAAAGTCGGGCGGCGCCGTTGCCGATTTGACCCGGCGGACGGTTGCGGTGAGGCTCAACTGAGCGGGCTACGCGCAGGCGTCACTCAATCGTCAGCCCCGCCTTCTGGATCAGCGGCACCCAGCGATCGATTTCCGACTGGACGTAGGCGCGGAATCCGGCCGGCGTGTTGGTGGCATCATCAGGCATTTCCAGGCCGAGCGGGGCGAGGCGGGCGCGCAGGGTTGCATCCTGGGTTGCCTTGCGGATCGAGGCGTTGAGCCGCTCCACGATCGGCTGTGGCGTTCCCTTGGGCGCAAGGAATCCGAGCCAGACCGGGAAGTCGAGGCCGGCCACGTTGAACTCGTTGGTGGAAGGCACGTCAGGCAGGGTGGAAATCCGCGCCGAGCGGAAGACCGCCAGCGGCCGCACGGTCTTTGCCTGAATCTGGGCCAGCGCGGTGAGCGACACCTCGACCATGTAGTCGATCTGGCCCGCGATGAGATCGTTCATCGCAGGGCCCGTTCCGCGATAGGAGACCAGATTGACCTTGGTGCCGAGCCGCACGTTGAGCATGGCGGCGCCCATGTGGGCCGACGAGCCGGGTCCGGCGGTGCCGGCGTTGAGCTTGGCCTCGTTGGCGCGGACGTAATCCACGAACGCCTTGAAATTATCCGGCGGAAGGTCGCGCTTGACGATGAGCACCTGCGGAAGGTCGCCGAGCAATCCCAGATGTTCGTAATCCGTGATCGGGTTGTACTTCAGGTTCTTGTAGAGCCCGACACTGGATACGTGCGTGCCGGCCTGGCCGATCTGGATCGTGTAGCCGTCAGGCGTCGCGCGCGCCGCCCGGGTCGAGCCGATCGTTCCGCCGGCGCCGGCGACGTTTTCGACCACCAGCGTCTGCCCGAGGTCGCGCGAGAGGAATTCGGCATAGATGCGCGCGATCGCGTCGGTCGGCCCGCCCGCGGCGAAGGGGACGATGACGTTGATCGGCCGGTCCGGGTAGTTCGTCTGCGCACGCAGGATCGAAGGCAAGCAGAGTGCACTTGCCAGGCCGAAAGTGACGGCACGGCGGTCAAGCGTGCGGGTCGCCATGATGTCGTTCCTCCCAGATGTATTGTTTGTTTATCGCTTGGTCTGACGGGCAATTACGCGGTCGACCATCTCCGCGGCCGTTCCGAGATAGTTGGATGGTTCGCACAAGGCGGCGAGCCGGTCGCGCGGAAGCGCGGCTGCGATCGCCGGGCGTCTCAGCAATGCGTCAAGCAGCGCATCGCCGCGCTCGAACGCGTCGCGGCAGGCGGCGTAGACCTCGTCATGGGCAAGCTGACGGCCAAGTGCGGGCGCGAGCCCCATCATGACGGCTTCGGCGACGATCAGGCCGCGGGTGGACTGGAGGTTTCGCTTCATCGCCTCGGGATCGACGATCAGGCCGGACAGCATGAATTGCGCCTGCGCCAGCGAGCCGGAGGTCAGAAGACAGACCTGGGGCAGGGCCAGCCATTCGCAATGCCAGGGCCCGGTGGCGCGCTCGAGATCCTGAACCATGGCATCGAGCATCAGCGAAGCGGCGTCGCGCGAGGCTTTTGCGTTCGCCAGCAGGATTTCCGACGAGATCGGATTGCGCTTCTGCGGCATGGTCGAGGATGCGCCGCGATGCGAGGAGAACGGTTCGAACACCTCGCCGATCTCGGTCGCCATCAGGATCATGACGTCATAGCCGATCTTGCCGAGTGCGCCGCAGATCACCGCAAGCGTTTGCACGACTTCGACAAGCCCGTCGCGGGCGACGTGCCAGGTGATGTCGGGCTCGCCAAGACCGAGGGCGAGCGCGTACTCGGCACGCACGTCCAGCCCGCGTGCGCCGAGTGAGGCCAGCGTTCCCGCGGCGCCGCCGAGCTGCGCCTGAAGGGCGCGCGGCTTGGCTTGCTCGAGCCGGTCGGCCGAGCGCTGCAGCGCCGAGAGCCAGATCGCCGCCTTGTGCCCGAAGGTGATCGGCAGCGCCTGCTGAAGATGGGTTCGCCCGGCCATCGGCGTATCGCGGTGGAGGCGGGCGAGATCGGCGAGCGTGCCCATGACCTCGGTGAGCTGGGCTTCGATCAGCGCGACCGCCTCGCGCAGTTGCAGCACGGTCGCGGTATCCATGATGTCCTGGGTGGTCGCTCCCCAATGCAGGTAGCGGCCGGCTTCGCCCAGTTGCTCCGAAAGCTGGCGGACCAGGCCGACGATGGGATAGCCGACATTCTCGGTGTCGCGTTTCAACTGCGCGCGATCGAGCACGACCGCCGGCGCTTGGCGCGCGATGGCCTCGGCCGCCTCGCGCGGAATCACCCCGGTTTCGCCCTGCGCGGTGGCGAGCGCCACTTCAGCCTGCACATAGGCCCGGAGCAGGGCGTCGTCGGAAAACACCGCCCGCATGGCCGGCGTCGAGAACACGTCGCGATAGAGGGCGCTGTCGGACATCGTGCTGGCCACGGCGGTCATTTCACTCCCTGTTAATATGTACGGCCATATCAATGATATGTACAAATTTGTCAAGTGCGGGATGCGGGGCTGGCGCGGTCATGGTATGGGAGCCGCCAACCCGCGAGAATCGTTCGACATGCCAATCTACGAGGACATCGCCCGCGATCTCTTGGAGGCGATCCACCGGGGCCAGTACCCCGTCGGTGGCCTGATCCCGACCGAACTGGAGCTTGCTGCGCGCTACGATGTGAGCCGGCAGACCGTGCGGGCCGCGATGCGCCGGCTCACGGAGCTTGGGGCGGTGTCGCGCCGCAAGGGCTCCGGCACGCGGGTTGAGACGCGCGAGCGTCCGCAAGAGAGCTTTCAGCAGACGCTCGGCTCATTGAGCGATCTCGTTGCGCTCGCCGCGGCGACCGATCGCGACATCAGAAGCATCGAAACCATCGTGATGGACCGCAAGGCGGCGCGGCGCTTCGCCTGTCAGCCCGGTTCGCGCTGGCGGAAGATCGCCTATGTTCGTGCGTCGACAAAGCCCAAGACTCCGCCTTTGGCCTGGGTCGATTGCTATGTCGAGGAGAGCTATGCGGATGCGGTCAGCAACATCAGGAAGGATCGCCGTCTGGTCTGCGACATGATTGCAGACAGCTACGGCGTGATCGCCACCGAAGTACATCAAACCGTTGCCGCGACCGTGGTGCCGAACGAGTTTGCCAAGGCTCTGGGAGCAGATGCCGGATCGCCCGCGCTCGAAGTCATCCGCCGATATCTCGACTCGCACGGCCGCCTGTTCGAAATATCGGACAGCACCCATCCCGCCGGGCGATACGTCGTGACCTCGGTGCTTAAGCGCGTCGGCAATACGGGGACGACAGAGGGCCGCGCGACGCGATCTTCCGGCAAGAAATCGCGAGCCTAGAGCAGCCGGGCCTCTGGCGCGCAGCCGGCGGGGCAACAGGTTTGCGCAAACGCGGGCGATGATATCAGCGCATATGCCAAAACCAGGATTACAAGCTTGAGATATCGCATTGCCGTCCCGGCACTCCGCTCCGCGCGCGCGGCGTTGCGGATTGAGGGGCAGTCCCCGAAGGGTTGCCGAGCGCGCAAGGGACGGGGACCCTGCGGCGGGTGTTAGCCACCGGACCGATGCAAGTACGGATCCACGGACGCAGCTAACAGCGTCGCCAATTGGGTGGCCGTAGGCGTGGACTGCTTTTCGGGCGGCAGCGAGCCGACAGAAAGGACAGCCAGTCCTGCACCAGCGGCAACTAACGCAATTGCAGCAAGGTATTCGATCCTCATGGCGATGGTTCCTCCATCGGCCCCACAAACTAACCGGACACTTTCTGAAATGGTTCCCGAGCATATCTAATTCTGTCTAATTGCGGCCGTTGCTCTCTTCGCTGCAGCAAGCACCATGCCGCGGTCGCGCTGCCGGTGCAGTCTTGGCGCTCCGATTTCCCCTTCCGTCTAAACGGCGTCACGATCAGAAGGGAACGAAAGCTCCGGTCAAGACTTTAGAAGCACGAGACCGTCGCTCGCCGTTAACTACACGGCGCATGTCGCGGATGGCCAAAGGTTCCTACTGCAGGGCCCGCTGTTCTCAAGAGAAGCGCTCGCGCAGATAGCCAAAAGCGGCGGTCTCCGGTTCCGTTCAGAATTGCCAGCCGTGCTCGCAAGCGGAGCTGCGAGGGGTGGACGCCAATGCTGGCGCTTTCTTACCCGAACGAGGCTTCGTTATGCGCAACCGCATCGACATAGATTCCAAACACAGCCGAGCAATCGTTCAAGAGATCGGGGAGAGACTACACACGTTCCTGCAAGAAGAGCCGGAACTCCCGGAGAGCCTTAGAACGCAAATCGACCGGCTCTGCGAATTGGAAGAGCACCATCAATCCATTCCAGCGGCTGAGCGCTGGGATAACGTCGCCATTAAGCCGCTTGGGGCAGCACAGGCGGCTCGGCTGACACGGACGAGCAATGCCATCGGTGAAGCGCCGTGCGTCAAAAATTCTGGATGAGTACGGTGCGGCGCAATCCGAATTGATCGGCAAAGCCGTCGTGCTTACCGACGGCAAGGCAGGCACTGTAGAGAACATTTGGCTCGATGAATTGCACGGGCTTAGGATTTCCATCAAAGGTCATGAGGGAAGATGGCCGGTCTCAACCATCAAGCTTACGGAGTCCTAGGCCTCGCGGCTGCGGGTTACGCAGATCGCGCGCTCCTTTCAAAGCAAGTAGCCCGCATGAGCAAAGCGATATGCGGGGATCGGCGCCAACCAAAACCCGGATGTCTCGGAGCTTGTCATCGAGCGCGCATTCGCGCGACCCGTTGGCTCATCCGGGCTACGCTTGCCGCTTTCTGCCCTAAGCTTTCCTGCCATCCTGCTTACCAATCACGCAGCGCCATCCGGCGAGGCGCTCGGCCGGATGCTGGTTCATCCACTCGGCAAGCTGCGGCATGCCCATCATGCAGGATTGCATCGAGACGTCGGCGAAGTCCGAGGTGGTCACGGTCTGCTCGTGGCAATTTGCCGGAGCGGAAAGGCTGCAGAGCACCGCGATGACCTTGATCACGACAGGAGACCCCCGTCGCTGCGATGGGCATTGGCGCCGCTGGCCGAGTGACTTATCGGTGCCTTATCAAGCCGCTCCCTGACCGGATCAGCCGGCGGGAAGATGCTGTCATACATCGCGCGGGCTTCCCGAACCAGGCGGGCTCGCTCGCGTTCAGCCTTCGGCACAAATCGAATAACTTCGCCCATATTCGCTCCGATCGCTCAAAGAAGGAGTCCAGCTTTAGATGATGATAATCATTCGATACCGACGTAGGATCTCAGCCCCATTTTTGAAGCTGTGCTGGCGGTAACGAAAGAATAAAAAGCTCGTGACCGTCGCGGGGAACCCAAACGCCGTTACCTCATCTGGACAACGACCTTCCCCTTGGTCCGCCCCTTCTCGAGATACGCGAGCGCCTCCTTCGCTTGTTCGAATGGAAATACCTTGTCGATCACCGGCCGGATGCGCCCCGCCTTGAGAAGCTCACGGATCTCTGCGAGCTGGCTACCATCTGGATGCACGAACAGGAACGAATAGGCGACGCCGCGTTTCCCGGCGTGGCGAATTATCTTGCGGCTCAGCAACCCGAACATGAACACGATCCCAAGCTGTCGGACGACATCCTTCGCGCGATTAGGAAAAGGCTGGAGCGCTGATCTCGCGGCAAGTGGCCCGCTTGCGCAAAGCGGATATGCAGAGGATCGGCACAACCAAAACCCGGATATCGCGTGGCTCATCCGGGCTACGCTTGCTAACCGTGGAAGTAGCAAAATTACAATTGCGCGGACCTACAACCTGTGGCCTATGTCGGCTGGACATTATAGCTTGGGTTAATTATGCGACGCTATATATCGTGGGCTTTGGTGCTCTGCCTTGTTGCTCAATTCGGTGGATGCGCATCCTCCCCGGTTCCCGAAGCAGCGCTTGAAGTTCGACCTCAGCCGAAGCTGCGGGATGCGCGGATCGCGAGACTATATTTCCTGCGCGAGAAGGGACTTGTCGGCACTGAAGTGGGAATCAAGATCGATGGCAAGCCGGTCGGTTCGGTAGCTAAAGGATTGTATTTCATCGTAGACAAGCCGCCCGGACAGTACCGGATAGCCTGTGCGAATCCGATCTCGATGGATTATGAAACCGAAATACAAATCGAAGGTGGACGAACATACTATTTCGGCATCGGTACACCACAGGTGTCTGCACCGGGTCAAAACCTTCTCAATCAGGCTGTTGCAGGCAGCAGCGGAGAACAAATGCGCCCGACGTCCCCGCTCATGGCGGGCTTTTCCGGGGCGGCCCTCTATCAAATCGATGCAGCAG
>Ga0081540_1002363_pt1 | contig 15406 bp, 16 predicted proteins | sample TabmetS2T1R1_FD_71024 | JGI IMG/M metagenome (GOLD analysis project Ga0081540, IMG submission 71024) | Tabebuia heterophylla rhizosphere microbial communities from the University of Puerto Rico - S2T1R1 | ecosystem: Host-associated > Plants > Roots > Rhizosphere ... | reverse complement strand
GCTCTCGGTCCCATCGCCCCAAAGGGGACAGATGGAGCCGGCCGCGGCCGGCGGTGCTGACCACCGCGCGGGCCGTGCCCCCGGCCCCGTCGCCGAGCAGCAGCTCCTCGCCGACCCGCAGCCGCGCGACGTCGGCCGCGTGGTGCCCCTCCGGACCGTCCAATGTGAACTGCGACCCGGCGGGGAGCGCGTCGATCAGAAAGAGCGGCGTTGTCACCCGCCGACCCGCAAGCTCCCGGCTCCGCTCACGCGTGGCCGTTGAAGGCGTCCCGCATGCGGGAGAAGAAGCCGCCCTGCTTGGTGAGCTCGGCGACCTCCTCGCCCCTGGTCTTGGCGAAGTCGCGCAGCATCCGCTCCTGGTCGGCGGTGAGCTTGGTCGGGGTGCGGACGTCGAGGTGCACGAACAGGTCGCCCCGGCCGGTCGCGCGCAGGTGCGGGACGCCCTTGCCCCGGATGCGCACCGTCGACGCCGGCTGGGTACCGGCGCGCAGCTCCAGGGTCTCCTCCCCGTCCAGCGTCTTGATCGTCAGCCGGGTGCCGAGCGCGGCGGCGGTCATCGGTACCGTCACCCGGCAGTGCAGGTCGTCCCCCTTGCGGGAGAACACGTCGTGCTGCCGCTCGTGGATCTCGACGTAGAGGTCGCCGGGCGGGCCGCCACCGGGGCCGACCTCGCCCTGGCCGGCCAGCCGGATGCGCATCTGGTCCTCGACGCCGGCCGGGATCTTCACGGTCAGCGTGCGGCGGGTGCGGACCCGGCCGTCTCCGGCGCAGGTCGGGCAGGGGCTCGGGATCACCGTGCCGAAGCCACCGCACGCGGCGCACGGGCGGGACGAGACGACCTGGCCGAGGAAGGTCCGCTGCACCGACTGGACCTCGCCCCGGCCGCCGCACACCTCGCAGGTGGCGACGTGGGTACCGGCCGCCGTGCCGGCGCCCTGGCAGGTCTGGCAGGCGACGGCGGTGTCGACGGTGATCGGCGCCTCCACGCCGAACGCGGTCTCGTGCAGTTCCAGCGGCAGCGGCAGGATCGCGTCGGCGCCCGGCCGGGTGCGCGGGCGGGGTCCGCGCGACGCTCCGGCGGTGCCGAAGAAGGCGTCCATGATGTCCTGGAAGCCGACGAACGGCCCCCCAGCGGGGCCGCCCGGACCGCCCATGCCCCCGCCGCCGGGGGCGAGCGGGTCGCCGCCGAGGTCGACGATCTGCCGTTTCTGGTCGTCGGAGAGCACCTCGTAGGCGGCGTTGATCTCCTTGAACCGCTCCTGGGCGCTCGGCTCGGGGTTGATGTCCGGGTGGTACTGCCTGGCCAGCTTCCGGTACGCGCGCTTGATGTCGTCCGCGCTGGCGTCCCGGGGTACGCCGAGAATCCCGTAGTAGTCCTTGGCCACTGCTGCTATGCCCTCACTCAGTTCTGCGCCAGGATTTCACCGACGTAACGCGCAACGGCACTGACCGTGGCGATGTTTCCCGGATAGTCCATCCGGGTCGGTCCGAGGACTCCCATCCCCCCGACCACCGTGCCGCTGGGACCGTAGCCGGTGCTGACCACCGAGGTGGCCCGCAGGTGCTCGATCTCGTTCTCGTCGCCGATGAGCACCCGGGTCACCCGCGGCTCCGGCTCGCTCGACCCGATCAGCTTGAGCAGGATGACCTCCTCCTCCAGCGCCTCGAGGATCGGCCGCAGCGACCCCTGGAAGTCCAGGATGCCACCGCGTGTCAGGTTGGCCGTGCCGGCCAGCGCGATGCGCTCCTCACCCCGCTCGACCAGGGTCTCCAGCAGCAGCGTGGCCAGCACCGACATCGCCGGGCGCAGGGCCGCCTCGATCTCCTCGGCCAGGTCCTGCACCAGCGGCGGGGTGTCGGCCAGCCGCTGCCCGCCGAGCTTGTCGTTGATCGCCGTGCGCAGCCGCAGCACGTCGGCCTCGGCCACCGGCTCGGGCAGCTCGACCACCCGCTGCTCGACCCGGCCGGTGTCCGCGATCATCACCAGCATCAGCCGGGTGGTGGAGACCGGTACCAGTTCCAGGTGCCGCACCCTCGAGCGCGACAGGCTCGGATACTGCACGACCGCGACCTGGCGGGTGAGCTGCGCGAGCAGCCGCACTGTGCGGTGCACCACGTCGTCGAGGTCCACCACGCCGACCAGGAACCGCTCGATCGCCCGGCGCTCGGCCGGGGACAGCGGCTTGATCCGCGACAGCTTGTCGACGAACAGCCGGTACCCCCGGTCGGTCGGCACCCGCCCGGCGCTGGTGTGCGGCTGGCGGATGTAGCCCTCCTCCTCCAGCACGGCCATGTCGTTGCGGATCGTGGCCGGGGAGACCTGCAGGTGGTGGCGCTCGACCAGGGCCTTGCTGCCGACCGGCTCCTGGGTGGCGACATAGTCCTCGACGATGGCGCGCAGCACCTCGAGCTTGCGCTCGTCGAGACTCATCTGCCCACCCCTCACCCGCTGGCACTCCGCCGTAACGAGTGCCAGTCTACGTCCGCCGCCCGGCCCACGCGATCGGCGCGACGGTCAATCGTCGGCCGCGCCGTGCCGGGGTGTCCCGGGCGCACCTGCTGGCAGAGCTAGACATCGACCCCTACCGTGTCGGCATGACCCAACCACCAACGCAGTCCCCCGACCCGGCCGGTGGCCAACCGGGCCAGCCGGCCCAGCCCTACGGGCAGCCCCACCCTCCGCAACAGCCGACCTACGGTCAGCAACCGCCGGCCGGCGGGTACCCGCCTCCCGGGTACGGCCAGCAGCCGCCGCAGGGCGGTTACCCTCCGCCCGGCTACCCGCCCGCCGGTGGGTACCAGCAGGCTCCGCCGCCCGGGCCGCCCCCGCCCGGGTACGCCTCGCAGGAGGACCGGACCTGGGCCCTGGTCGCCCACTTCGGTGGCGCACTCGGCTGCCTGATCAGCGGCGGGGTGCTCAGCTTCGTGGCGCCGCTGGTCGCCCTGCTCGGCCGGGGCAGCCAGTCGCCGACCGTGCGGGAGCACGCCAAGGCGGCGCTCAACTTCTTCATCCCGGTGGCCGGCGTGGCGCTGATCCTGGGCGTGCTGCGGGTCTGCGGCGCGTTCAACTTCGGACTGGTGGGTAGCCTGTTCGGCTGGCTCGTCGGCCTGGTCGAGTTCGCGCTGTGGATCGTCGGTCTGATCTTCGGCATCCTCGCCGGCATCAAGGCCAACGAGGGCCAGCTCTACCGGTACCCGCTGAACCTGTCGATCATCAAGTGAACAGGCTCCCGGACCGCCCCGTCCGGGAGCCATTACTACGTCAACACCGCCGTGTCATCCCCGGCGGAGAAGATGTCGACAATAAGTCAGTTGGGAATATGGCGGGACTTGATCGGTACACCTACCGTGTCGCACATGACCGAACCTGCCAACCCCTTCTCGGAGCCGGACGCCGCAGGCACCGGATCCGCAGGAGAGCCCATCGTGCCGTCGCAGCCGGGGCCGCCCCCGCCCCCGCCGCCGGCCTACTCCGACCCGAGCGGCTACCCGCCGCCCGGGTTCCCGCCGCCCGGGCCGGCCGTGGCCCCTCCCGGGTATGCCAGCGCCGACGACAAGACCTGGGCCCTGATCGCACACTTCGGTGGCGCGGCGGGGATGTTCGTCGGCGGCGCCGCGCTGGGCTGGGTCGCTCCGCTGATCGCGCTGGTCAGCAAGGGCAACCAGTCGCCGACCGTCCGCGCACACGCGATCGCGGCACTCAACTTCCAGATCCTCTGGTCGATCGTCGGAGCCATCGGCTACATCACGCTGTGCCTGATCATCGGCATCGCCATCCTGCCGATCGCGTGGCTGATGGGCGTGATCTTCGGGATCATCGCCGGCGTCAAGGCCAACGAGGGCCAGCTCTACAAGTACCCGGCCTCGATCTCCATCGTGAAGTAGGCCAGACAGTCGTGCCCGGGCCGGACCTGCTCCGGCCCGGTACGAGGAGCGCTCCGGGGCGGGGCTCAGGGCAGCAGATCGCGGACGACCGCGTCGGCCAGCAGCCGGCCGCGCAGCGTCAGCACCGCCCGACCCGACGCGTACCCCTCGGGCTCCAGCAGTCCGTCGTCGAGCGCGCGCCGCGCCGCCTCCCGCCCCGCGTCGTCCAGTGTGGACAGTGGCAGCCCCTCGGCCAGCCGCAGCCGCAGCATCACGTCCTCCTCGCGGCGCTGGACGCCGGTGAGCACCTCCCGGCCGGCGCCCGGCGAGACGCCCTCGGCCAGCCGGGCGGCGTAGGTCGCCGGGTGCTTCACGTTCCACCAGCGCACCCCGCCGACATGGCTGTGCGCACCGGGACCAAGGCCCCACCAGTCGCCACCTGTCCAGTACCCGACGTTGTGCCGGCAGCGCGCCTGCGGCCCGGCGGCCCAGTTGGACACCTCGTACCAGTCGAGTCCCGCGCCGGACAGCGTGTAGTCCGCCGCCAGGTAACGGTCGGCGGCCACGTCGTCGTCCGGGTACGGCAGCTCACCCCGGCGCATCCGGCCGGCCAGCCGGGTGCCCTCCTCGACGATCAGCGCGTAGGCGCTGACATGGTCCACCCCGGCGGCCAGCACCGCGTCCAGCGAGCCGGCGAAGTCGGTGGCCGTCTCCCCCGGCGTGCCGTAGATCAGGTCGAGGTTCACGTGCCCGAAGCCGGCCTCCCGCGCCTCCGCGGCCGCCCGCGCCGCCCGGCCGGCCGTGTGCCGCCGATCGAGCACGGCCAGGACATGCGGGGCGGTGGACTGCATGCCGAGCGAGATCCGGGTGAACCCGGCCGCGCGCAGGGCGGACAGCGACGCGGGGTCCACCGACTCCGGGTTGGCCTCGGTGGTCACCTCGGCGTCCGGGGCCAGCCCCCAGACCCGGTCGATGCCGTCCAGGATCCGGCCCAGCTCGCCCGGGGCCAGCAGGGTCGGGGTACCGCCGCCGACGAAGACGGTGTCCACCCGCGGGACGGCACCGTCCAGTACCCGACGCGCCAGGTCCAGCTCGGCGAGCACCCGGTCGGCGTACCCGTCCGGATCCACCCCCTCGCCCGCCGTGTACGTGTTGAAGTCGCAGTACCCGCACCGGGACGCGCAGAACGGCACGTGCACGTAGACGCCGAAGCCCCGCGCACCGACCTCGGTCAGCGCGCCCTCCGGCAGCGCACCGTCGGCCGGTACCGGCTCTCCGTCCGGCAGCACCCCAGGCATGCCTACTAGTGTGCCGGCATGGAAACCTCGCCGACGCTGCCGGTCCGGTACGCCTCCCGGGAGGGTGTGGCCCGGCTCACCCTCGACCGGCCCGAGACCCGCAACGCCCTGTCCGGCGCCATGATCGACGGACTGGTCTCCGGGCTGGCCCGGGCGAGCGCCGACCCGGCTGTCCGGGTGGTGGTGCTCAGCCACACCGGAATGGTGTTCAGCTCCGGCGCCGACCTCAAGGAGACCGCCGCGGCGCTGGCCGGCGACGGGGTGCCGGCGGCCCGGCTGGGGGAACTGCTCGCCGCCGTGTGCGAGTGCCCGAAGCCGGTGGTCGCCCGGGTCTCCGGGCCGGCCCGGGCCGGTGGGCTGGGCCTGATCGCCGCCGCCGACATCGCGGTCTGCACGGTCGACGCGTCGTTCGCCTTCAGCGAGGTGCGCATCGGCGTGATCCCGGCGGTCATCTCCGCGACCGTGCTGCCCCGGCTGGCCGGCCGGGACGCCGCCGAGCTGTTCCTCACCGGGGCCGCGTTCGACGGGGTACGGGCGGCCCGGATCGGGCTGGTCAACGCCGCGGTACCGGCGGCCGAGCTGGACGCGACCGTCGACGCGTACGTCGCCGACCTGCTGCGCGGCGCGCCCGGCGCCCTGGCCGGTACCAAGGCACTGCTCCGGGACTCGACTACCTTGCGTGATGATCTGGCCCGGCTGACCGAGCTGTCGGTCGCGTACTTCCGCTCGGCCGAGGGCCGGGAAGGCATCCAGGCGTTCCGGGAAAAGCGCGATCCAGGCTGGATCATCCAATTCTGACACGGGATCCCGAATTCGTGCCGGCCTCGATTGGCTGCTGGGCGTAGCGTTGAGGTGGGCGTACTCTGATCGCCTGACCACATTGGAGGGTTACCGTGCGTGTCCGGGTGATCCTGGCGGTATTCGCGGCATTGGCCGTGCTCGCCGGGGTCGGCGTCTATGTCGCGGTGCGCAGCCTGTCCGCCGGGCTCCCGCTGCACCTGGTCACCCAGCAGTGCGTGGTGACCGGATCGGACCCGCAGGACAAGGTGACCCTCCAGCCGTCACAGATGGCCAACGCGGCCACCATCGCCGCCGTCGGGATCCGGCGCGGGCTGCCCAGCGACGCGGTGGTCGTCGCGCTGGCGACCGCCCTGCAGGAGTCGAAGCTGGAGAACCTGGCCGGCGGTGACCGCGACTCCATCGGGCTGTTCCAGCAGCGACCCAGCCAGAACTGGGGCACACCGCAGGAGATCTCGGACCCCCGCTACGCCGCCGGCGCGTTCTACAGCGCTCTGGTGAAGGTACGCGGCTGGCAGGACCTCCCGGTCGAGGACGCGGCGCAGGCCGTGCAGCGCTCCGCCGACGGCAAGGCCTACCAGCGCTGGGTCGACGAGGCGCAGGTGCTGTCCGCCGCGCTGACCGGCGCGGCCGGCAACGCGGTGGCCTGCACGATCACCGACCAGCCCGCCCGGCGCGGGCCGGCCGCGGCGACCGCCCTGGCGCAGTCGTTGGCGATCGACTGGGGGCACGTCGACGCGGTGGCCGACTCCCGGCTGCTCGGGGTTGAGCTCGCCGTCGACGGGGACCGCGCCGGGTGGCAGTACGCGCACTGGCTGGTCGCGCACTCGGCCGACCAGAACGTGAAGAGCGTGCGCTTCGGGGACGAGGTGTGGACGGCGAAGGCGGGCACGTGGAGCCGCGGCAGCGGGGACCGCACGGTGGCCGCAGGCGACCGCGTCGTCGCCGAGGTATATGCGGAGAGTTAGCGACTAACTGCCCACCGCACACAAACCGGCCGGTCGGTGCGCTTTCCCCACGATCGGCCACCTGCCCGGGCTTGAACAGCGCGTTACCATCGTCGGCGGACCGGCACAGGGCCGGCTCCGGGCACGCGGGAACGCCTTCGCCCGGCCCCGGCGCAGGGGCGGCGGAGCGGATCAGGGAAGGTCGGTAACGCCATGGAAGCAGCCAGGCCCTCGTTCGACTACGGCGGCCGGACCGGCTACGAGCCGATATCTGAGACGGACCGCAAGGAGTTCCACGAGCAGGGCTTTCTGCTGCTGCGCAACGTGCTGACCGAGGACCACCGGGCCGCGCTCGAGGCGGCCGTGGACCGGGTCTACGAGGAGGAGAAGGCGGCCGGGCGCACCACCAAGGACGGCACCCTGCACCTGCTCGGCTTCCTGGAGCGCGACGACCTGTTCGGCGACCTGCTCACCCACCCGGTCTCCTTCCCGTACATGTGGGGCCTGGCGGGCTGGAACCTCTACAGCCACCACAACCACCTGGACGTCACGCCGCCGGCGCGCGAGCCCGAGAAGCCCTACTGGGGCTGGCACCAGGACGGGTACCGGCAGAACTCCGACCCGGAGACGATGGACCCGAACCTGCCCCGGCCGATGTTCTCGCTGAAGGTCGCCTACGTGCTGTCCGACCTGTCGCAGACCGGCCGCGGCGCGACCAAGGTGATCCCGGGCAGCCACCTGTGGAACTCGCTGCCCCGTCCGGCCGACCTGACCGTGCACAACCCGGACCCCGAGGGCACCCTGGAGATCACGGCGAACCCGGGTGACGCGTTCATCTTCGACCGCCGCCAGTGGCACTCGCGCTCCACGAACCTGTCCAGCATCACGCGCAAGATGCTGTTCGTCGGCTACACCTACCGGTGGATCCGACCGCTGGACGAACTGCACCCCGACATGGACGGCGCGTGGTGGGCCAACCGGACGCCGGTACAGCGGCAGCTGTGTGGCGAGGGTACGCACACGGCGAACTACTGGGGCATCAACTGGGACGGGTACATCGACGACGAGATCCCGCTGCGCAAGGAGCTGAAGACCCGGGGCCTGCTCGACCGCAGCATCCCCTGGTTGCGCTGACCCGCGGTATCCCGCCGGCTGCGCTAGTCCCCTCACAGCAGAAGGCCCGCCCCCCGGTCGAGGGGCGGGCCTTGTTGCTTTCCGGGGTCAGTACCTGCGGCTGATCCCCCGGGCACCGATGCCGCTCACCAGGAGCACGCCCAGGGCGGCAACGCCCACCTGGATGAAGAACTCGATCCAGTCGAAGCCATTCGTGTCCGCCACGCCCACGGCACGAGCGATCGCGGTACCGATGAACGCGGCGATGATGCCGACGATGATGGTCAACCAGATCGGAATGGCCTGCCGGCCGGGTACCACCAGGCGGCCCAGCGCACCGATGACCAGACCGACCAGGATCGCTGAGATGATGCCTGCCACTGTCACGGGATCCTCCAAACCCTCCTGCGGGGAACGATCCGGGGATACCCGTCACGGGTAGTGGCAAAACCTCATTCCGAGCGCACCGCGCCCAGCAACGTCGAAGCCTCCCGCAACGCCACGTCCTGGGTCGCGAACGCCATCGGCGGCGGGTCGTGCAGCGGCAGCCACTCGTGGCCGTCCGCCTCGCTCGGGTCCGGGCTCAACACCCCGTCCACAATGGACGCGATCCAGAAGCAGTCGAGGACCGGAAGCACCTCCTCCTGGTACCGGTACTCGCCGATGAACATGCCGACGAACCGGTCCAGCCGCACCTCGACGTGCAGCTCCTCCCGCGCCTCGCGGACAGCGGTGTCGGCTGGGTGCTCCCAGCCCTCGCAGAAACCGCCCGGCAGGTCCCACCGGCCCTTGTTGGGTTCGCGGGCACGCAGCAGAGCCAGGTAGCGGTCGCCGTCCAGGACGATGATGGACGAGGTCGGCCGGGGGTTGACGAACACCGCGTACCCGCATGACCCGCAGACGCTCGGCGGCACGGCGGGCAGCGGCCGGCCGCACCGCGGGCAGTGCGGGGTCACTTCTTCGCGGTCCGCTGGTCGGCCTGGCTGTCCGAAGTGGACAGAGCGGCGATGAACGCCTCCTGTGGCACCTCCACGCGGCCGACCATCTTCATCCGCTTCTTGCCCTCCTTCTGCTTCTCCAGCAGCTTGCGCTTGCGGGTGATGTCACCGCCGTAGCACTTGGCGAGCACGTCCTTGCGGATGGCGCGGATGGTCTCCCGCGCGATGACCCGGTTGCCGATGGCCGCCTGGATGGGCACCTCGAACTGCTGCCGGGGGATCAGCGAACGCAGCTTGGCCGCGATGGCCACCCCGTAGTTGTAGGCCTTGTCCTTGTGCACGATGGCGGAGAACGCGTCGACCGCCTCGCCGTGCAGCAGGATGTCCACCTTCACCAGCTCGGCCGGCAGCTCGCCGCTCGGCTCGTAGTCCAGGCTCGCGTACCCCTTGGTGCGCGACTTCAACTGGTCGAAGAAGTCGTAGATGATCTCCGCGAGGGGCAGCGTGTACCGCAGTTCCACCCGGTCCGTGGACAGGTAGTCCATGCCCAGCAGGTTGCCCCGCCGGCCCTGGCACAGCTCCATCACGGCGCCGACATAGTCGTTGGGTGTCAGCACGGTCGCGCGTACCACCGGCTCGTAGACCTCGGACACCTTGCCCGTCGGGTACTCGCTGGGGTTGGTGACAACCACCTCGTCGTCGCTGCCCTCGATGATCACCCGGTAGACCACGTTGGGTGCGGTGGAGATGAGGTCGAGACCGAACTCCCGCTCCAGCCGCTCCCGGATGATCTCCAGGTGCAGCAGGCCGAGGAACCCGCACCGGAAGCCGAACCCGAGAGCCGCGCTCGTCTCCGGCTCGTAGTAGAGAGCGGCGTCGTTGAGCTTGAGCTTGTCCAGCGCGTCGCGCAGGTCGGGGTAGTCCGAGCCGTCGATCGGGTACAGGCCGGAGTAGACCATCGGCTTCGGGTCCTTGTACCCGCCCAGTGGCGAGGACGCGGGCCGGGAGCTGATGGTGACCGTGTCGCCGACCCGGGACTGCCGGACGTCCTTCACGCCGGTCATCAGGTACCCGACCTCGCCGACGCCGAGCCCCTTGCCCTTGATCGGCTCGGGCGAGATGACCCCGATCTCCAGCAGCTCGTGCATGGCGCCGGTGGACATCATCCGGATCCGGTCACGGTCCTCGATGCGGCCGTCGATGACCCGGACATAGGTGACCACGCCCCGGTACACGTCGTAGACCGAGTCGAAGATCATGGCGCGGGCCGGCGCGTCGGCGTCCCCCGTGGGTGGCGGGATCTGGCGGACGATCTCGTCGAGCAGGTGCGCGACGCCCTCACCGGTCTTGCCCGACACCCGCAGGCAGTCGTCGGGTTCGCAGCCGATCAGCCGGGCCAGCTCCTCGGCGTACTTCTCCGGCTGGGCGGCCGGCAGGTCGATCTTGTTGAGTACCGGGATGACCTGCAGGTCGTTCTCCAGCGCCAGGTACAGGTTGGCCAGCGTCTGCGCCTCGATGCCCTGCGCCGCGTCGACCAGCAGCACGGCGCCCTCGCACGCGGCGAGGCTGCGGCTGACCTCGTAGGTGAAGTCGACGTGGCCGGGGGTGTCGATCATGTTGAGGACGGTGTCGTCGCCCTTGCCCGCGCCCTCGCGCACCCGCCAGGGCATCCGCACCGCCTGGCTCTTGATGGTGATCCCGCGCTCGCGCTCGATGTCCATCCGGTCGAGGTACTGGGCGCGCATCTGCCGTGCGTCGACGACCTCCGTGAGCTGCAGCATCCGGTCGGCCAGCGTGGACTTCCCGTGGTCGATGTGGGCGATGATGCAGAAGTTGCGGATGCGCTCCGGGGCGGTCGCGCCGGCATTTTGCGTCGGTGGCACGGTCGTCCGTTCTTCATGGTCGGTGGTTGGCGGGTCGGCTTGGCCCACCCCCCATCGTCCCACGGCGCGGCGCCGGCCCGTCGGGCACGCCGCGCAGCGCCGCGAACCGGGCGGTCAAACCCCTTATTTAGTCCGCCGTCAATTTGTATGATCGTCGATGTTTGCCGGACAACCCACCGGCAGCTGGCCTAATTCCCCCCGTCAGGTGACACCCCCACCCAGACAGGAGCACAGATGCCGTCACGTCGCAGCAGGCTCGCCCTGATGGCCACCGCCATCGTGGCCGCACTGACCGTCAGCACCGCCCTCGCCGTCCCGGCGAGCGCCGCCCCCGCCGGACTGCCGGGGCTGGACGTCTCCGGGTACCAGGGCAACGTCAACTGGTCGGCGCAGTGGAACGCGGGCGCCCGGTTCGCCTACATCAAGGCGACCGAGGGCACGTACTACACCAACCCCTCCTTCGCCCAGCAGTACAACGGCTCCTACAACATCGGGATGATCCGGGGCTCCTACCATTTCGCCCGCCCCGACACCACCAGCGGCGCCACCCAGGCCGACTACTTCATCGCCCACGGCGGCGGCTGGTCGAAGGACGGCAAGACGCTGCCCGGCGCGGTGGACGTCGAGTACAACCCGTACGGCGCCACCTGCTACGGCCTGTCCCAGGCGTCGATGCGCTCCTGGATCACGTCGTTCGAGAACCGCTACCACTCCCGGACCACCCGGTGGGCGGTGATCTACACCACGACGGACTGGTGGAACACCTGCATCGGCAACTACAACGCCTGGGCCAGCGAGGCCCCGCTGTGGATCGCCCGCTACTCCAGCTCCGTGGGCGCCCTGCCGCCGGGGTACTCCGTGTACTCCTTCTGGCAGTGGTCCAGCAGCGGCCCGTTCGCCGGCGACTCGGACGTCTGGAACGGTACCCTGGCCCGGCTGAAGGTCCTGGCCTGCAACGGCACCTGCTGAACTCCCGCCCGGCTGGCCGGCCCGGTTTGGGCCGGCCAGCCCGGTCCTGCTACTCTGATTTGTCGCGTGCGACGGCGTCAGGTCGTCGCCAGTGCGAACCACCAACCCGAACTACCAGGACGAGGCTGTCGCGTGGCGAACATCAAGTCCCAGATCAAGCGCAACCGGCAGAACGAGAAGGCCCGGCTGCGGAACAAGGCGGTCAAGTCGTCGCTCAAGACGGCCATCCGCAAGTTCCACGCGGCCGTCGAGGCCGGCGACACCGCCGCCGCCGAGGCGCTGATGCGCGACGCGTCGCGCAAGCTGGACAAGGCCGTGAGCAAGGGCGTCATCCACCAGAACCAGGCGGCCAACCGCAAGTCGGCCATTGCCAAGCGTCAGGGTGCCGCGGCCGCCTGAGGCCGCCGCCCGCAGCTCGCGTCTGCGCCGTCCGAGGCCGCCTCGGACGGCGTTTTCGCGTTACGCCGCGCCGTCGCCGCCGGGCGCGGCCACGCCGCCGGGCGTGGCCGGGACCCCGGGTGCGGGCGCCTTACCGACGGCCCTGTTCCGCACCGGTACCGGCGCCGGATCCACCACGACCGCGGTACCCCTGGCGACCGGCGCCGGCCTTCCGCGCACCAGCCGGGGCAGCGCGGAGCCGGCGAGCACGTCGTTGACCTTGACCATCACCGCCACGCCGATCGGCAGCAGGATCACCACCGGCCAGTCCACGAGTTCGGACAGCGCCAACAGCACGCCGAGCGCGATCGTGCCCTCGAACAGCAGGAAGCACGCCACCCCACCCGGGTGCAGGTACTTCAGGCGCAGCAGCCGTGCGTACAGCGGCCTGCGGCGCCCCGTCCCGCCCGGAGCGGTCGAGGTCACCGGCCGCCCTCCGGGCCACGGCCCCCGGTGCCCTGGGCGCGGGCGGCGCTGACCGCGAAGACCGCCGCCTCCAGGGCGTAGCCCCGGTCGTCCGAGCCGCCCTTCACCGCCGCGTTGCACTCCGCGGCGACCTGCATCGCGTCGACCAGCCCCTCGGGCGTCCAGCCCCGGGCCTGCCGCTGCGCCCGCTCGATCTTCCAGGCCGGCATGCCCAGCGCGCTGGCCAACTGGTAGGGGTTGCCCCGTCCGGCGGCGGCGACCCGGGCCACGGTACGCACGCCGTCGGCCAGGGCGTCCGCGATGGGTACCGGGTCCACGCCCACCTGCAGCGCCCAGCGCAGCGCCTCCAGCGCCCCCGGCACGTCCCCGACCATCGCGGCGTCCGCGACCGTGAACCCGCTGACCTCGGCCCGTCCCCGGTAGTAGCGGGCGACCGTCTCCGGCGTGATCCGCCCGTCGGTGTCCGCGATGAGCTGCGAGCAGGCGGCGGCCAGCTCCCGCAGGTCGTTGCCGACCGCGACGAGCAGCGCCTCGGCGGCCTGCTCGGTGCACCGGCCGCCCAACCGCTGGAACTCGTCGCGGACGAAGTCCACCCGCTCCCGGTGCCGCGACAGCTTGGCGGCCAACACCACGGTCGCGCCCGCGTCGCGCAGCCCGTCCGCGAACGCCTTGCCCTTGGCCCCGCCCGGGTGCGTGACGACGAGGCTGACCTCCGGATCCGGTTCGCCCGCGTACCGCAGCAGAGCGGCCACCAGGTCCTTCTTCGCGTCCTGCCCGTCGCGCAGCACGAGCACCCGCCGCCCGCCGAACAGGGACGGGCTGAGCACCTCGTCCAGCTCCCCCGCGTGGAGCCCGCCGGCGGCCAGCTCGCGCACGTCGGCCTCCGGGTCGCCGGCGCGGGCGGCCGCGATGACGTTCGCGATGGCCCGCTCCACCAGCAGGTCCTCGTCACCGCTGACGAGGCAGAGTTTCGGGGGCGCCGTTGTCACCTCGCCATGGTGCCATGTCCGGCGCCCGTCCGGAGCCGGGTTCCGAATCGGCTCACGGGAATGCCTAGCGCGCGCCGCCAACCCGCCGTCGACTTGCGCCGCACATGGTTCCCGCGGACAGAACAGAGTGAGTGGAGCATGCGAGCGAAACGAAGGGCCGTCCCGCCTCAAGTCGGCGGCGGCCACGGGCGAGTGTGTGCCTATCTCGGTAACGCGCGACCGACAAGCCGTAATGACGGCTCAGTGCCGCTGCTCACTCGGATCGTCATGGCCCAGCGATGTCGCCGGCGTCGCAGGCACAGGAGGTGGGCGTGACCCGGTTGTCCGTTTCCCCTCTGCGGATGATCATGCCTCGGGTGTTCTCCGGGACAGCTGGCGACGGTGGATCGGCAAGGTCGGATGTCCGAATGTGCAAGGTGGCGAGTAGCCTGACGTTCCTTCCAGATCAACACGTGCCGGTAGCTGGCGGCCCACCCACTTCGCCCTGGCGTGTAGCCCTCGATTGCGCAGGAGCCGTACATCAGGCGGATAAGCGTGCTCCCACCGTGATAACCGCCTGATAACCCGGAAGCCGTCGGGCGGCGAGGAGGCGTCTCGGCCGAGGCGGTGTTCCATCAGCGCAGCGCGATCCCATTGTCGTTGCCGACGGTCGCGCCGCCGAGACAATGTTCATCGGGATGACACGTCACGACCGTCAGCGGGCCGCCCTCCTCGTGGCCCGCTTGCGGGGCGGCGTCAGGAGGTCAGCGATCGTCGCGATCGCGGACGGCACCAGGCGGTAGTACGCAAAGACGCCGCGCTTCTCCCGCTCGAGCATGCCAGCCTCGGTCAGGATCCGAAGGTGATGACTCACGGTCGGTTGGGACAGTCCCAGCGGCGCGGTCAGATCAGTCACGGACGCTTCGCCCTCCGGGGCGGACTGGATCAGACTGACCAATCTCAGCCGGGCCGGGTCCGCCAGTGCCTTGAGCACGCCCGCGAGCCGCTCGGCATCGCCACGCTTGATCGGTTGGCCGGCCAGCGGCGAGATGGCAGGCATAGCAGTTTTCGCAGTTCCCACGCCTTCCATCTTCCACTAACAGGCATCGACGGGCGGGTAGAACCAACGACCTGTACCTCGAAGCCGACGCGAGGCGCGACAGGCGAGGGATGCTGGACGGCTGCCGTATCGAGACCGATCGAGGCGTTTGCCCCTGTACCCGCAAACGGACGGCGATGGCCCCTGTACGCACCCGGCGCGGCCGAGCCTTCGCCCTCAGCTTCCAGGCTGATGGTAAAGTTTGAACGCTAGGTACCACCGGATCGCGACGACGATCCACTCCGGCGGGAACGGCAAGCGGGCGAACGCCGAGTTCGGCGGCAGGTCCGGGCCAGGACCGCTCGGCAGCTTCGCAGCCCGAGCCGGTCTCGATCTTGCCACCGTTCCACGAAACGGACCTTGCCGCCGGTGGGGGAGTATCACTGAGCGCCGACACCACTCGAACAATCAGCGCCTCGCGCCGGGCTGTGAGTCGCTGTGAGACCACGCATCGACAGAGGCGGTGTGAGTCGCTGTGAGACGGTGTGAGTGCTCGCCTCGGCGCGATCCCCAGGGCAGTGCCCTAGCGTGACCCGGAAGGGATCGGCGAGAGACATCCGCTCCGGCGCGGTCGGAAGCCGCTCACCGAATGACGCCGGGAAGGACCGCGATGGCGGGCGGTCTGGGATTGAGAGCGGCGTGCGACCTCAGCCGCAGAGTTGCGC
>Ga0081540_1002362_pt1 | contig 15411 bp, 17 predicted proteins | sample TabmetS2T1R1_FD_71024 | JGI IMG/M metagenome (GOLD analysis project Ga0081540, IMG submission 71024) | Tabebuia heterophylla rhizosphere microbial communities from the University of Puerto Rico - S2T1R1 | ecosystem: Host-associated > Plants > Roots > Rhizosphere ... | reverse complement strand
CGCAGGCGCTTGACCTGAGCCTGCCGCCTCAGCGATGAGGTACCGAGCACGGCGCCCTTGGGCAGGTCCCCAAGACGCTTGACCTTGAGGCTGATGAAAGCGTCGCGGACATCCTCGCGCGGCAGGAGACAGGGGATTGCGAGCCCGTCAGGGAGCTTAGTCGGCATGTCCTTCATGGAGTGAACGGCGAGATCGATGCTGCCGTCAAGCAATGCGTCCTCGATCTCCTTGGTGAACAGGCCCTTGCCGCCGAATGACGATAAAGGCTTGTCCTGGATCATGTCGCCGGAGGTCTTGATGATGACGATGTCGAAATCGGCATCGGTCAGCGAATGGGCAGCGCTGAGCCGGTCCCGCAGCTCGTAAGCCTGCGCGAGAGCCAGCTTGCTGCCGCGTGTGCCGATGCGAATTGCATTCGTGTTGTTTTGCATAGGTGTGCTCTGATTACGCATTGCGGCGAGGGTGCTGAGAGGCCGCTTCTCCGGGCAAGAAGCCCGCTTCGGCCCTCAGATTTACTCTCTCGACACCGAGTATGCTACGCAAAATGAGCAAGTCTAAGGACGCGGCCGCAAAACCATTTATGAAGGCGCGATGCACATTCCAAAGGGTGATTTGACGATTCTGGGGATCGAGACCAGCTGCGACGAGACCGGCGCAGCCGTCGTTACGCGCTCGGCTGCCGGGAGCGGATCGATCCGCGCCAATCTCGTGCACTCACAGCTGAAAGAGCATGCCGCCTTCGGTGGGGTGGTGCCGGAGATCGCCGCTCGCGCTCACGGCGAGGTGCTGGATGGAATGATCGCGGCAGCGCTAGCCGACGCGGGGTTGGACCTTGCGGAAATCGATGCCATCGCCGTCACAGCCGGGCCCGGGTTGATCGGCGGCCTGCTGGTCGGTGTTGTGATGGCGAAGGCGCTTGGGCTGGCGCGCGGCCTTCCGGTCCTGCCGATCAACCATCTCGAAGGCCACGCTTTGACCGTCGGGCTGACGGAGGGGATCACGCCGCCTTATTTACTGCTGCTCGTCTCCGGCGGTCATTCGCAGCTTGTTGCGGTTCACGATGTCGGCCGCTACGAAAGGCTGGGCACGACGCTCGACGATGCGCTGGGCGAGGCGTTCGACAAGACAGCCAAACTGCTCGGGCTCGGCTTTCCCGGCGGACCGGAAGTGGAAAGATGGGCGACGGGCGGCGATGCCATGCGCTTTCCACTGCCAAGACCGATGGTCGGACGCGCGGAGCCGCATTTTTCCTTTTCTGGCCTCAAAACCGCGCTAAGGCACGAAGCCGCCCGGCTGGCGCCGCTGCGTGAGGAGGACGTACGCGACCTGTGCGCATCCTTCCAGCAGGCGATTGTGGAATCGGTTGCCGACCGGGTAAGAACCGCCATGGCGATCTTTCGCAGCCAGATCGCATCTGGCACGCCCTTGCGTCTCGTAGCGGCGGGAGGTGTTGCGGCGAACAACCGGCTGCGCGCGGCACTTGCCGCGGAAGCCGAGCGGGCCGGCTTCAGCCTGCACGTGCCGCCGGTCGCACTATGCGGGGACAATGCTGCAATGATCGCCTGGGCCGGCGCCGAAAGATTGGCGCGCGGCCTTGTCGCTCCGGCTGAATTTGAGGCGCGCGCCCGCTGGCCGCTCGATGAAGCGGCCCCTAAAGTGATCGGCGCTGGCGTCAAAGCTTGAACCACGATGGGGAGTAAAACATTGGAGTATCATAGCATTGGCATTGTCGGCGCGGGGGCATGGGGGACGGCACTCGCCGAAAGCGCAGCGATGGCGGGACGCGAGGTCAGACTCTGGGCCTATGAGCGCGAGACGGTCGAAGAGATCAACAGCTGGCATACCAATCGCGTCTATCTGCCCGGCGTTACGCTGAGCCCACGCCTCAAGGCCACCGCCCGTGTTGCCGAGATCGCCGGTTGCGATCTGGTGCTGCTGGTCGTACCCAGCCAGTTCTTCCGTTCGATCGTTTCGGAATTCGCGCCGCACCTCGCAGGCAAGCCGGCCATTATCGGTACCAAAGGACTGGAGGCGAGCGGCAAGCTGATGTCGGACGTGCTCGCCGAAGTGGCACCGGATGCTATTCCGGGGGTTATGACGGGTCCGAGCTTTGCCGCTGAAGTCGCCCGCGGTCTGCCGACTGCCCTGACCATTGCCGCACCCGACGAGACGCTCGGCAATACCGCCGCCAATACGCTCGGCAGCCGTTCCCTCAGGCTTTACTGGACCGACGACATGCGCGGCGTGCAGGTCGGCGGCGCGGTGAAAAATGTGATCGCCATTGCGTCCGGCATCGTTGCCGGCCGGCGCCTCGGCGCCAATGCCGAGGCCGCCCTGATCACGCGGGGCTTTGCCGAGCTCATGCGCTTCGGCATCGCCATGGGCGCTCGTCCGGAAACGTTGAGCGGGCTTTCCGGTCTCGGCGATCTCATCCTCACCTGCTCCAGCCAGCAATCGCGCAACATGTCGCTGGGATTGGCGCTCGGCGAAGGCAAGCCTTTGGAGGAGATACTCGGAAGCCGCAAATCGGTGAGCGAGGGCACGCATTCTGCCGCGGCGGTGGTGGCGCGAGCCCGCGAAATGGGTATCGAGATGCCCATTTGCGAGGCGGTTCGGGCAGTGCTTGCCGGCGAGACGGATATCGACGGCGCGATCACCGCACTCTTGTCGCGTCCCTTCCGGGCAGAAGCCGACTACGATCGGCTCCCTCTCGCCAAGCCTCATAAGAAACGCCGAACCGCGCGCTGAGGTCCCGCTCCTCATAGCGCATGGCGATCAGGATATAGAGGGTGAAGGTTGCCCCCATCAATGCATGTCCGACTGTCATGTGTGGGGTCATCCAGAGGCCAAGCAGGACGCCGACATACATCGGATGGCGCATCCAGTCGTAGAGCCAATGGGTCTTCAGAGTAAGGAGCGGTATGGGCCGCCCCTGATACCAGGCCCAAGCCTGACGCAGGCCGAGTAGCTCGAACAGATTGAAGGTGATGCCGGCCGAGAGCAGGATCGTCCATCCGATGGCGAACAGCACCCAGGGAATGATCGCAAGCGGACCGCTCATATGCCAGACGGTCAGCGGAATCGGCTGCCAGAAGATCATCATTGTGAAGCCGACGAGTGAGGCTGCCATTACGTAAGTCGAGCGCTCCAGCCCCTGCGGCACGATCCGCGTCCACCGGGCCTTGAAGCCAGGTCGCGCCATCAATGAATGCTGGAGGCCAAACAGCGCGACAAGACCGATATCGACAAGCGCGGCCGCAAGACCGTCCAGCGAGCCGCCGCTGTCGATGCTCGGGTCCATCCAGGGATTTGAGGGTTTGGGCAGGTTGCCGAGAAAAAGGACAAACCAGGTAAAGAAGGCAAAGGTAAGCACGAATGCTAGGCCGGCATAGCCGAGGCCTGCGAGGCGCACGATCCGATCTGTGAAGGCCGGCCTGTCCATTGACTCCTCCGACTGAGCGTCCGGAGGGTCAACCGCAAGCGTGGGCGTTGGGTTCCTGCATTGTCTGCGCTGCAGGCGTCATCTCGTGCCTATCTTGCCTGCGAGGCCGTTCCGTAGTATCTAAAGCGCCATGTTTCTTCGGCTTGGCATCAGCGCGATCTCGCGAATTACGAGCCCGGCAGCCTGAGGGCGCCGGGGTATCCCCCATCTCGTTCTGATTGCTAAGGAATTCTCATCATGCATGCGTTGCAAGCGCCGCTTCCTGCGGTGCCTTTTGTCGAGCCGGTTCGTGAGCCCGCGAGCGGCCGAACCTACTTCTTCCTCATGGCGGAGCCGGAATGTGGTCTCATGCTTCGCGTACTCCAATCCTTTGCCCGGCTGAACGTGACGCCCTATCGCGTTCACGTTTCCACCGAGCAGGGGACCGACGATGAAATGTCGATGGAGCTACGTATAAGAGGGAGTGATCCAGCTGTCGCCGAGCGGTTGGCTGCGCTCTGCCGCTCCGTAATGGGCGTGCGCTCGGTAATCATGGCGGTCGAGGATTGAGGGCGGAGCGCCCTTTCCGCGGCCGCCACTCGTGCGTCAAGCGCCGCCCGACTTGGCCAGCACGTGGACGGGAGCGCTTCCGCGCCCCATCCCGACTGCTACTTGGCGTTGATGGTGATCCGCTTCACTTTCTGTTGCGCGTCCGGCGACTTCGGAAGCGTGACCGTGAGCACGCCGTTTTTGAACGACGCGGCGATCTTGTCCTGCTCGACATCGTCGACCGGGATGCGGCGTTCGAAACGGCCGTAATAGCGCTCGCTGAACAGCCGATCCTTGTCCTCCGTCTCGGTCTTCTTCTCACCGCGAATGGAAAGGACGCCGTTCGCCAATTCGACCTGAATGTCCTTTTCATTCAGGCCCGGCAGTTCGGCGATCACTTTCATGTCCTTCTCGGTCTCGCTGACCTCGATATTCGGCCAGCCCATAGCAAAGCGCTCGGAGCCGAATGGGGCGAGATCGAAACCACGGAAGACATCGTCGAACAGGCGGTTCATCTCTCGATGCAGGGCAAAGAACGGGTTGTTTTCCTCGCCGCGGCGTACGGTGACGTCGCGCCCGCGATTGGTCCGGGGAATGAGGTCACGAATTGCCATTGTGTCTCCTTTCCTTGAGGGATGCCTCCCGCTGCACGGCATAAGCCGCCCGAAGGCACATATGCCGTCGGCTCTGAGCCGTGAGGCTCATGAGGCGTGTTTATGCTCGATTTTTCTGTCGTCGTCGGGTCCGCCTATGGCGACCCTGTGCGAGCCGTCGGGGTACGACTTCGCACCAATTGAATTAGAGCTGGACCGCAGCGTTTCAAGGGAACGGGAGCGGCCCGAGACGCGCGCTCGACGTGCATCAGCGTCATCCCCGCGAATGCGGACCAGTAAATGCAGGCATTCCGATGTAGCAAGGCGGATGCAACATGCAGGGCTCAATGCCCTCTCGTTCCGCTGCGGCGTACTGGGTCCCGGCTTTGGCGGGGATAGCGCTGAGCGGGAGGGTGAATGCCGTGCAACTGCCTCTGTCACATGCGATAAGCTCTAAGCGCGGTGATAGGGGTGGCGGGCGAGAATCGTTGCGGCGCGATAGAGCTGCTCAGCCAGAACAGCGCGTGCGAGGCCATGCGGGAGGGTAAGCCGGCCGAGCGATAGCGCGAGATCGGCATCTTTTACCAGCGCCAGGTCGAGGCCATCCGGCCCGCCGATCACAAAGGCGACACTGCGCACACCCTCGTCCTGCCAGCGACGGAGTGTCTCGGCGAAGTCTTCGCTGGTCATGGTCCGGCCATGCTCGTCGAGCGCGACGACCCGTGCGCCTTCCGGCAATCGGCGGCGAAGTTCCGCGCCTTCGGCGGCCTTGCGCGCGTCAGCGGAGGCGGCCCGGCTCTCGATCAGCTCGGTGATGCCGGCAAGAGACAGCCCCATCCCCGCACCGATCTGGCCAAAGCGCTCCAGATAACGGGCCACGATTGAACGCTCGGCCTCTTCCTTTAATTTGCCGACACAGAAAATATTGAGCTTCACCAGCGCGACTCCTGACGAAGCGGCCAAGACAGATGGGCGCTAGCAGCTTGCTGAAACGGCAGATCTTTGAAATCTTTGTCATTCCCGCGAAAGCGGGAATCCGGAAACTTCGAGGACTCCGCTGGATGCCCGCTTTCGCGGGAATGACAATAAAATTGACAGCCCGGTTTTCAGCAGTCTGCTATATGGCGACGGGATTGTTCGGTCGCTCGGCCGTCCACATCTTCTCGAGGTTGTAGAACTGGCGGACCTCCGGCCGGAAGATGTGCACGACAACATCGCCGGCATCAATCAGCACCCAGTCGCAGAGCGGCAGCCCTTCGACGCGTACCTGCTTGATGCCCTCCTGCTTCAGCTTCTGGAGAAGCTGATCCGCCATCGCGCCCACATGCCTTTGCGACCGCCCCGAGGCAATGACCATCGAGTCCGCAATTGTCGTCTTGCCAACGAGATCGATGGACTGGATGTCTTCAGCTTTGCCGTCAGAGAGGATGTTGAGCACAATCGTGAGTAGCTCCGCCGAGCCTGCCAGTTTGCGGCTGGACACGACTTTAGGCTTGCCCGTCAAGGCAGTCCCTGTCGAATTGCGCATTATCAGGTGGATTTCCTTGTGTCACAGGACCCGTATTTTTACCTATTCCGGTGTGGCTTGACGAGGATTCTCGCTAGCCAAGGCCGGAAACGGCATCCGTTCAACTCTCCCAACTTCGTGAATGTGCCGTAGACCATCATGCTTTTCAAGCCCCTGATGGGACGGATACTGAAAAAATTCCAAGCGCGAGACAGTAAAGTTCGTCAAATCACTGCAACTGTGAGGAAAGCTTGGTGAACCGAGCGGTCTAATCCTTCGCCGTTCTGCGCAGCTTTGTCGAAGATGCTGCCGATAGCGGTATGGTTAGATAGGCCCATGCGGGCGGCTCCATCAGCGGCAGGGCGCCAGCGTCCGCTTCCGCCAGCCGGCTATTGGCAAAAAGCTTTGCCGCCGGGGAGGCAAGCGCCTTCGGGCGGGCGCCGGGACGATCCATCACCGCAATCGGCATCAGTTGGAAGATATCCCTCCATCTGTGCCAGCGATGGATTTGCGCGAGATTATCACCGCCCATCAGCCAGACGAAATGGACGCCAGGGAATCGGCGCCGCAGATAGGACAATGTGCTGGCAGTGTAGGGCACAGGCAGCGCCGCCTCGAAGCCGGTCACATCGATCCGCGGGTGAGCGGCGACGGCGCGCGCGCGGTCCAGGCGTTCGGAAAATCCCGCCAGCTCGGCCTTGTTCTTCAGGGGATTGCCGGGCGTGACAACCCACCACAGCCGATCGATGCCGAGCCGCTCCAGCGCGGCAAGGCTGATAAGGCGGTGCCCCTCATGCGCGGGATTGAACGAGCCGCCTAGCAAGCCGATGCGCATCCCTGGCAAGGCTAGCGGCGGCTCGGGTCGCATCACCTATGCCTTGACGCCGACATATGCCGGATCGCCAGGCCTCTCGTCCTGCTGAATGCCTTCCGCTTCTGCGAGCCTGATCGCGATGGAGCGGCGATGTGCGTCCAGCCCCTCGACAGCGGCAAGCGTCATCGCTGCCGGCCCAAGCTCCGCCAGGCTTTTCTCGGTGAGACGCAGGATGGAAGTGCGCTTCATGAAGTCCAGCACGCCGAGACCTGACGAGAAACGGGCCGAGCGCGCCGTCGGCAACACGTGGTTGGAGCCGGCGACATAATCACCGATCGCCTCCGGCGTGAAACGGCCGATGAAGATCGCGCCGGCATGGCGAATTTCGGCAGCCAGGTTTTCCGCATCCGCCGTTTGCAGCTCCAGATGCTCGGGCGCGATGCGGTCGACGAGCCGAGGCGCCTCGGCGAAGCGCTCGACCACAATGATGGCGCCGAAATCCCGCCAGCTCGCGGCCGCCGTGGTGCCGCGTGGAAGTATCGCGAGCTGCGTCTCAACCGCTGCCGAAACGGCATCGGCGAATGCGGCATTGTCGGTGATCAGGATCGCCTGGGCGGCTTCGTCGTGCTCGGCTTGAGCGAGGAGATCAGCAGCGATCCATTGCGGATTGCAGGATGCGTCAGCGACGATCAGCACTTCGGAGGGGCCAGCGATCAGATCGATGCCGACGGTGCCGAACACCTGGCGTTTGGCGGCGGCGACATAGGCATTGCCCGGGCCGACGATCTTCGCAACCGGCGCGATGGTTTTCGTGCCATAGGCCAGCGCTGCAATCGCCTGCGCCCCGCCAACACGATAAATCTCTTCCACTCCGGCAATATGGGCGGCGGCGAGCACCATCGGATTGAGCACCCCGCGCGGTGCCGGGACGGTGATGACAAGCCGTGGAACGCCGGCGACTTTGGCAGGAATGGCGTTCATCAGCACCGAGGACGGATAGCTTGCCATGCCCCCCGGTACGTAGAGCCCGACAGCATCGACCGGTGTCCAGCGATGGCCGAGTTCGGCGCCGGTTGCGTCGGTGTAGCAATCGTCGGAAGGAATCTGCCGGCGGTGGTGATCGGTGATACGCCGCGCAGCAAAAGCAAGCACTTCGAAGTGCTCGCCTGGCACACTCTTTACGGCACCGGCGATCTCGGCCGGGCTCACCCGCAATGCCTCTACGCCAATGTCGAAATGATCCAGGCGTGAGGTATGGTTGCACAGGGCTATATCGCCACCTTCGCGCACGGCGCTGATGATCTCGCGCACGGCGGCATCGACATCCTCGGCCTGCTCGCGCTTGGTGACGAGGAGAGCCGCGAAACGCTGCTCAAAATCGGCATCGCGAGTATTGAGACGCACGGCCATTGCGTCAGCTCGGGCCTTGCGGTTTGCTGCCGCCATCCGGATGATCGGGTTTGTTGCGGGTGCGCCAGACCGGGCCGAGGTCGCGCAACTCGGCCTCGATGCACTCGACCTGAAGCCTGATTGCGCCTCCGCCGGCAAAGATCAGATTGATGAAACCCCCGGGCAGATCGGCCGGCTCGAAATGGGCGGCGAGGAGCTCCTCGACCCCAGTCTTCTGATCGAGCGGCAGATTGCGGTATTGCGCGCCAAGCACCCGTTCGAAGCGCAACGCGGCCTGGCGCCGCTCGTAGAACTGGCCGTCGCCATCCGCCCTGCCATTCACCTTCAGCCAGTCGAAACGCTTCAGCACGGCAACGAAGCGGCGCTCCTTTGGCAGAAAGGTCAACTCGTCCATCCGCACCAGAGCATCCTGAAGCTGAGCGGAGATGATTTTCAGATCGTCCTCATCCAAGGCGATGAGCCTGAGAAGTTCCATGGCCGGCCGCGGCGAAGGGAGTTCAGATTTGCACGAAATAATGGCGAATGGCAGTAAACCACCGCTGCGCCACGACTTTAATGTGGAGGGGCATAAAACTCAAACGACTTGTGTTCAATGGAACACGGCGCCGAAGGTGTTCGCTGCTTCAAGTGGCCTGGCTGTAAAGCTTTGCGCTAAGCTGTCAGCCGCTCGATCTGAGCGCCGCAATTGCTGAGCTTCTCCTCCAGACGTTCAAAGCCACGGTCGAGGTGATAGACGCGATTGATCTCGGTATCGCCGCGCGCCATAAGCCCGGCAATCACCAGCGAGACGGATGCGCGCAGATCGGTTGCCATCACTTCCGCACCGCGCAAGGACGAGACGCCGCTGACCGTCGCCGTATCGCCGGAAATGGCGATTTCGGCACCGAGCCGGGCCAGTTCCTGCACATGCATGAAGCGGTTCTCGAAGATCGTCTCGCGTATCCGCGATTTGCCGCTCGCGATCGCCATCAGCGCCATGAGCTGCGCCTGCAGGTCCGTAGGAAATCCCGGGAAAGGCTGCGTTTCGACGTTCACCGGCTGCACGCCGTGACCGTTGCGGGTAACCTTGATGCCGCTATTGGTCTCCGTTACCTCGACACCGGCACCCCGCAGAACCTCGATCGGCCCCTGCAACAGGTCGGCGCGGCCGCCTTCCAGCAGCACGTCACCACCTGTTGCCGCAACGGCCATGGCATAGGTGCCGGTCTCGATGCGATCGGGCAAAACAGTGTGCACCGCGCCCTCGAGCTGGCTGACGCCCTGGATATACAGCGTGTCAGTGCCGATACCCTCGATATGAGCACCCATTTTGATGAGGCATTGCGCGAGATCGCCGACCTCCGGCTCGCGCGCGGCGTTCTCCAGCACGGTCTCGCCTTTCGCCAGCGAGGCCGCCATGAGGACGTTATGGGTGGCGCCAACGGACACCTTCGGAAATCGTATGCGTGCCCCCATCAGACCATTCGGCGCTTTGGCAATGACATAGCCACCCTCGAGGTCCATCTCGGCGCCGAGCTTCTGCAAGCCCATCAAATGCAGATCGACAGGTCGCGTACCGATGGCGCAGCCGCCGGGCAGCGAAACCATCGCCTCGCGATGGCGGGCAAGCAGCGGGCCTAGCACCCAGAAACTCGCGCGCATCCGGCGCACCATGTCGTATGGCGCCTTGCTGTCGACGATATCGCGAGCGGTCAGATGAAAGGTTTCGCCGATATGGCCGTTATGCGCGCGCTTGCCGTCCACCGCACAGTCGACCCCGTGATTGCGCAGAATACGCGCCAGCATCGCCACGTCAGCGAGGTTGGGCACGTTCTTGAGCGTCAGCGTTTCGGGGGTGAGCAGGCTGGCGATCATAAGCGGCAGAGCCGCGTTCTTTGCGCCGCTGATGGGAATGACACCGTTGAGCGGATTACCGCCGGTGATACGAATTCGATCCATGAATGCCGCCGGGAAGAAAGCGCGAAGGTGCGCCGATCCATAAAGATTTAGCCGACGAGTTTTCCAGGCGCAAGCCCGACCGGCCGCTCGCCGTCCTCTTGCTCGAGGCCGCGTCCTGGCAGCCGCGCGCGAGCCTGCGCCTTGCGCTTCTTCAGATTTTCGCGCAATTGCACCGCCAGACGCTCCCTGCGCTGGGCATTCTTGCTAGGCTTCGTATCGGCCACAATGCCTCCGTCTTGGGCGATCACTTTAGCGACATCAGCTCGCGCCTTCCAGTCGCAGTGATTCGCGCAACGCTATTCTGCGGCTACTTGCGGTGGGACCAGGGACAACCGGGCAAGAAGCGCGAGGAGCTCTGCCTGCCGGTGCGTGGCGGTCTTGGCCATGATCGCCTTGAGCTGGATGCGCGTGGTGCCAACGGCAATACCGTGTGCTCCGGCATATTCGCTGAGTGTCACCCCACGCGCCAGGGCAAGCGTCAACTTGACCTCAGCACGCGTCAGCGAGAAGCCATGGCGCAGAATCAACTCCGGCGGCGTGCTCTGGGCGTCGGGGTCGATCAGCAGCAGAATGGCTTTGGCGTTCTGGAACACATCCTGCGCCGCCCCGATGATCGGCATGCCAAGGGCGAAGAAGGGGCGGCCGTCCGGATGGTCGCGGCGGGTAATCGCCGCAAGCATCTGGTTGTGCGCAGGAAGGCGATGCGGCGCACCAAGAACTCCGCCGATCACGCGCTGCAAGGCAGCGTTGGAGTCCTTGTGGCAGGTGGTGAGACACCCTTGGACGATGCGGATATCACGCCCCAGATAGCGTTGCGTCTGCGGGTTATAGCGATTGACCTTGCCCGTGCAGCCCAGGAGCAGCGCTGCACAGCACATCTTCTCGAACGCATCCAGCATGCCGTCGCCCCTGGCCAGCGCCAAACGGCTCGCAACCTGCGCCGCGCTGCGCATATGCGGCAGAATAGAGCGCATCGCCTCCAGTTCAGCTGAGCCATAGCGTTCGCGATTGGCGTGCCGCTCAACGGTGAAAGCGGTATTCCACCCGTCGACTTGGCTGAGAAAACAGCCGGCGCCCCAGCGAAAGCCATGGGCATTGATGAACTCGGCATTGAAGGGGTGCCGGTCCAGCTCCTCCGGGCTGAACAGATCCGATTCGGTCATAACCGGACGGCTGTTGCGCATCGGCAACGCTCTGGCGAGACGCTCATTATTCTCATGCCAGCCTTCGCCGAAGAAGGACTGCGCCAGGTCATCGAGCCCGCGAGACCAGACAGCACCGATTGCGCTCGTGGGAAAGGCAACGATGCAACTACCGTCCGCACCGAACACGGTGCTGGCTTTCTCGAGCGTCGGCACCCATAGGCTCGGCTCAGCAGCAGCCTCATAGAAACTGTGAGTCAGTTCGCTGAGTTTTTCGAGGTGAAGCTGCATCGCCGTCTCCGTTTCCCGTACACGCAACCAAGGGGAGTGAGCTCGCTCACCAAGGAATGGGATATCCATGTCATTTTATTACGGCGGAGGACAGCAGTTTAGATCTGCCTTTGTTGTTTTTTATTAGGCAGTTCGCACTGGCATTCAGCGGAAGGCATGTTTTTCCAAGCTCGACGCGCAGGCTTTTATAGCTATTCTGCCCCCGCCATCGAACGCATTTGGAGCGACCTATCCCATCGGACTTGAAGACTGCGGCGTGGTTCAGGCAAAGCAAAAGCAGCGCGGCTGGCTCCCACCGTCCGCACTGCTTGGTTCAGTTGCGCAGAACGCGTTATTTTACACTTTGCCCGTTAATAAGCCGGGTCATCAAATGCTTATCGCCTAGAGTAATAACTCAGTATAATTGTGTTGCCCACGGACAAGAATTTACCTGTTTGCATATGCCTCTTCATCTCCCATATGGGATATGAATTGTTCCAATTGAGCCACTGTTGCGCGAACACCAGCGATGTCGCCGGATGCAGGCGTATTTGGTGATGGCGAGAGAGCCCCGCAGATGTGGACCGGGTGCCACCGGCGGTGCAGAATGGCCGCATCTGTGTCCAGCGCGCGAGGCGTTTCCACCCTGACGGGTGTTTGCATAAATGCGCTCTGGTCAGGAGGGTGCTTTTCCGCTAAGCAGGACGCATCCTGATATCTCCCAAGGCGCTTGATGCGCTCTTCGCGGTCTGCTGCAGTAGCTCAGTGGTAGAGCACTCCCTTGGTAAGGGAGAGGTCGACAGTTCAATCCTGTCCTGCAGCACCAGCAAAACCCAAGGAAATTCAAGGCTTATAGCGTCTGACGGCCGTTTTTCGCGGCGTTCTCACAGGCGCATGAGGTATCGTGAATGCCCCTCGAACACCCCCATAATCGACGGGACCAAGGCGGGACCAAATCCACCCGATGTTCACGCGGCGTTTCCCCAGATCACGCCTCCCGCTCCCGATGAGGCGCCCCTCAAAAAAGCAAAAAACCCCCGCCCTTCGCCCGGCGGGGGTTTTCGGTAATTCCGTGCGCCTGTTGTCGATTGCGAACCGAGGCAGGTACGTGTGGACCCGGATTTCATGGCCCCGCTCCAGCGCGGACGGCCGCACCTCGCGGCGCCGTCGTCCAGCGGCTCCTGGGCCGATTGGCCGCAGGTTGGCACGCATTGACGGCGCCTTGAAGCCGCTCGCCGCGAGCCGACATAGCGAACAGGCATAGCCCAGCGCAGCGTGGACCGGCGCAGCCGAGCGGGACGCATGCCTCGAAACCATCGAATAGCGGAATGGCCGCGGGCGGCTTGATGGCCGCATTGGAGTCAATATGTTGTCTTCGAGAATCAGCATGGCGCTTTTGGCTGGAGCCTTTGTCGGCACTCTGGCCGTCGGTTCGGCAAGTTCGGTACAGGCGCTCCCCCTGCCGGTTTCAACCGCCGCCCTCGCTGTCGACAAGTCCGTTGATCAGGTTGCCTACCGCGACGGCTCCGACGCTGACCGCTTCGACGGCCGCGGCCATCACCGCTCGGGTCGTCACCACTCGGGAGGTTCCACGGACACCACGGCGCGCAGTCCTTCTGACTGCGACCCCTATCCCAACCCCGACAAAATGAACTATTGCGGCTACCATTTCGGCCAGTAGTAGGTACATCCATTACGGCTGCGGCGCTCACCTCCCAAGGCGCAAAAGAAAGGCCCCGCAAACAGAATGGGCCACCGGCTTGGCCCATTCTGTTTGCGGTCAGAACTCCTGTCTGGTTGGGCGGAACACGATTTCGTTGATGTCGACGTCTTCAGGCTGGCTGATTGCGAAAGCAACGGCTCGCGCGAAGGAGTCCGCCGGCATCGCGGCATCCGCATAGAAGCTCTTGACACGTGCGGCGGCGTCGGGATCGGCCACACTGTTTGGGAGTTCGGTCACGACTGCGCCCGGTGAGAGCACCGTGCTGCGGATCTTGCAGGGCTTCACCTCCTGCCGCAGGCCCTAGGAGAGCACCCGGACGCCGAACTTCGCGGCTGCGTAAACTGCGAACCTGGGCCTACCTGATGTCCCGCAACCGACGAAACATGGATGACGTGGCCTGACTTCTGCTTTTTCATAGAGGGCAGCGCTGCCGCGACCCCGTAGAGGACACCCTTCAGGTTGACGTCGATCGTCTGCTCCCATTCTGAGACCCGGAGCTTCTCCAGAAGGGCCTGCGGCATAATGCCCGCGTTGTTTATCATCACATCGACCCGCCCGTAGTTCTCGGCAGCCGCATCAACGAGCTTTTGGACCTGCGTGCGGTCGACCACATCAGTCCTAAGCACCAGCGCTCGGCCGCCATGCGCGCTCAGTTCGTGGGCGAGAGCCTCAATCCGGTCCGCTCGTCGCGCCCCGAGCACAACGGTCGCACCCTGCTTTCGACAGATGCCGTGCTGTTGCCTCGCCAAGGCCGGAACTCGCACCAGTGATGACAATGACTTTTCCAGCAATGTTATCGGTCATATGAGCACTCCAATATCTGGCGCTACCTAGCGCCGGTATTGATCGTCGCTGACCTTCTCCAGCCAGTCGACATTCTTGCCATCGAGAGATTCCTGGATCGCGATGTGCGTCATCGCGGTTGTCGGGCTGGCGCCATGCCAATGCTTCACGCTCGGCGGGAACCATACGACGTCGCCGGGTCGCACTTCCTCGACCTGTCCGCCCTCACGCTGGACCCAGCCAAGCCCCGAGGTGATCAAGAGCGTTTGTCCCAGCGGATGGGTGTGCCACGCGGTGCGCGCGCCGGGCTCGAAGGTGACATGCCCGCCACTCACCCGCCCCGGGCTCGGTGCCTCAAATAGGGGATCGATGCGCACCGTGCCGCTAAACCAGTCTGCTGGACCCTTGCGCGAGGGCTGTGAACCGCTTCGTTTGATTTCCATGGAAAGTCTCCTCATCGTTGATCGCTCGCCTGCGTTGCCGTTTGTGATCGCGGCTGACAACAGGCTGCCCGCCGCTACACGGAGCAAGGTCCTCCGCGTGAACATGCGCTCTCCTCAACCCGGAATGATTGTAATGGGCGAGGGCCGTTGGCCCTCGCTTGGCCTATAATCTAGTATGTGTGATTAGGAGGATTAGGCCCTATAATTCGAAAGGGCTCATAAGTAGGACCGATAAATGCAGAGAGGCAACCTTGATGATCTTGCCGCCTTCGTCGCCATCGCAAACGCGCGCAGCTTCACCAGAGCGGCAGCCAAGCTCGGCCTCTCACAGTCGGCACTCAGCCAGACGATAAGGGATCTTGAGGCGCGCCTTGGCGTGCGGCTTCTCACCCGCACGACGCGAAGCGTCTCGCCGACAGAGGCGGGTGACCGGCTCTTGCGGACGCTTGCACCGCGCTTTGAGGAAATCGAAGCCGAGCTATCTGCGGTGCGTGAGCTGCGGGACCGGCCCGCGGGGACCGTGCGGATCACGGCGACGGAATTTGCGATCGATACTTTGCTGCTGCCCAAGCTGACCAAGACCCTGCAGGAAAATCCCGAGCTGCATGTCGAGCTTATCGTCGATTATGGGCTCGCAAACATCGTTGCGGAGCGTTACGACGCCGGCGTGCGCAGCGGCGAGCAGGTCGCCAAAGATATGATCGCGGTGCGGATCGGACCCGATATGCGCATGGCGGTGGTGGGGGCGCCGTCCTTCTTTGAAGGACGGGCGGGGCCAAAAAAACCCCAAAACCTCATCCACCATTGCTGCCTCAATC
>Ga0081540_1002361_pt1 | contig 15418 bp, 22 predicted proteins | sample TabmetS2T1R1_FD_71024 | JGI IMG/M metagenome (GOLD analysis project Ga0081540, IMG submission 71024) | Tabebuia heterophylla rhizosphere microbial communities from the University of Puerto Rico - S2T1R1 | ecosystem: Host-associated > Plants > Roots > Rhizosphere ... | reverse complement strand
CGATGTGGCGCGTGACCACGACGTCGCTCATGTTCGCTCGACCTCCTCGGCGAGGGTGGCGAGCCGGTCGAGCTGGCCAGCCCAGAACGACTCGAGGAACTGCTTCAGCGGCCCCAGTCGATCGTGGTCGGCGCGGTACAGCCGGCGCTTGCCGTCACGTCGCACCGTGACGAAGCCCGCCTCCCGAAGCAGCGCCAGATGCTGCGACACGCCGGCGTAGCTCAGGTCGAGGCGGTCGACGAGCTCGCCGACCGCCACCTCGTCGCGCCACACGAGCCGGAGGATCTCCTGGCGGCGCGGCTCGGCGACGATCTGGAGCGCGTCCACGACGACATTTTACCCGGCGATGAAATGTTCTGGTACGTTTCCGCTGTCACTGAAATGAAGGGAGTCCACCGTGATCGACGTGCTCTTCCGTTTCGACGTCGACGCCCCTCCCGAGGCGCTCATGCGCGCAGTCACCACCGGCGAGGGAATCCGCAGCTTCTGGACGAGCCGCGCGGAGGTTCCGGGCGACATCGGGGAGACCCTCAAGCTCGAGTTCCGCCAGGCGCCGCTGCCGTTCGACCTGCGGCTCGAGCAGTCCGATCAGGCCACCGTCGTCTGGCGTGCCCAGACGTTCCCGCCGCACTGGGTAGGCACGACGATCCGCTGGGACGTCGTGGCGCGCGACGACGGCTCGACCGTCGCCTTCCGCCACGCGGGCTTCGAGGACGACGAGGAAGCGGGGCGCGTCGCTTACACGTGGGGGGAGATCATGGCGCGACTGAAGCAGTACGCGGAGACGGGCCGCTCGGACCCGGTGTTCACCTGAGCCGGTGCCGGTCGACGTCGTCACCGACATCGAGATCGCGCGACCGCGCGAGGAGGTCGCCGCGTACGCCGCCGATCCGGACAACGCCCCGGAGTGGTACGAGAACATCGTCAGCGTCGGCTGGGAGAGCCAACCGCCGCTCGCCGTCGGGTCGCGCGTGGCGTTCGTGGCGCGGTTTCTCGGCCGCCGGCTCGCCTACACCTACGAGATCCGCGAGCTCGCCCCGGGCGAGCGGCTGGTCATGAGCACCGCCCAGGGGCCGTTCCCGATGCAGACCACCTACACGTGGGAGACCACGGCGAGCGGCGCGACGAGGATGACCCTGCGCAACCGCGGCGAGCCGTCGGGCTTCGCCGGCGTCGCGGCGCCGATGATGGCCGCCGCGATGCGCCGCGCGAATCGCAAGGACCTCGCGCGGCTCAAGGCGCTGCTCGAGTCCCGCTAGCCCTCGGCCTGCTGCTTGAGGCCCTCGGCCGCCCCGCCGAGGAGGAAGTCGCGGACCGATGCCTCGACCGGGCCGCGCAGGAGCATCCCGAGCATCCGTCCCGGGTCGGCGTCGAGGCCGTAGGTCGCGCGCGTGCGGCCGTCGCCGAGATCCTCGAACACCCACCAGCCCTGCAGCGACTTGACCTCGCCGCGCTCCTGCTCCCAGTCGATCCGCAGCGGCGGGTCGTAGCGGAAGCGAAGCGTCGCCTTGACCGTCTTGACCTTCGCATCGGACTCGGTGTCCACGAGCGCGGCGCGGCCGTCCGCGTCGCGCTCGATGACGTCGACCTCCTTCAGCGAGCCCTGCCACTCCGGCGCGCGCCGGATGTCGGCCGCGATGTCGTAGCAGCGCTGCAGAGGGGCTTCGATCTCCACCGTTCGCTCTCCACGGATGTTCGCCATGGCGCGGGAGCGTATTCAGTCGGCGACGACGGGGTCCACCAGCGCGAACTCGCGCCCGTCGACCAGCCCGCGGTTGGTCAGGCGCAGCGCCGGGATGACGCCCAGCGAGAGGAAGGAGACCATCATGAACGGGTACTCCATCTCGCTGCCGAGCGCCTCGTAGGCGCGCGCGAGCGAGCGGACCTCGTCGGCGACCTCGGGGACCGAGCGGTCGGACATGAGCCCGGCGATCGGGAGCCTGACCTCGCCGATGACCTCGCCGCCGTCGACGGCGACCATCCCTCCCCCGGTCTCGCGCAGCCGCGCGACGGCGACGAGCATGTCGTCGTCGTCCATGCCCACCGCGAGCACGTTGTGGTTGTCGTGCGCAACGGTGGTGGCCACCGCACCGCGTGTCAGGCCGAGGCCCTGGACGAAGCCCAGGCCGATGTCGCCGGGCCCGCCGTGGCGCTCGATGCTCGCCGCCTTGGCGAGGTCGATCGACGGGTCGGCGCGCACCTCGCCGTCGACGACGGGCGCCTCCACGACGCGGTGCTCGGTGGCGAGCTCCTTGTTCACCATGCCGATCGCGCGCACGCGGACGGCGGCGCCTGCAGCCGGCACCCGCAGGTCGGCGGCGGTCAGCTCGCGGGCCAGGCGCACCGTGTCACGGGCCCGCGCCGGGTACTCGTAGGCCGGCGTGTGCGCCCCGATCGGCTCGCCGTCTGCGAGCACGAGGTGCGGGCGCATCTGCCTCAGGTCCTCGACGAGGAGCACGTCCGCGCAGCGCCCGGGCGCGATCGAGCCGACGTCGTGGCGGTAGCCCATGTACTCGGCCGCGTTGACCGTCGCCATCTGGATCGCCAGCAGCGGGTCGATTCCGCAGGTGATCGCGGTGCGGACCGCGTGGTTGAGGTGGCCGACGGTGGCGAGCGTCTCGGGGTGCATGTCGTCGGTGACGAGCAGCGCGTGGCGCGTGTCGACTCCGTCCTCGAGCAGCACCGGCGCGAGCTTCTCGACGTCGTGCCAGGCCGAGCCCTCGCGCAGCTGCACCCAGATCCCGGCGCGCAGCTTGGCCAGCGCGTCGGAGCGAAGGACGGTCTCGTGGTCTGAGTCCACGCCGGCCGCCGCGTAGGCGTGCAGGCGGTGGTCGTCCCAGCCGTGCAGGCTCCAGTGGCCGGTGACCGGCCGCCGCGCGTCGAGGACGGCGCCGATCATCTGGTGGGTGGCGGCGTCGGACTCGATGACGCCGGGCATGTTCATCATCTCGCCGAGCGCCGCGACGCCTTCCCAGGTCAGCGCCTCGCGCACGTCGTCGGGGGTGATCGTCGCGCCGGCGTCCTCGAAGCCCGGCAGGGCGGGGACGCACGACGGCAGCGCCAGCAGCACCTTGAGCTGCAGCGCGCTGCCCTCCTCGAGCATCCAGCGAATACCGTCGAGGCCGAGCACGTTGGCCATCTCGTGGTTGTCGATGAGGACCGTCGTGGTGCCGTGCGGGAGCACCGCCTCGGCGAAGCGCCCGACGGTGACCATCGCCGACTCGACGTGCAAGTGGGTGTCGACGAGCCCGGGGACGAGGTGGGCGCCCTCGGCGTCGAGGATCCGCGTCGCCGGGCCGCGCGTGTGCGAGCAGTCGCCGAACATCGCCACGCGCCCCGCCTTGATCGCGACCTCGGCCCCGTCGAGGACCTCGCGAGTGTGGACGCAGACCAGCCGGCCGCCGGTGATGACGAGGTCGGCCGGCTCGCGGCCCATGCAGACGTCGGCGAGCGTGCGGCTGACGCTCGACAGGGCCGGGCGCCCGTGGATCACGATTCGACCCCGGCGCGGACCTTGTCCAGGAGACGGCCGAGCTGCTCGGCCTCCTTGGCGCTCAGCGTGGAGCGCAGGTGCTCGTCGTGCGCCATGGCCACCCCCCTGAGGCGGTCGAAGAGCGCCTCGCCGGCCTCGGTGAGCGCGACCTGCTGCACGCGCCGGTTGCCGGCCTCGCGCCAGCGGCGGACGAGCCCCTGGTCCTCGAGCGCGTTGAGGTGGTGGGTCAGGGTCGCGCCGGTGATTCCCATGGCCTTGGCCATCTCGGCCTGGGTGCCCCAGCGGCCGGCACGGACGAGGACGAGCACCTGCCACGCCGACGCGGAGCCCCCCGCCTCGGCCATGGCACGCTCGAACGCGTTGGTCACCACCCGCGCGGTGCGCGAGAGCTGCAGTCCGATCGGCGGCTGGGCGGGAGGTCCGGCCATGTCCGCGAGATCATACATGAAGTCTTGACATCGAACAATTCGATATCTAAGTTACTCGCATGCCCACTCCTGACTTCGAGACCCAGATCCATCTGCGCAGCGCTCACAGCGACGGCGCGGTGAGCGTCGTCGAGCTGGCGGCCTCGCCGGACTTCGCCGGACCGCCACTGCACCACCACGACTTCGACGAGGCCTTCTACGTGCTCGAAGGCGAGCTGACCTTCCAGCTCGGCGACGAGCTGCGCACCGCGGGGGCCGGCGAGCTGGTCTTCGCGCCGCGCGGCAGCCACCACACCCTGGCCAACCTCAGCGGCGCGCCGGCGCGCTACCTCGTCGTCTGCACGCCGGCGGGGTTCGAGAACCGCTTCGCCCGGACCGCGGCCGAGCGCGCCGGCCTCGAGCCGCCCGACTGGGCGAAGGAGCCCTATCCGCAGACCCACTTCGTCGGGCCGCGGATCGGCGAGCGCGGCGACGCCTAGCCGGCCACCTGCGCGACGGCGATCCGGTGCCCGGACCACGCGACGAGCGCGCCGCCGGGGACGGCGGCAACCGACGGCTGGAGGCCCTCGCGCGCCAGGGCCTCCACGCGTCCGCCGGCCGGTGAGCCGAGCGCCACCAGCGGGCGGATGCCCGTGTCGTAGCAGGACTCGCTGCGGCCGCCTGGGCAGGCGACGCCGGTCGAGTGCTGCCACGCGATGACCGGCTGGCCGCGGGCGCCGATCGTCGCGGCTGGGTTCTCGGCGGCGCGGTCCGGCCGTGTGTCGAGCGGCCGCTGGGCCCCGAACGCGCCGCCGGTGCGCTCGCCGAGCTCCAGGGCGGTGCCGAGCATGAGGTCGTCGGCGGGCCAGACCACGAGGCCGTAGCCATCCCGCCCGGCCGCCACCGCGACGTCGCGATAGGCGCCGATCGGCGGCGGCGAGCCCGAGAGCGTCTGTGGCGGCGAGAACGAGGCCGCGTCCCGATCGCGCCAAGCTGCGGCGACCGCGATCGGGTGCGGGAGCTCGGGCTGCTCGACCTGGTCCCAGGCGACCAGCGCACCGCCGTCGGGCGCGACGGCGACCGCGGGCGCGCCGCCGCCGAGCGGCGCCGACAGACGGGCCGCGGCGCCGAACGGGCGCCCGATCAGCGTCGTCGCCGCCTCGACGGCGTCGGCCCGCCGCCATGCCGCGACGAGCGTGCCATCGGCGCCGACCACCACGCGCGGGTACGTCGCCGCGGGTCCCGAGACTCGCCGCGGCGCTCCGAGGCGCCGGTTCGCCGGCCCCGAGGCCGCCCACACGGCGTCGTGCTCCCACACGACCACTCCGGCGCCACCCGCGGACACCGCGACGTCCGCGCTCGCGCCGGCGACCTCTTGCACCCTCGACAGCCGCCCGCGCGCCGAGACCCAGCGCAGGCGGACACGCGTTCCGGCCTTCCATGCGATGAGCACGTCGCCGGCAGCATCGATGCCCAGCCGCGGCGCGCCGCCGCGCCCGACGACCAGCGCTCGCCCGAACCGCCCTCTCCCTCGCCGCACCGCCAGCATCACGCGCGGCCGCAAGACCCCCGACTGCCACGCCACCGCGGCATCGCCGCCGGCGTTGGCCACCACGTGGACGTCCGTGCCCGGCCCGGAGCCGAGCACCACCGCCGTCATCGCGAGCGCGATCGCTCCCACGACAGGTGGGAACGTGCCGCGGACGCCAGAGTTGCCCCGGCTAGCCCTGCGCGATCCTGAGGAACGCCTCCCAGCGCTTGCGGTCGCGCTGGGCGCGGCGCTCCTCCTCGGAGCCCTCCTCGGCGCGCTCTGCGGCCTCCTCGGCGCGCCGCAGGCGGTCCTGGAGGTCGGACGCGTTGAGGTCCTCGGGCCGCACGGCCTCCTCGACGAGGACGAGCACGCCTTCCGGGGACACCTGCAGGTAGCCCTCGCCCTGGGCGTAGCGCTCGACGTCCGACTCGGTCTTGTAGAGCCGCAGCTCGGTCGGCTCGAGCATGCCCAGCAGCGGCTCGTGGTTGGCGAGCACGCCGATCGAGCCCACGGTCGTCCGCGTGGAGACCATGACGACCTCGTCGCTGAAGACCTCGCCCTCGGGCGTGAGGACCTCGACCTTGAACGGCGTGCGCGCCATCAGTCGCTCTTGCTCGCGCCTTCGACGACCGCGTCGATGCCGCCCTTCATGAAGAAGGCCGACTCGGGCAGCTCGTCGTGGTGGCCGTCGAGGACCTCGCGGAACGAGCGGACGGTCTCCTCGACCGGCACGTAGATCCCCGGCGTGCCGGTGAACTGCTCGGCGACGTGGAAAGGCTGGCTGAGGAAGCGCTCGATCTTGCGCGCGCGCTGGACGATCACCTTGTCCTCGTCGGAGAGCTCGTCGATGCCGAGGATGGCGATGATGTCCTGCAGCTCGCGGTAGCGCTGGAGAGTCTCCTTGACCTCGGTGGCGACGTTGTAGTGGTCCTCGCCCACGATCTCGGGCTTGAGGATCGTCGAGGTCGAGTCCAGCGGGTCGACGGCCGGGTAGATGCCCTTCTCCGAGATGGCGCGGGAGAGCGTGGTCGTGGCGTTGAGGTGCGCGAACACCGACGCCGGCGCAGGGTCGGTGAGGTCGTCGGCGGGGACGTAGATCGCCTGGATCGAGGTGACGGAGCCCTCGCGTGTGGAGGTGATGCGCTCCTGCAGCTGGCCCATCTCGGTCTCGAGGGTCGGCTGGTAGCCGACCTGCGAGGGCATGCGCCCCAGCAGCGCCGAGACCTCGGAGCCCGCCTGGACGAACCGGAAGATGTTGTCGATGAACAGCAGCACGTCCTGACCCTGCTCGCGGAAGTACTCCGCCATCGTCAGGCCCGACAGCGCCACGCGCATGCGCGCGCCGGGAGGCTCGTTCATCTGGCCGAACACCAGCATCGTCTTGTCGATGACGCCCGACTCCGTCATCTCCAGCCACAGGTCGTTGCCCTCGCGAGAGCGCTCGCCGACGCCGCAGAAGGCGCTCAGGCCGCCGTGCTCCTGGGCGAGGTTGTGGATGAGCTCCTGGATGATCACCGTCTTGCCGACGCCGGCGCCGCCGAAGAGGCCGACCTTGCCGCCTCGCGCGTACGGCGCGAGCAGGTCGACGACCTTGATGCCGGTCTCGAAGATCTCGGTCGTCGGGACCAGGTCGGTCACGTCCGGCGCGTCGCGGTGGATCGGCCAGCGCTCCTTGACCTCGATCGCCTCGCCCTCGTCGATGACCTCGCCGAGCAGGTTGAAGATGCGCCCGAGCGTCACCTCGCCGACCGGCACGGTGATCGGCGCGCCCGTGTCGACGACCTCGGTCCCGCGCGCCAGGCCGTCGGTGGTGTCCATGGCGACAGCGCGAACGCGGTCGTCGCCCAGGTGCTGCTGCACCTCGCACACGAGCAGCTCGCCGTCTCCGCGGTCGACCGTGATGGCGTGGTTGATCTCGGGCAGCGCGTCCGGGAACACGGCCTCGATGACGACACCCTGGATCTCCTCGATGCGCCCCGTGTTCTGCTTGGTCTCGGTCTCAGTGGTCTCAGTGGCAGCCATGTGTCTCCGTTTCACACCAACGCTTCGGCGCCGGTGACAACCTCGATGATCTCCTGGGTGATCTCGGCCTGGCGGGCCCGGTTCATCTCGAGCGTCAGGTCCTGGATGATCTCGCCCGCGTTCTCGGAGGCGTTGCGCATCGCGGTCATGCGAGCGCCGAGCTCGGAGGCCGTGGACTCGAGCAGCGCGCGGTAGAGCGAGATCTCGACGTAGTCGGGGATCAGGCGCTGGAGGATCTCCTCGGGGTCGGGCTCGTACTCGACGAGCGCGTGATGGCCGGAGTCCTCGCCCTCGCCGCCGGACTCCTCGTGCTCGCCCTCCTCGAGGATCGTCGCCTCCTGCAGAGGCAGCAGCGTCTCTCGCCGGACCTCCTGCACGAGCGGCGAGACGTAGCCGTTGTAGAGGATCTCGACGCGGTCGACGTTGCCGTCGACGTACGCGGTGATGAGGTCCTGCGCGATCTCGCGCGCGTCGGCGTACGAGGGCCGCTCGGTGAACCCGACGTAGGCGCCGGCGACCTCGCGCCTGCGGAAGGTCAGCGACGAGACGCCGCGCCGCCCCGAGGCGTAGAAGGTGACGTCGCGCCCCTCCGCCTCGTGCTCGCCGGCAGCGCGCAGCCCCGCGCGCAGGATCTGTGAGTTGAACGCGCCGGCCAGGCCGCGATCGGCGGTGACCAGCAGGATCGCGACCGTCTGCTCGCGCTCGTGCTGCTGGAGGATCGGCAGCTTGCCCACCTCGGTGCCCGCGGCCTCCGCGGCCTGGCGCGTCATCCGCCGGATCGCGCCCGCGTAGGGGCGCAGGTGGGAGATGCGCTGCTCGGCGCGGCGCAGGCGCGCCGCGGCCACCGCTTCCATGGCCCGTGTGATCTTGCGGATGTTCTTGACCGAATCGATCCGCCGCTTGACGTCGCGCTGGGAGGCCATCGGTCAGGAGGCGGTGGCCGCCGCCTCCTCCTCCTCGCTCTCCTCGCGCTCCTCGGCCTGCCCGCCATCGCCGTCGGCGTCCTCGTCGCGCCTGCGGATACCCTCCGCCTCGCGCGTGGTCTCGCCGACGTCGGTGTCCTCGAGCGGCTGGCCCTCCTCGTCGAGGTCGTAGCCGAAGTCGTCGGCGAACTCGCCGATCGCCTTGCGCAGCGAGTCCTGGATCTCGTCGCTCCACTCGCCCTCGCGCAGCTTGCCGAGCAGGTCGTCCGCCTCGGCGTGCATGCGCTGCACGAGTGCGTCGAGGAACTCGGGAACGCGCTCGACCGTGATGCGGTCGAGGAAGCCGTTGGTCGCCGCGAACACCTGCACGACCTGGTCCTCGACCGGAAGCGGAGAGCGCTCCTTCTGATTGAGGGTGGCCACCAACCGCTCACCGCGGGCCAGCGTGCGCTGCGTCTCGACGTCGAGGTCGGAGCCGAACTGGGCGAACGCCTCAAGATCGCGGTACTGCGAGAGCTCGAGCTTCAGGCGGCCCGAGACCTTGCGGATCGAGTTGATCTGCGCATTGCCGCCCACGCGCGAGACCGAGATGCCCACGTTGATCGCAGGGCGGACGCCGGAGTAGAAGAGGCTCGACTCAAGGAAGATCTGCCCGTCGGTGATGGAGATGACGTTGGTCGGGATGTAGGCCGACACGTCGCCGGCCTGCGTCTCGATGATCGGCAGCGCGGTCAGCGAGCCGCCCCCCTCCTCGTCGGAGAGCTTGCACGCGCGCTCGAGCAGCCGCGAGTGCAGGTAGAAGACATCGCCGGGGTAGGCCTCGCGGCCCGGCGGGCGGCGCAGCAGGAGCGACATCTGGCGATAGGCGTAGGCATGCTTGGTCAGGTCGTCGTAGACGCAGAGCGAGTGGCCGCCCTGGTACGTGAAGTGCTCGGCCATCGCGCAGCCCGCGTACGGCGCCATGTACTTGATCGGAGCGGCCTCGTCCGCGGGCGCGGCGACGATGATGGTGTTGTCGAGAGCGCCGGCCTCGGACAGCGTCTCGGCGAGCTGTACGACGGTCGCCATCCGCTGGCCGATCGCCACGTAGACGCAGACGAGGTCCTTGTCGCGGTTGTTGATGATCGTGTCGACCGCGATCGCCGTCTTGCCGGTCTGGCGGTCGCCGATGATCAGCTCGCGCTGACCGCGCCCGATGGGGATCATCGAGTCGATCGCCTTCAGGCCCGTCTGCACGGGCTCCTTGACCGGCTGGCGCTTGACCACGCCCGGAGCCTTGATCTCGGCCGGCCGCGTCTGCGTCGTGTCGATCTCGCCCTTGCCGTCGAGCGGCCGCCCGAGCGGGTCGACGATGCGGCCGAGCAGCTCCTCGCCCACGGGGATGTCGAGGAGGTGGTTGGTGCGCTTGACGGTGTCGCCCTCGACGATCTGCTCCCACTCGCCGAACAGCACGACGCCGACGTTGTCGGACTCCAGGTTGAGCGTCAGCCCGGTCACGTCGTGGGGCAGCTCGAGCATCTCGAGCGAGCGGCAGTTCTCCAGGCCGTGGACGCGCGCGATGCCGTCGGCGACCGAGAGCACGGTGCCGACCTCGGTCAGCTCGGCGGACTCGGTGTCCAGCCCCTCGATGCGGCTCTTGAGGATGCTGGTGATCTCGTCGGGCTTGATCTGCATGGGCATTGCAATCTCCAGTTTCGCCCTCCGGTCTCCGCGAGCGGCGACCTGCGGACGACGTTAGCGTCTAGGCCTTGGCGACCTGCTTGCGAAGGGTCTCGAGTCGGTTGCGGATGGAGGCGTCGAGGATGGAGTTCCCGACGCGCAGCACGATCCCGCCGATGACGTCCGGATCGACGGTGCTCGTCAGCTCCACTGTACGACCAGTCTGGCGGCCGATCTCGTCGCCGATGCGCTCGGCGATCGACGGATCGAGCTCGACCGCGCTGGTGATCTCGACCGGGAGGAGCTTGTGCGCCTCCTCCCAGAGCTGGTCGTAGTCCTGGCGGATGCGGAAGACGACCGGCATGCGGTGCTTCTCCAGCAGCAGCTCCAGGAAGTTCTGGACCTCCGGGTCGGCGCCGGTGACCGCCCTGTGCAGGCCGTCCTTCTTCTCCTCGGTGGAGAAGTAGGGCGAGAAGAAGAACGTCTGCAGCTCGCGCGACTCCGAGAGCGCGTCGGCGAACTGGCCGAGCTCCTCGCGGACGACGTCGAGCTTGTCCCTCTCGGTGGCGACCTCGAACAGGGCGCGCGCGTAGACCTCGGCGATCTCCTCCACTAGTTGTTCCGATCTCCGCTGAGCTGGCTGAAGTCGAGCTCGCCGAGCGCCTCCTCGACCAGCCGCAGCTGGTCCTGGGCGTCGAGGGTCTTGCGCGTGACCTTCTCGGTCGCGAGCACCGTGAGGTCGGCGACCTCCTTGCGGATCTCCTGGATCGCGCGGCGCGTCTCGACCTGGATGTCGCGCCGCGTCTGCTCGAGCAGCTCCTCGCGCCGGCGCTTGGCGTCGTCGAGCGACTCGCGCTCGTGGACCTCGCCCGCCTTGCGCGCGCGGGTGACGATCTCGTCGGCCTGCGCGCGCGCCTCGCGCAGCCGGGCGCGGTACTCCTCGAGCAGCGCGGCGGCGTCCGTCCGCGCGCGCTCGGCGGCGTCGATCGACTCCTCGATCGCGCGCTGGCGCTTGTCGAGCGCCGCGGTGATCGCCGGCCACGCCCACTTGCGCAGGACGAGCAGCGCGACGATGAAGGCCAGGAACGTCCAGATCATCAGCCCGACGTTCGGGCTGACGAGGAAGTTGCTGGACTCCTCCTCGGCGCTCGTGGTCGCCTGGGCGAGCGGTGTGATGAGCGCGAGCATCGAGCTCCTAGCCCAGGAAGAAGGCGATCAGGCCGAAGATGAACGCGTAGAACACGATCGCCTCGGTCAGTGCGAAGCCGAGCCACTGGATCGAGGTGATCTCGTCGCGCATCTCGGGCTGACGGGTCACCGACTCGATGACCTTGCCGAAGATGAACCCGACGCCGATGCCCGGGCCGATCGTGCCCAGGCCGGCGCCGATGCCCAGCGCGATCGCCTTGCCGGCCTTGCGGCCGTACTCCTGGGGATCGGCGGCCTGGGCGATCTGCGTGATGACGGACAGGTCCACGGCGAATTGCTCCTTTAGTGCTCGGAGGCGACGGCGCCGCCGAGGTAGATCGCGGTCAAAGTGGCGAAGATGAAGGCCTGCAGCGTGGCCACCAGGCCGACCTCGAAGAGGTAGAAGGCCACGGCCAGCGTGCCGGTGAGCAGCCCGAGGACGACCGAGCCGGCCACCGCGAGGTTCAACAGCACGACCAGGCCCCCGCCCATGAAGAGGATCAGCAGGTGGCCGGCCAGGATGTTGGCGAAGAGTCGGACGCTCAGGCTGACGAGGCGCACGAAGTGCGAGATGACCTCGATGAAGAAGATGGGGATGCGCGCGGCGCCCTCGACGCCGGCGGGGATCCAGCTCTTGAGGTAGCCGACGAAGCCCTTGGCCCGGATGCCCTCGACGTGGTAGCTGAACCACACCATCAGGGTGAGCACGAGCGGCACCGAGAGGTTGGCGGTGGCCGCGTACAGCGCGAGGCTCGGGACCTGCAAGCCGAAGATGTCCACCTTGTGCTCGGTGTTCGTCGGCAGCGGGATGTAGCCGATGATGTTCGAGAACCAGATGAAGAGGAAGATCGTCGCGACGAACGGGAACCACTTCGCGGCCATCTGGTCGGGCATGTTGCCGCGCGTGATGTTGTCGCGCATCAGGGTGTAGGCCCCCTCGACGACGGTCTGCAGGCGGTTGGGCCGCTCGTGCATGCGGCGGGCCGTGTAGACCATCGTGAAGCAGGTCAGGAACGTCGCGACGATGACGTAGAAGACGGCCTTGTTGAACTCGATCGGCCCGATCGAGAACCACGGATCGAGCTTGAACTCGTCCTGCGGCCTGTAGGCCTCGTTGATGTTCAGCGCCAGCGCCGACGCGGGCACGGCGAGCAGGATCACGAGCGACGTCAGGGCGGTGGCGACGCGGCGAGGCATCTAGGCAGGCTGCTCCGGCTTCTCGAAGGGACGCATGATCATGGACACGGTGAAGTAGGCCGTGAAAAGGACGATCACCAGCACCGCCGCGGCGAGCCCCGCGTCGTTGTCCTCCAACCCGGCGGCGAAGATCGTAAGGGCTACGAGCCATCCGCGTCCGATGATGGACCCCGCCGCGATCGCGACGACCTTGCGCGGGTCCTTCTCGGCGGCTGCCTTGCGGTTCGCGTAGAGCTGGATCGCGCGCTGGGCGATCCACGCCGCAGCGCCTGCGGCGTAGCCGAGCATCGGCAGGTCGGCGGCGAGGAAGATCGGCAGAGCGATGACCAGCAGGACCAGGTCGATGTAGCGCAGGGCAAGCATCAGATGTCACTGAATCGCCGTGCAACCACGACGATGCCCGCGATGGCGCCGACGAACACGCCGGCGATCCCCAACGGGACAGCCGCCCCGACCGCGGCGCCGATGCCGAAGCCGACTGCCGCGCACAGGAGCAGGGTCCCCAGAAGGACGCTCCCCGCCACCGCGCCGCGCAGCGGCGGCTTCCTCGGGGGTGGGTCGGTCATCGGCGTCGCTCTCGGGGGGCTCGAATGCTGGCATGGGGTGATGGGCCGCCACGGTCGAAGGACAGGCCGCCCGCGTCATGCGGGCCACGGCGGTCGACTCGAGGGTGCAGAGGGTGCCCTCCGGCGGCGGCGCGAAGGCTATCGGATCGCAAGAGCTTGTAACAACTTTGTGACACTGGGCTCGAAGTCCGACGCGCAGTCGGTGTACCCACCTTCGTCGCGCGCGCGCGACAATGCCACGCGTGAGGCTCCATCGCGAGCGCACGCGACCGCTGCCGCCCGCCTACCCGGACGATCTCGGGCTCCTGCGACGGCTCGTGTGCGAGGGTCTGTACTGGCAGGACGAGGTCGAGGAGCTGCTGCTGGCGATCCGCGACGGCGGCGACCTGGGCGAGCTCTCGCGGGCGGGCGGGCCGTACATCAGCCGCTACGAGGCCATGCGCGTCGAGCTGCGCGCCGTGCGTCATCCGCAGCTGCGGTCCCACGCCGCGGCCCTCGACGAGGTCTTCGCCAGCCACGCGATGGTGCTGCACTGCGCGCTGGACCTGCTGGCGGTCAGCTGGCGCTCCGAGCGCCTGCGCGAGGAGCAGTCGCGCCTCGGCGGCCTCGGCGGGCAGAGCGTTCGCCTGGTGATGCTCGCCGACGAGATCAAGGCGCTGGCGGAGCGCGCGAGTGCGGGTTGATCGCCGCGAGCTCGCGGCGATCTTCGTGGGCGGGGCGATCGGCGCGCTCGCGCGCTATGGGCTGACCGAGGCCTTCCCCCATCATGCGGGACCTGGCCGTGGGCGACGTTCGCGGCCAACGTCATCGGCGCGCTGGTGCTGGGCTACCCCGAGCGCATCCGCCGCTGGTTCGCGATCGTCGACGAGCTGACGGCCGAGACCGGGCTGGTCACCAGCGAGCAGGTGCCGGCGCTGCGGGCGACCGGACCGCAGATCGCGCGCGGGGGGCTTCGGCTGGCCGAGCCCGGAGTACGCTGAGCCGGATGGCGCACGAGCATGCGCGGAGGGGTGGCGGAGGCGGCCACGTGGCCGCCGCAGCCGGGCCCCCAGGCCACTCTCACCACGGCGTGTCGCCGGCGGCCGATCGGCGCTGGCTGACCGTCGCGCTCGCGGTGATCGTCTGCTTCATGGCGGTCGAGGTGGTGGCGGGCATCGTCGCCGACTCCCTCGCCCTGCTCTCCGACGCGGCGCACATGCTCACCGATGCGGGCGCGATCGCCGTCGCGATCTACGCCGCGCGCCTGGCCGCGCGGCCCGCCGGCGGGCGGTTCACCTTCGGACTCGGGCGGGCCGAGATCCTCTCCGCGCAGGCCAACGGGGCGACGCTGCTCGTGCTGGCCGGGGTCATCGCGGTCGAGGGCGTGCGCCGGCTGTGGTCGCCGCCCGAGGTCGACGGCTCGCTCGTGCTCATCGTCGGGCTGCTCGGCGCCTGCGCGAACCTCGGCGCCGCCGCAGCGCTGGGGCGGGCCGAGCGCCGATCGCTCAACGTCGAGGGCGCGCGCGCACACGTGGTCACCGACCTCTACGCGTCGCTGGGCGCCGCGGCCGCGGGCGCGGTCGTCCTGCTGACCGGCTTCGATCGCGCCGACGCGATCGCCTCGCTGCTGGTCGCCGCGCTCATGCTGCGCTCGGGCTGGTCGCTGCTGCGCGACGCCGGCCGCGTGCTGCTGGAGGCCGCGCCCGAGGGCGTCGACCCCGAGGCCGTCGGCCATGCGCTGGCATCGCAGCCGGGCGTCGTCGAGGTCCACGACCTGCACATCTGGGAGGTGACGTCGGGCTTCCCCGCGCTCGCCGCGCACGTCCTCGTCGCGCCGGGCGACGACTGCCACGCCGTGCGCCGGCGGCTGCAGGCCATGGTCTCCGAGCGCTTCGACATCGACCACGTGACCCTGCAGGTCGATCACGCGCCTGCCGGCGACCGGCTGCTCGACATCGAGCCGCGGCGCTAGCCGTGGACGACGCGACCTGCCGCGCCCGCCTGGCCGCAGCGCGCGCCGGCCGGCTGGCCACCGTGCGCCCGGACGGGCGCCCGCACGTCGTCGTGTGCTGCTTCGCGCTCGAGGGCGACCGGCTGTGGACGGCGGTCGACGCCAAGCCCAAGCGCTCGGCGCGGCTGGCGCGGCTTCAGAACGTGCGCGCCCACCCGCACGCCAGCCTGCTCGCCGACCACTACGAGGAGGACTGGGAGCGGCTGTGGTGGGTGCGCGCCGACGGAACGGCCGAGGTCCTCGAGGCCGGCGCCGAGCGCAACCGCGCGCTGGTGGCGCTGGCCGCGAAGTACGAGCAGTACGCACAGTCGCCGCCCGGCGGGCCGGTCATCGCGATCGCGGTCGAGCGGCTGACGGGCTGGTCGGCGAATCCGGAGCGGAGCCCGCCTGCGGCGGCCACGTGGCCACCTCCGGCACCCGCCTAGCTGCAGAGCGCGACGGG
>Ga0081540_1002360_pt1 | contig 15424 bp, 14 predicted proteins | sample TabmetS2T1R1_FD_71024 | JGI IMG/M metagenome (GOLD analysis project Ga0081540, IMG submission 71024) | Tabebuia heterophylla rhizosphere microbial communities from the University of Puerto Rico - S2T1R1 | ecosystem: Host-associated > Plants > Roots > Rhizosphere ... | reverse complement strand
TCGGAAAGGCGCTGCCGCCGAGCTCGACCTTGTACCTGGTGCCTTCGACGCCGGAGACGCCGATGCGCAGCACGTAGCGGCCGGAGCTGTCGACGGGGAACGCGCGCGTCTTTTCGTCGTTCGCGTTGAGTTCTCCCATGATGTAGTAGTTCGAGTTGGCGCCTGCGCGCGCCTGCGCGTCGAGCAGCGCGAACTCCAGCTTCTTCGGCGCGTTCCGCCGGCCCGCAAACGAGATCTGCGTCAGCAGGTCGCCCGGCTTCAGGTTGGTCGCGAAATAGTAATAGGTGATCTTCTTATCGCCGCCGGGCGCGGTGCCGGTGATGACGCCGTCCTTCGGCAGCGGGCTCGGCGCCAGATAGGATTGCGAGAACGAGCCGACGGATGCGCTGGCAGCCGGCTGGGCGGGAAACGCCGAGCCGCCGAGCGCGACCTGGAAGGTGGTGGTTTCCGGACCCTTGGTTTTCACCACGACCATGTAGCGCCCGCTGGAATCCACGGGAAAGACCCGGGTGGCTTCCTGATTGGCGTCAAGGCCGGACATGATGGTGTAATAGGACAACAGCTTGCCCTTCGGATCCTTCAGATTGAATTCGAGATATTTGTCGCGGTCGGGCCGGCCCAGGAAAGAGGACTGCGTGACGAGCTGACCGGCCTTGAGGTCAACCGCGAAATAGAGGCTGGTTTCTCCCTCGCCGGCGGGAAAGTTGCCGGCGATCAATCCGGTGGGCGCCACCGGGGAGGGATTGACTGCCGAGGTGGAGAATCCCTCCGCCCGTGCAGCCGAAACGATTGCGATGATGCCGACGGCAAGCGCCGTGCGACGAAGAAGGCCACGCATCTGCATGCTGAATCTCCTTTAACCGATGGAGGCGCCTGTTGGCCCCCGCTCGGTTCGATTGTCGTTGCGAGTTAATTGCCGGTTCGCAGCCTAGGAGGCGGAACCTTGTCAGTGGTTAATGCGCCAAAGGAACAAACGCGGCTTGTGCGGAATCGGTTAGCAACGCGCGAAACGCAATGGTTTCCGAGGATTTGCTCGCCAGATACAAATGCAAGGTAATGACAGGTGACAGAGGCGCTTTCGCTTGCCTTGCGGCAGCTGCGCATCCAAGCACAGCGTCGGTGCAAGCCTGATCGACAAGCGCGCTCTGCAAACTGGTTAACTGGCGCCACGCGACTGCAGTAATCCTAATTGATTCGCGCGCGATTGCAGAGCCGCTGTTGGCGGTGAGGAATCCCGAAAGCGCGCCCGCTCACGGAATCGCGATCGCCACCTTGCCGAAATGTGCGCCGCTCGCCATGTGGGCGAACGCCGCCTTTGCCTCGGCAAAGGGAAACACCTTGTCCACCACCGGCTTCATGCGATTGGCGGCGATCGCCTCCGCCATCGCCTGCAGATCCTCCACGGAGCCGACGGTGGTGCCCTGCAGCCGCTGTTGCTGCATGACCATCAGCGGCAGGCGGGACTCTGATTCAGGGCGGCCTGCAAGCACGCCGATGAAGGCGATGGTGCCGCCGATCCTCGTCGCGCGGATCGATTCGTTCAGCGTGCCGACGCCGCCGACTTCCACGACGAGGTCGACGCCGTGGCCGGTGATCTGCCGCACCGCTTTGCCCCATTCCGGCGTGGTCTTGTAGTTGATGGTGGCGTCGGCCCCCAGCGCCTTCAGCCTCTCGATCTTGGCTTCGCTCGACGAAGTCGCAATAACCCGCGCGCCCGCGAGCTTTGCGAATTGCAGCGCGAAGATCGATACGCCGCCGCTGCCCTGCGTCAGCACGCTCTGCCCCGGCCTGATGTTGCCGAGCTTGACCACCGCGCTCCACGCCGTCAACCCGGCGCAGGGCAGCGATGCCGCTTCAACGTCGCTGAGATGATCCGGCGTGCGCACCAGTGCGGCGGCCGGCCACAGCCGGTATTCGCACAAGACGCCGTCAAGCGCGCCGCCGAGATTGGAGCGCATCTTGGCCTCGCTCGGCTCGCCGCCGAGCCAGCCTTCGAAAAAGCTGCCGGTCACGCGGTCGCCGGGCTTGAAGTTTTGTACGCCGGCGCCGATGCTCTCCACCACGCCAGCGCCGTCCGACAGCGGAATCAGCGGAAACTTTTGCCGCGAGCCATAGCCGCCCTTCACGGTGAGTAGATCGCGATAATTGATCGTTGCGGCCTTCAGCTTCACCAGTACCTGGCCGGGGCCGGGCACCGGCACAGGCTTTTCCACCAGCGCCATCGCATCGACCCCGCCGGGGCCTTGCAGCTCATAGGCTTTCAATGTGCTTCTCCCCTGGACAATAGCGTTCTGACGGCCCGCCGGACGCGGCCATCCCGCATTATTACATGCGATTATCGGATTTCGGCTAGAACCGCACGCAGGCCGACGCGACGATCAGCCCCACGGATTGCTGCTGGAACTGAAGCTTGTAGGCCTCGACAATGGCGTCGATCTTCGGCCGGTTGTCTTCGCCCGCGGGCAATACGATCTCGATGATCTTGGCTGCCTCGTGCACGATCGTGCCACGCCGCCTGTCACGCCATTGCCCGGCCGCGTCGATGACCGTGAATCCCTCGGGGAAGCGTGGCGAAACCTCGCGCGCCACAAAACCGATGAAGTCGGCCTCGCTGACGCGGGCGCGGTCCTCGACATTGCGGCCGAACAGCAATTGCGCCACCTGCTGCGGCTCCAACGCGCCGTCGCAGGGAATGATTTCAGCCGCCGCTCGCACCACCGCGGTGGAGAGAAACAGCATCCCGATCGCGGCCGCTGCAAGACGGACCACGCGGCGCGATTTCGCCGACGACTCGGGTGGATTTTGCTCTCTGCTGTTCACGGTGCGGCTGCCTTGATATTTTCCAACGTTCGCTACGGCCAGCCACTGTTGCGGTTTCAGCGGCGCGGAAGTCGCAATGAGATTACATAGCAGCATTTGCGTGCTGCAAGAAATGTAAGATAGGTCACTTTTCCAGCCCTGAAACGGAGTCGTGCTGTCGGACCGCTCAGTCGTGCAGGCTGAAGCGCCCATGCATCGCATTGGCGGTCAGGCGCGCGAACTGCGCCCGGCTCAAATGCAGTAGCGTCTCGTGGTCGCCGGCTTCCATATAGACTTCCGGCTCCTTCTGGATGCTTTCCTCGACGATGAGATCGAGCCCGTAACAGGCGCCGGCGGCCGGAACGGCGCCGTTGGCGCAGTCGACGAAGAGTTTCGCGATTTCGCCTTCACTGGCCATGTCGACATCCTCGCCAAGTCTTTCACGCAAATCGGCGATCCGGAGATGGTGGGAGGCTGGCAGCACGGCGAGCATGTAGCCGCCGTTCCGCCGCAGCACGATGGCCTTGGCGACCCGATCGCCCGGGACATGGGCGGCTTGCGCGGTGCGCGCCGAGGTCATGGTGTAGACGTGGGGGATCTCGTCGTACTGGATGTTTTCGCTGGCCAGATATCGGTGCAGTGTGGGTGCAATGGTCATGGCTCGACCTCCGGTGCGGCAACCGTTCACCGAAATCCGTATGCCCCGCCGGATGTGAGCGGCCGCGTGGTTCGTTGCCAAGCATAGGTTCTGCCGCCCAGCGTCGCAACGATGCGCCGCGGGAACTGCACAGCGCAAGTCGGACAGGCGTACTGACCCGTTGGACTCGCATCCCTCTTTCAGGTATTGAGCGCTGCCATCCATGACCAGCCTCACTGTCACCCCGCAACAAATCCGCACTGCGCTGCTGGTGCGCGAGGAAATCGCGCTGCTTGATCTCAGGCATGAGGCGGAGTTTGCCACCGGCCATCCGCTGTTCGCCGCCAACATGGCTGCCGGCCGCGTCGCGCTGGAGGCGGAGGCGCGGCTGCCGCGCAAGGATGCGCCTGTTGTCGTCTACGACAATGGCGAGGGGCTTGCGCCCGCCGCGCGCGAAAGCCTTGCAAGGCTCGGCTACAGCAATGTCCGCGAACTCGCAGGCGGACTGCAAGCCTGGGCCGCCGCCGGCTACGAACTGTTCCAGGACGTCAACTCCTACGCCAAGGCGTTCGGCGAACTGGTCGAGGCACAACGGCACACGCCGTCGCTGCCCGCGGACGATGTCGCGACGCTGATCGCTTCCGGCGCCGACATCGCGATCCTCGATGTGCGCCGCTTCGATGAATACGCCACCATGAATATCCCGGGCTCGGTCAGCGTGCCCGGCGCCGAGCTCGTGTTGCGCGCCGCCAAGGCCGCGCCGAATCCCGACACCACCATTGTGGTGAACTGCGCCGGACGCACCCGCTCGATCATCGGCACGCAATCCCTGATCAATGCCGGCGTGCCCAACAGAGTGGTGGCGCTGCGCAACGGCACCATCGGCTGGACGCTGGCAAAGCACAAGCTCGAACATGGTTCGAACCGGCGCGGCGCCATTGGCGCCTTCGACGGCGCGGAGCAAAACGCGCGCGACGTCGCCTATCGCGCCGGCGTCCGCCGTCTCGGCATGGAAGATTTCGCCGCGCTGCAGGCGCAAGCCGGCCGCACGCTCTATCGCTTCGACGTCCGCGACGCCGAGGAATACGCAGCCGGCCATCTCAAGGGCTTTCGCCACTATGCCGGCGGCCAGCTCGTGCAGGAAACCGACATGGCCGCTCCCGTGCGCGGCGCACGCATCGTGCTGACGGATGACAAGAGCATTCGCGCCGACATGACGGCATCGTGGCTCGCGCAGATGGGCTGGGAGGTTTACGTGCTCGACGGCGGCTATGACGGCGCGCTGGAAACAGGCGCGCCGGTCGTGCTGCCAAAGCCCGATCCCGCGCATCGCTATCGCAGGCCCTATGAGGGCACCGGCGTGTTGGAAGCAAGGATGCAGGCCTATCTCGATTGGGAATTCGGCCTTGTCGAGCAGTTGCGGCGCGACGGCACCCACGGCTTCTTCGTGATTTGAGCGAATGCGAACGGGCGTCGAAAATTGCTAAAATTGCCAGCATTGCGTCGAAACAGGCGTTAGCCATCCGGCAAATATGACTTTAGTCCCGCTTGCGCAAACCTGCAGGCAGGCTTACGTGATCGGCCGGCGGCTATGAGCATCATTTGAAGCAGGGGCCGCCAGGTTAAGAGCCGGGCCACCGGCTTATGACAAATCCTCACACTGAAAGCGCTGAACCATTCGCGACGTTGCCGCGTCGCTAAATGACTCTGCGCGCCGTTACAATTCTGGGCTGCAGCTCGCAGCCGCAGGAGCGATCGGTTGCACCCATTGGAGATGTAAGATGGACACCACCACCCTTGGCTCTGGCCTGATCGAGCCGGCTCTTTGGGCCGGCGCATTCATCGTGTTTCTGATCGTGCTGCGCGCGTCCAACATCTTTCGCTACATTCCGAACAATCAGGTCGGCATCGTCGAAAAGCTGTGGACCACGAAGGGCTCGATCAGCGAAGGCTTTATCGCGCTGAACGGCGAAGCCGGCTACGAGCCGGAAGTGCTGCGCGGCGGCCTGCACGTCTTCTTCCCCTTCATGTACCGCATCCACAAGTCCGATCTCGTCACGGTCGGACAGGGCAAGATCGCCTATGTGTTCGCGCGCGACGGCGCGCCGCTCGGCGCTTCGCAAGTGCTCGGCGCCAATGACACCGAGGACAAGTCGGACTTTCAGAACACGCGGCGCTTCCTGCTCGGCGGCGGCCAGAAGGGCCCGCAGCGCAAGATCCTGCGCGAAGGCACCTATGCCATCAACACCACGCAGTTTGCCATCATCACCGATGAGCGCGTCTACGGCCATGCGCTGAGCGACCAGGAGCGCATCATCCTCGACGCCATGCAACTGACCATCGCCGAGCGCTGGGGTTTTGCGCCTGTCATCCTCGCCGCCGCCGACGATCTCGTCGGCGTCGTCACCGTGCATGACGGCCCGTCGCTTCCGCCCGGCGAGATCATCGCGCCCGAGGTCGGCACCGAGCTGCAGGACCCTGAAGTGTTTCACAACAATTTCCAGGAGCCCGAGAAATTCCTGCGCGGTGGCGGCTATCGCGGCCGCCAGCTGCAGGTCATTGTCGAGGGCACCTGGTACATCAACCGCCTGTTCGCCACTGTCGAGTCGGTGTCGAAGACAGTCATCCCGGTCGGCAATGTCGGCGTCGTGATCTTCTACACCGGTCCGAAAACCGCCGACGTGTCCGGCGAGCAATATCGCCATGGCGAATTGGTCGAGAACGGCAGCCGCGGTGTCTGGCGCGATCCGCTCTTGCCCGGCAAATACGCCTTCAACACCTATGCCGGCAAGATCGAGATCATCCCGACCGTCAACTTCATCCTGAAATGGGTGCGCGGCGAAACCGGAGCGATGAAGCTCGATGAAAATCTGTCGGAGATCTCGCTGATCACCAAGGACGCGTTCGAGCCGACGCTGCCGCTATCTGTCGTGATGCATATCGACTACAAGAAGGCGCCGATGATCATCCAGCGGTTTGGCGACGTCAAGAAGCTCGTCGAGCAGACGCTCGATCCGATGGTTAGTGCCTTCTTCAAGAACATCGCGCAGAAGATGACCCTGATCGAACTGCTGCAGAACCGCGCTTCCATCCAGGCGGAATCGGCTAGCGAGATGAAGGCGAAGTTCGAAGCCTATTCGCTCGATCTTCAGGAGGTGCTGATCGGTACGCCCCGCGCCCCGCAGGGCGACCATACGATCGAGAACATCCTGATCCAGCTCCGCTCGCGCCAGATCGCCCGCGAGCAGGTCGAAACCTTCAAGGAGCAGGAGAAGGCCGCGGTCCAGGAGCGCACGCTCAACGAAGCCAAGGCGACTGCCGCAGCGCAAACCGCGCTGACGCAGTCGCTGATCCAGATCAAGGTCAACGAGAACGAAGGCGCCGCCGCCTTTGCCCGCGCGCAAAAGGATGCCGAGACTCGCAAGGTCACGGCAGCCGCGGTCGGCGAGCAGTCGCGGCTCGAAGGCCAGGGCGAGGCCGATCGCGTGCTGGCGGTGGGTACCGCGAACGCGCAGGCCACGAAGCTGTCCGTCGACGCCTATGGCGGCCCGGAATTCCGTCTCGCCGAGCAGAACTTCGCAAAGTTCGCCGAAGCCCTGACCAGGATCAATCAACCGCTGGTGCCACAATTCCTGATGTCCGGCGGACAGGGCCAGGAGAATTCCGGCGCCGGCCTGATCCCGACCGCAATGCTGAGCTCGATGTTCGGCCGCATGATGCCCGACGCGCTGGAAAAGCTGAAGGACGAGGCGCCGAAGGCGACGCGTCGCACGAACGGTCAGTGAGGCGCGGTAGCGATTATAAGCGATGAAGGGAAGAGCGGGCTATTTCGGCCCGCTCTTTCGTTGTGGCGTTTTGTCAGGCCGCCGACAGTCGGACGTGGATCTTGCTGCCGGTTGCTTTCGCATATCGCAGGAGGGTCTTCGTACTCGGCAGCGTCTGGCCACTTTCAAGTCGTGCGATCGTGGACTGGCTGGTGCGCATACGTGTCGCCAACTCGGCTTGCGACAGGCCCGCTCGCCGACGTGCCCTGATTAGTTCGGCGGCGATTTCGAATTCCGGAGCAAGAGAGTCATACTCGGCCTTGACCTTGGGGTTGGCCAGCAGGCGTGCCTTGAGCTTCTCGAATGGGATTGTCATGTGATTTCCTTGGCTCGGCGCAGCGCCAGCTCGATCTCGGCGCGTGGCGTCCGCCGTGTCTTCTTCACGAACGCACGAACCACGACGACCCTGCGGCCGATCGCGGTGACGTAGAGCGCGCGAGCTATTCCGTCGCGGCCGGTGAGCCGCAACTCCCATAGTTTGCCTTCCAGATGCTTGACGTGCGGCTCGCCGAGGCTTTCCAAACCAGCGGAGGAAATACGTTCGGCAAGTCTCAAGAAGCGTGCCTGCATGTCGGCCGGGAGGGCCGCGATCTCCGCAGCGACAGTCTCGTTGAGGATATCAACCCGCCAGGACACGATTATGTATATCTCATTATTGAGATATCGGTCAAGTAACCAATCTGCTGCGTCGGCTCCGGCGCAGGGTCATTTCTCCGGCCCGCTCTTTGCCGTCATGAACACATCTTGGTGCGGAAATTCATGCACGAACTCTGCCGTCTGGCTGAAATTCGTCGTCAGCACGTCGGCCAGGGTTGCCGGCGATCCATTGCGTGAGATCAATGCTTTCATAGGTCACCTCTCCCCGCTCTTTCGCGGGGAGAGGTGAGTGCCGGTCAGCAATTCCCCATCCGGCAGCGCGCGCGGCTGGCGGCATCCTTGTAGAGAGGCTTTTTCGGCTGGCTGGGGGCCGTTCCCGCATGCATGCAGGCGTTGAAGGCGCTGCCGATTGTGGTGCCTGTCGATGCTGCGCATTGTTCGCGCAGGCCGGCTTGGGCGGTGGAAGTAAGAGCGGCGAGCAAGACAGCACAAATAAGAATTGCCTTCATGTTTCCTCTCTGTCGGGGGCGGAAGGTCGTGTGAAACCGCAATCCCGGCGGAGTCGGTCCGAACACCGAATTGCAGTGATCGGACCTTAAGGCAGCGCCGCAAGGGGCGCGTCATCCAGTCAGAGGAGGCGTTTGCTATTTCCCCGGCCCGCTCTTTGCCGCGATGAACACATCGTGATGCGGGGGCGACGCCTCGGTCGCATCGTGCGCTGCGGCCATCATCAGCCCGAGTTTAGCCAATCTTCGGCGGTCAGCCGTTCCAGCTCAGAAAAATAGATGGCGTTGCTGTCATCGGCGGATGTCGGAAGCGCGTCCTTGTCGCGCAAGAGATTGTTGATGTGGCCGGCGAGCACCGAGCCGATCGCGTGGATGGCTTCGTGGCGATCGAGTCCTTCGCCCATCAATCGCAGCAGGGTACGGCGAACCGGTAGCTGATCGCCTTCCGCGATCTGGTTTTCGACTATTGCGTGAATGGCCGCATGCGCTCCGGCACGATTCGCCTTGAGGCCGTGGCGCCGATGGTAGCGCTCGATGACGGCGATCCGCTCCTGTTCGTCGGTCGCCAGCCAGGCTTTTGGATCGGGTGCGGCAAGCGGATCGTAGACCTCGACTGTCGCATCGGCACCGCCGCCGTGCCGATAGGCGAAGGAGCGATCCTGGAATGGCATGACCGCTTGCGTTTCGGCTTCCGGCTTGCCGAGGCAGCACTTCTTGAATTTCCGGCCGCTGCCGCAAGGACAAGGATCGTTGCGGCCAACATCGCGAAAAGGATTGTGTGCCGGCGTCGCCGCGAAGGGAGGCAGCCAGCCGTCTTCCTCATCCCCTGTTTCCTCGGGCCGGAAGCCTGTCCAATGTGAAAGCTCTTCGATGACTTCGCCGAACGGCGCGAGGTCCTTGCGTTGCCATTCCTCCAGGTCACCCGTGCTGGCGCCTCGCAGGTCGTCTTGGAAGTTTTCGAAACTCAGGTCGAATTCGTCAATGAAGCCCCGCTCGAACGCCTCTTTCACGAGAGGTTGTAGTTCGGCTAGCGCAAGCATCGCCACCGCGCCCTGCCAGCCGGCCCAAACGTGTGATTGATCCTGGGGCCGCAACTCCGTGAAAGCCGATCGCAGGAAATCGGCGACTTCCTCGCGGTCGAGCTGGCCCTGGAAGACGAGAATGACCAGAGTGTCGAACATGCGCCCACGCACGTATTCGTCGGCATCGGCGTCATGAATGATTTCGTAGATCGGACGTGGGTCGCCATCGAAGACGCTGGCCACGACCTTGTGGCAGGTCTCCGTTGTCGCGTCGCCGATAACCGTTTCGACATCCGGCCGGCGCAGGAAGCGGGCGAGCTTGCGATAGGCGGACTTTTCCCGCCACTGACCCAGCAGGTGGAACGCGATGAAGAGGGCATTTTCCTCCACCTCATTGCTCGGCTTATGCTGCTCGAGGGCCTCTACGAGCAGCGGCACCACAGCTTCGCGATTGGCGGTCGCGGCGCGGATCGCCTCAACGGGCATGCCTTCGCCGGAACCCAGTTGATCGAGTATCTGCATTTGTCTGCCTATTTCGCCGGCCCGCTCTTTCCCGTGATGAACACGTCGCGGTGCGGAAACTTCTGCACCAGTTCCGCAGTCTGGCTGAAATTCGTCGCTAGCACGTCGGCAGGGTTGCCCGCGATCCACTGCGTCAGATCGATGCTTTCATAGGTGCCGCTGTTCAAGCCAATTAAGATACGCGCAGCAGTGGTGCCAATATTCTCGATCGAATGCCCGTAGCCTTGCGGGATATAGCCGACGTCGCCCTTCGCCAGCTGCTCGGTGCGGAAGCGTCCATGCGATCCGAACAGCGTCACGCTGACACTGCCGTCCACGACGTATTGCCACTCATCTGCGTTCGGGTGCCAGTGCAGCGTCCGCAACGCGCCGGGATCGAGGTCGAGCACGACGCCGGTGACCGTCCTGGAGATCGGAAAGCGGCTGGCATCCACGCGCCACTCGCGGCCGCCGTCGAAAGTGCCGCTCGGCGCTTGCGAGAGCAGGCGATATTTGTGGGTTTCGCTCGGCAGCTTCCAGCCCTGCAAGGGCGCTGACTGTTCCGCGGGCGGAATCTTGCCGCGCGCAAAATACACTTCCTCCTTTGGAAACGAATCGAACGCGGATTCCGGCAGGCCAAAATTCTTGGCCAGCAGCGGCTTTGGCGTGTGGCCAATCCAGTCGGTGATGGAGAAGGTGCCGAACTCGGAAAAATAGCCGTTGTCGAAGATCAGGATGAAGTGGCAGGGCTTGTTATCAAGGCATTGCAGCATGTGGCCGTGGCCGCGCGGAAAATACCAGACATCGCCGGGATCGAAGTCGTTGGTCTCGGACGCGCCTTGCGGATCGATCACCGTGGTGCGCACGCGCCCCTCCAGCACCAGCGCCCATTCCGCCGCGGTCGCATGCCAGTGCAGCTCGCGCATCGCGCCGGGCTCGAGCTTCATCGAGACGCCCGCGATGCCCTTGGAGATCGGCAGCTGCGTGACGGTCGCTTCCTTGCCGAAGCTGTTGCCGATCACCTTGCCCTGCGATTTCTCCAGCGCGAATTTGAAGGTCGGCAGCTCCTTCTCCGAAAGCTGGGGATCCGGGACGTTGTTCATGAACGACGGATCGCCGGCTGCGGCCTGTTGCGATCCGCTCAGCGTCGCCAGCGTCCCAATTGCGGCGGCGGCAGTCAAAAACTCGCGGCGATGCGGATCGGACATGAGCGTCTCCTGATGCGGGCGGCGAAATGACTGCAAGCCAACTCTACATCAGTTCGGCCTTCCAGCAACGCAACATCGCACGTGCTTTGCGCAGTATCTTTCAAGTTGCAAATGGCGCGACGTGGCGCGCTTTCTCCGTATTTCTGCTGAGTCGGAGAGGTATTCGCAGGGGGTAAACGGCTACACGTTTCACGGGCTTTTTAACCAATTGATCGTATCGTGACGTCCAACCGCGTCGCAATTGTTGAGTCCAGGCGCGGACAATCACTTATCCCTGAGGTTGTTTGGCATGCGAGAATTCATTTCCGCACGATCGATGTTGCTTGCGTCCGCCGTTGCCGCATCGAGCCTCGGCATATTCGGCTTTGCGACCATCACGCTTGGTGCGGCGATCGTCGGCGAGACCCGCCGCGTCGATCTCGGCCAGAAAGCTGCCCCCGGACTCGATGCGCTGAAGGCGCAATACAAGCGACCCGCGACAATTCCATTCCCGAAGGAAAATCCCTACACGCCGGAAAAGGCCGCGCTCGGCAAAAAGCTCTATTTCGACACGCGCATCTCGGTCACCTCGGCTCAGTCCTGCGCGAGCTGCCACAGCCCGGGCTATGGTTGGGCCGACGGGTTGGCAGTAGGCGTCGGCCACGGCATGAACAAGCTCGGCCGCCATTCGCCGACCGTCGTCAACGCGGCATGGGGCGGGATCTTCATGTGGGACGGCCGTCTCGCCACGCTAGAGGAGCAGGCGCTCGGTCCGATCCAGGCCGCCGGCGAGATGAACATGCCGCTCGACCAGCTGATGGCGCGCCTCACCAGCATCCCCGAATACAAGCCGCTGTTCGATGCGGTTTTCCGCGGCGAGGGGATGAGCCCGAAGACGCTGGCCAAGGCGATCGCGACCTATGAGCGCACGATCGTGTCGGAGCGCGCGCCATTCGATTCCTGGATCGAGGGCGACGAGAAGGCAATCTCCGAGGAAGCCAAGCGCGGCTTTATCGTGTTCAATGGCAAGGCGCAGTGCGCGGCCTGTCACGAGGGCTGGAATTTCACCAACGATGGTTTTCAGGACATCGGTCTTCCCAGCCAGGACGTCGGCCGCGGCGAGTATCTGCCCGACGTCATCAAGATGAAGCATGCCTTCAAGACGCCGGGCCTGCGCGAGATCGGGCGGCGCAGTCCGTATATGCATGACGGTTCGCTCGCCTCGCTCGAAGCGGTCGTCGAACACTACGATCGCGGCGGCGTCGACCGTCCAAGCCGTTCCGACCTCATGAAGCCACTCGGGCTGACCGCGCAGGAGAAGGCCGACCTCGTCGCCTTCATGAAGACGCTGGACAGCAATCTCAGCCCGACAGCCGTCCCCGTCCTGCCCCGCTAAATCACATCAACGCCAAGAAACGGATTTTTCAACATGCGCAACCTGATCCCCGTTACCCTCGCCATTCTCGCCGGCCTCTCCCTGGGCGCGCTCGCCGCGGCCAATCAGGAAATCCATCAGAAGGGCAGGGTGTTCTCCGTCGAGAACGTCACGATCAAGAAGGGCGAGGCGCTTACCTTCGTCAACGACGATACCATCCCGCACAACATCCTTTCGACCAGCAAGGGCAACGAGTTCAATCTCGGCTCGCAGGCGCCGGGTGCCGCGACCGACGTCACCTTCAAGGAGGCCGGTGACGTGCAGGTGCTTTGCGCGATCCATCCGCGCATGAAGATGATGGTGAAGGTGACGGACTGATTTTTAAGCGCACCGGAGTTTTCAGAGATGTCCATTCGCTACAAGATTTTCGGTGCATTCAGCGTCGTCATCATGCTTGTCTGCGGTCTTGCCTTCTACGGCATTCGCGGCATCTCCGATTCCGGCGATCTCGTCGTGCGCTTGTTTGACGGCCCGCTGATGGCCATCAATCATGCCCGCTCGGCGCATGCCGCGCTGAACGAGGCGCGGCTGTTGATGTACCGCAGCGCCGTCGAAGGTACCTCAAAGGACACGGTGACGAAATTCGAGAAGCTGATCAAAAGCGTCAACGAGGACATCGCGGTCGTGCGCGACCGTGTTCGCAGCCCCAACGTTGCAGCAGCGCGCGAAAAGGCCGAAAGCCGGCTGAAGGAATGGTCGGGCTCGGTCCTCAAGCTGCTCAAGCCCGCCGACGGCGGCCAGACCGAAATCCCGGCCTCCTTTGTCGTTGCTCGCCAGGGCGATGCCGTCGTCGCTGCGGTCGACGATCTCGTCGAGATGGTCGCGGCCTATGGCTTCGAGTACCGGACCGAAGCCGAATCTGCAGTAGCGGCATCGCGCACCACCATGACAGCGCTCGCCATCGCGACCGCCGTGGTCGGTTTGATCATCGCCGTTGCCTTTGCCTTCTCGCTGGGACGGCCGATCTCCGCGGCCATGCATGTCGCCGAGCGGGTCGCCGCCGGAAACTTCACGGACGAAATTGCCGTCCGCCGCCGCGACGAGCTGGGCCGGTTGTTGAAATCGCTGGCCGCTATGCAGGCAAGCCTGAAGGCCCGAGCCGATGACGATCTCGCGCTGATCTCAGCCAAGGATCAGACCTCGGCCGAGCAGACCAGCCGAAGGCAGCGCCTCGAATCTGAGATCGAGGCATTCCGCTCGGCCTTCTCCGAAGTGCTCGCCAATACTGACCGCATGACCGGCGAATTGTCCGACACCGCAAAGACCCTTTCGTCGATCGCGCACGCCGCGGGCACGCAATCGAGCGAGGCGGCCACCAGCGCAGGCGAGACCTCGGCCAATGTCCAAACCGTGGCGGAAGCCGCAAGCCAGCTCGGCGATTCCGTTCAGGCCATCCAATCGCAGGTCCAGGACGCCACCGCGACCGTGCAGCGCGCCTCCGGCATGGCGGTTGCCGCAAACGAGACCATCGGCGCGCTCGCCCGTGCCGCGCAGCAGATCGACGAAGTGGTCGGCTTTATCCGCACCATCGCCGGCCAGACCAATTTGCTGGCGCTCAACGCCACGATCGAGGCGGCGCGCGCCGGCGAGGCCGGACGCGGCTTTGCCGTGGTCGCTTCCGAGGTCAAGGCGCTGGCGACGCAGACCGCAAAGGCCACGGAAGAAATCTCGGCCCAGATCGCCCAGGTTCAGAGCGCGACCAGGCAGGCGGTGGACAATGTCGGCGCCATTACCACCATCATGGGCGACATCGACAGCTTTACCGCGGCGCTGTCGGCCGCCGTCCGGCAGCAGAACGCGGCGGCCAGCGAAATCACCCGCAGCATCGGCCAGGCCGCGAGCGGGACGGCCAGTGTCGCGCGCAGCATCGCGGGCACCGCTGAGGCGACCGAGAACACCAATCGCTCGGCCGACATGGTGCTGGCGACTGCGAACGACCTGTCGCAGCAGGCCGCGCAGCTGCGTTCTTCCGTCGATCGCTTCCTCGCCAAAGTTGCGGCCTGACCGGACCTGCCCCGAAAAAAGTGCGTAGGGTGGTTTAGCGGAGCAAAAAAATTTCTGTCTCGCGGCGAGACCACGTGAGGCAGCCAACAGCAAACGCGAGACCACCGAGATGGCGGATGTCAGGAGCAAATCCAGATAATCGCTACCGCCATGGGCAAGCCTATGCCAAGGGCGGCAGCAATCGTGGACGCGAATGCAAAAAGCAAATCTTCTTCGGGCTGCACCTTGTCGAGTTCAGGCATGGCCTACTCCACTAATTGGAAAGCCAAAAAGCCGTCAGCGGAACGAAGCGATAAACGGCCTTCTTGGCTCGCGCACACAGTGTCCAGAAGCCCCCGAGCAATGGGTGCCCCAACATGGTTAACAAAGTGTTAATCGCGGATCGGGTTCCTATCGAGGCGTCACTCCTGCACTGGAGTCGGCGGCGTGAATGCGACGGCGGGACAAAAGTGTGACAAGTTCGGCACGACGGGCAAATCACTTCGATTTTACGGAATCGTGTCAAGTGTGACGATGAAAAATATTCTGCTTTACCGTAATTCTGATTTGCGTTATTAATGTCTTCGTCCCGCGCCCGACTGAGGGACGTTTCGCGATCGTCACGATACGTAGGGTGCAGGATGCGATGGACGCTGCGGCGTCAGGTGATCCTTCACCGGACGAAAACGCTCGCAGCGGACGGCGAAGTCGTGTGGTCCTGGCGCCGCGACCGTGGCGTCAAGCCGGCAGGCGTATCCCGCCGGCGACGGTGGCAACAAACGCCGCTCACCGGGGAGAGCACGTATAAGTCGTAAAACCATTGCGCGGGGAAGGTCGGGATGTCTCGGCTGTACCTGTCAAACCCGTGTGCGTTCTTCACTACCATAGCACACGGCGCTGCGGGCGCAGTCGGCGCCCGGCCTTCCCTGCGCC
>Ga0081540_1002359_pt1 | contig 15425 bp, 16 predicted proteins | sample TabmetS2T1R1_FD_71024 | JGI IMG/M metagenome (GOLD analysis project Ga0081540, IMG submission 71024) | Tabebuia heterophylla rhizosphere microbial communities from the University of Puerto Rico - S2T1R1 | ecosystem: Host-associated > Plants > Roots > Rhizosphere ... | reverse complement strand
GCCCCGCACACCCCCCGTCCCCCTGCGCCCCCCCCCCCCAAAAACCAAACTGTTGCGCGGGAGGGCGGGCTGGGGACCTTCGGGGGTACGCCCAAGACATGGGGGTGGGCGAGGGCGAAGGTCGGCCATGGAGACCGGGAGAGTCGAAGGGTCGAGACTGACGAGGATAGTGCGTGTGGGGGTCGAAGAACTTCGGGATGTTCAGTCGAGCGAGGAGGTCTCGCGGGCGCCAGCGGGTGGTACCGGACGGAACGGCGGGAGACAGCAACAGCGGGGGAACGGGAGCGCGACGCAACGGGAAGAGGTGCTCCAGGGCCCCGGGGCGCAACGAGGAACGCTCGTGGCGGAGCACGGGTGGCTGAGGGTGCAGCCGAGAACGGCCGCTCCGACCAGTCACGCCCGGCTGAACGTACCGGAGTAGTACCTCGGGGTCGCGCGCGTGCTTGGCCTCGGCGCTCTCCGCGATCATCGTCTGGAGGAGTGTCCGCGCCGAGGGTCGCGGGCCCGACGCCTGTTCCACCGTTGAGATCTGCGCGCTGACACTGATCTGGCTCTATGGCGTACTTTTTTGGTACGATGTCGTGATGGACCGGAGCTCGAGCCAAGATACGAACACCACGCGCGTCTCCGTGTACCTGAAGAACTTCCTCGTGGATTGGTGCGACAAGCGCGGGGAGCAGCTCGGGGAAAGCCGCCAGGCGGCTCTGGCTGAAGCGGTCCGCGACCACTGGAACCTCTACGGCCTGCCCGCTCATCTTGAGGAGGTCCTGCTGGCCGAGAAGAAGGCGAAGGGCTACGACAACCGGACCTACCTCCGCTACGTGGTCGCTCTTCACGCGCAAGCGCTCCTGGACCGTAAGAACGCGGCCGCGGCCGGGAAGTCGACCACGCGCGCGAAGTAGGACGACCGATGAACGACCGAGAGCGCCACTTCGAGCACGAGTTCGGACCTGAGTGGCGGATGAAGATTTCCCGAGAGCGCGAGATCTACGCCGAGCCGATGCTCGACGCCGAGAACATCCGACGCGAGTTCGGCTGCTCACGCTCCAAGGCTTATGAGCACCTTCACACGGCACTGGCTCACTTCGGAATCGTGCCGGACCCTGGCAAGCAGCTGCGGATCCGGTGGAGCATCTGGCAACGGTACAAGCAATCGAGAATCCCATGGGCAAGGGCAGATATCGGCTCACCAAGCGCGGACTGGTCTGGTACGCGCACGTCTACGAGAACGGCATCCGTCGACAGGTCTCGACTCGCTGCACCGATCTCAAGGCGGCTGAGCTCGCGCTCCGACAGCTCGAGCGCGACCTCGCCGATCCCGCCCACGCGGCCGCGAAGAAGGCCTCGCTGAGCGATGCGCTGAAGCTGCTCCTCGAGCGACGCACAGAAGAGGCCACGGCCGGGCGGCGAAGCCACGAGACCGTCGCGTTCTACCGACGAAAGGCCGGCCACCTCACCCGAATCTTCGAACACCTAGACGACGGCAATTACGCGCCGTTCCTTCTGGCGTGCCTGAGAGCGGTAGACGTCGATCGCTACATCTCGCGCAGGCGATCGGAAGCGGCGAGCGACCACACCATCGCCAAGGAACTGGTCACACTCCGGGCTTCACTGAAGCTCGCCAAACGCGCAGGCCTTTGGCTCGGCGACCTCGACGCGCTTCTTCCTGCGGGCTTCGCTCCGGATTACCGGCCCCGAACGCGCGCTCTGACCGTCGAGGAGCTCGCGAAGCTCCTGGCGCTACTGCCAGCTGCCCGAGCGGCCCAGGTCGCCTTCATCGTCGGGACGTCCGCCTGCTGGAGCGAATCGGTGAAGGCCCGTCGGTCGGACGTTCAGCCCGACTCCGGCTGGGTACACATCCGCGGGACGAAGCGTGCTGCCCGAGACCGGCACATTCTCGTGCGGCACCCGGCACTCGCGAGCCTCGTCAACTACGCGCTCGAGCACGCCCCTGGCGAGGAACTGCTCTTCCCACCCTGGAACAATGTCCGGCGCGATCTTTTCGTCGCCTGCGCCCAGGCCGGCATCGAGCCATGCTCCCCGAACGACTTGCGCCGCACCTACGCCAAGTGGATGCGCCTCGCACGCGTCCCCGCCGAAATCGTCGCTCCAACCATGGGCCACCGGGACACCCGGATGGTCGAGCGCGTCTATGGGCGCCTGTCACCTGAGGAAATCGGCGCGCTGCTGACCGCGCACTTCGCTCCGGACTCCATCGCCGGTGCATCAGTCAGCGTGGATTCGGCCGGAAAACGTGGACGGAATGGACGTTCGCGCCGCGCCAAGCCAGCGAAAACAGTGCCCAGGGGCGGAATCGAACCACCGACACGGGGATTTTCAGTCCCCTGCTCTACCAACTGAGCTACCTGGGCGTGAGACGCCCCCCGCATCACCCGCCTCGAGGGCAGACGACGCGAGGGCGCGCAGGAATAGGACGCGCCCCGGCCGCAGTCAAGCAGCGCAGCGACTAGTGGAGCGTCGACGCGCCGAGCGCGTCGGTGGCCGAGGCGAGCAGAGACTCCAGCTCTCCGGGCTCGACCGGCTTGGCCAGCCGGCCGGAGACCAGCGGATGCTCCGGTGCCACCTGCTCCAGCGCGCTGTGTGCCGAGCAGAGGATGAACCTGACGCGTGCGCCCACCCGGCGCGCGAGCCCGTAGAGCAGCTCGATGCCGCTCATGCCCGGCAACATCAGATCGAGCACCACGATGACCGGGGTGTCGTCCGCCGCGGCGCGCTCGAAGAAGCGCAGGGTCTCGCTGGCGTCGCGAGCGCCGAGCACGGTGTATCCCTGGCGTTCGACGGTCTCGCTCAGCACTCGTCGGAAGAACGCCTCGTCGTCGACGACGAGCACGTAGGGAGTCCGAACGTTCTGGGCAGAAGGCTCGCTCACGGCTGAAATGGTAGCCCAGCTTCATTGGCCTGACGATCATCTGGATCCGCGGACGGAGCGCGGTCGGGGCGCATGTCGCACCCCTGCTCAGACGCACGCAGGGTCGACGTGCCGACGGTTGCCGAGTCGGCAGGACCTCACCACCCTGGACCCATGTCCCAGCTTGGCCAGTTGCTCGCCCTCTCGGCAGTGGTGATGGGGATCGCTCAGACGGTGACCCGGGAGCGCCTCTTCGAATCCCTACGGAACCGCCTGGGAGGACAGGAGACCTGGCTCGGGTACCTGGTCTCCTGTCCCTACTGCGCCTCGCACTGGGTGGCGTTCGTCCTGGTACCACTGACCGGGGTCTACGGAATCCGGGTTCAGGTCCGCTGGGGCCTCCTGACCACCGTCCTGGACTGGGTCCTGTCCTCGATGCTGGTGGTGGTCATCGCCGCCTTCCTCCGGGTGGCCTTCTGGTTCGTCGACGAGAGCCAGGGGCTGGTCCGGAGGCGCAACCGGGTCATCGAGCAGGTCGCGGACGAGGAGGACTCCTCGGACGTCCGGCATTGAGGACCAGGGAGTCAGCTTTGCTCCGGGCTCGGGTCGGCCGGGACTCTCTGCACAGCGCGGTGCGGTTGGGCGCAGGATCGACGGTGGAATTCGATGAAACGCACCACCGTCCTTTTCGTCGACGACGACGACTTCATCCGAGGCGCCTACGGTGATCTGCTCCGGGACGAAGGTTTCTCGGTGGTCGAGGCGGCGGACGGCTGCGAGGCGCTGAAGGCCGCCACGGCCATCTCCGGCGAGGTCCTCCTGGTCCTGGACGAGGAGATGCCCCGCGTGCGCGGAACCGAGGTCCTCGAGCTGATCGACCAGCGTCCTGACGCGGCCCGGTTCACGGTGGTGATCATCTCTGGGTCGGGTGCCGCCGATCTCCACACGCTTCCCCGTCGCGCCCTCCGCATCCGCGCCGTGGTACCCAAGCCCTTCACCGCCGACGAGCTGCTGAGCACGCTGCACCGCCTCGCGGCCTGAAGCCGGGCGGGTGGTGCCTGTCGGTGGTGCGAGACACCTCGTCACGCCCGATCCGGTGCCAGACACGCCTCGTGACGGAGCGTGACGGACCTCCGACGGCAGCCCGGCGGGGCGTCCTCGCTGCCAGGCTCAGCGCGCGTCGACCGTCTTTTCCGCTGCCTGCTCGATCCGCCGTTCGTGCCGCCGTACTTCCGCCACCAGGAACGCGGCCGCCGCGGCGAGGATGCCCGCGTCGTCCAGCCAGCCCAGCACCGGGATTCCGTCGGGGATGAGATCCAGCGGCCACAGCACGTAGGCCACCGCCGCCACCCCGGCGAGCTTCCGCCAGGACCTCACCCCGGGATCCCGGAGGTAGCGCCACAGCTTGCCGACGGTGCGGGTACGTTCGAACGCCACGCGGGTCAGGACTCCTCGCCCTCTCCCTCACCGGCCCCGGGATTCTGGGGCTCGGGCGCCGGAGGCGTGATGTCCTCTCCGTTCCCGCCATCGCCGTTCTCGTCGGCCGACTCGGGGAGCTTGGAGATGCTGCTGACCTTCTCCCCGGAGCTCTCCAGGGTGATCATCCGGACCCCCTGGGTGTTGCGGCCGATGACCGAGACGTCGTGCACCTTGATGCGGATGAGCATCCCGCCGTTGGTGACCATCATGACCTCGTCCCGGTCCTTCACCTGGGCAAGCCCCACGACGTTCCCGTTTCGCTCGGTCGTCTTGATGTCGATGATGCCCTTGCCGCCGCGGCCCTGAACCCGGTACTCGGCCTCCTCGGTGCGCTTGCCGTAGCCGTTCTCGGTCACGGTGAGGATGGTGGTGCCCGGCTCGACCACGTCGGCGCCCACTACCTCGTCATCCTTCTCGAGGGTGATGCCCTTCACGCCGTAGGCCTGGCGCCCCATCGAGCGGACTTCGCTCTCCGGGAAGCGGATGCTCATCCCCTGCGCGGTGGAGAGCAGGACGTCCTTGGTGCCGTCGGTGATGAACACCGCGACCAGCGCGTCGCCGTCATCCACTCCGAGGGCGATGATGCCCGCCGAGCGCACGTTGGAGAACGCGTTCAGATCGGTCCGCTTCACCACGCCCTTCCGGGTGACGAAGAAGACGAACCGGCCGTCCTCGAATCCCCGGGTCACGAGGATGGAGGCCAGCTTCTCGCCCTCGCCCATCTGGACGACGTTGATGATCGGCTTGCCGCGCGCCGTGCGACTGGCGGCGGGGATCTCGTGCACCTTGAGCCAGTAGAGCTTGCCCCGGGTGGTGATGGGCATCAGGTAGGCGTGGGTGCTGGCGACGAAGAGATCCGAGACGAAGTCGTCCTCCTTCATCGAGGCGCCGGTCTTGCCTCGCCCGCCGCGCCGCTGCGACCGGTACTCGGAGAGCGGGCTACGCTTGACGTACCCGGCGTGGGACACGGTGACCACCATGTCCTCCTCGGCGATCAGATCCTCGCTGGTCAGCTCGGAGGCCTCGCCGGTGATCTCGGTGCGCCGCTCGTCGCCGAACTTCTCACGTACTTCGCGGAGCTCGCTCTTCACGACCTCGAGCAGGGAGGACTCGTTCTCGAGGATGTCCCGCAGGCGGCCGATCTCCCGGGTCAGTGCGATGAGCTCGTTGAACAGCTCCTCCCGCTGGATTCCGGTCAACCGCTGCAGCCGCATCTCGAGGATCTGCTTCGACTGCTCCTCGCTGAAGCCGCCATCCTCGTAGCGATGCTGCAGTCCGCCGTAGTTCGGCTCCTCGGCGCGGGCGCGAGCCACCAGCGCCTCCATCTGCACCTTCGCCGCTTCCAGGTCGAGGCGCGGCAGGTCGGCGAAGCGCTCGTGCTCGTACAGCGACGGCGAGAGCACGTGCATGAGGCCCCACCTCGCCTCGTCCGGATCGCGCGAGCGACGGATGATCGTGATGACCAGGTCGATGATGTCCTGCGCGACCAGCAGGCCCTCGACCACGTGCATCCGCTTCTCGGCGTTGCGCAGCTCGAACCGGCTCCGGCGGGTGACGACCTCCCGCCGGTGGCTGACGAAGCGCTCCAGCAGCTCGCGCAGGTTGAGCGTGCGCGGCTGCCCGCCGTCGATCGCGAGGAGCACGATGCCGAACGTGGTCTGGAGTGGGGTGTTGGCGAAGAGGTTGTTCAGCACCACCCCGGAGATGGCGTCGCGCTTGAGCTCGATGACCAGGCGCATGCCGCGTCGGTCCGACTCGTCCCGGATCTGGCTGATCCCCTCAATCTTCTTGTCTCGCACCAGCTCGGCGATCTTCTCGGTGAGCCGGGCCTTGTTCACCTGGTAGGGAATCTCGGAGATGACGATCGACTCGCGCTCGCCCTTCGCGCTGGTCTCGATCTCGTGTCGCGCCCGGAGGGTGATCTGCCCGCGGCCCGTCTCGTAGGCCCGCTGGATGCCCTCACGCCCCAGGATGAATCCCGAGGTCGGAAAGTCCGGACCGGGGATGTGCTGCATCAGCTCGCGGACGGTCGCCTTGGGATGGTCGATCAGGTGCAGCGTCCCATCGATGACCTCCCGCATGTTGTGGGGCGGAATGTTGGTGGTCATGCCCACCGCGATCCCGGAGCTCCCGTTGACCAGGAGGTTGGGGAAGCGAGTCGGGAGGACCAGCGGCTCCTTGGTGGAGTCGTCGAAGTTCGGACCGAAGTCGACGGTGTCCTTGTCGATGTCCGCGAGCATGGCTTCGGCCAGCTCGGTCATCCGGCACTCCGTGTACCGGTACGCGGCTGCCGAGTCCCCGTCGACGCTGCCGAAGTTCCCCTGCCCGTCGACGAGCAGGTAGCGCAGGTTCCACGGCTGCGCGAGGCGGACCAGCGCGTCGTAGACGCTGGCGTCCCCGTGGGGGTGGTACTTCTTCAGCACCTCGCCGACGACGCCGGCGCACTTGCTGTATTTCCGGTTGTGCAGCAGCCCCTCGTCCTGCATCGCGTAGAGGATGCGGCGATGGACTGGCTTGAGGCCGTCGCGGACGTCGGGCAGCGCCCGACCCACGATGACGGACATCGAGTAGTCGAGATAGCTGCGGCGCATCTCGTCCTCGATGTTGATCGGGACGAGATCACCGGCGCCGCCGCCGGGTGGATTCGGGGGCGGTGGAGGGTTCGGAAGGTCGTCGGACATGAGGGGCTCCCCATGACCTAACCGCTTGTAACCCTTGGGTCAATCGCCTCTTTGCGCCGGAACGAGGTGTCTGGCACCGCATGCGAACGACGAGGCGTCTCTCGCCCCCATGACGAGGCATTACGAGGTGTCTGACACCTCGTTTTCGGGGTTTCCAGACGCCTGCTCGCCTGCTTCAGAAGGCCTGCAGGCCGCGGCGGCGGACAACCTCGTGGACGAGGGTTCCTCGCTCCTTCTGGACGGCCGCCCGGTCGCTCCGGATGGCCCCCACCAGCGCCCGGGGAGCCTCTGCCGGCGAGCCCCGGAAGGGCGGCGCCGGGGCGTACTCGAGCATCAGGGCGATGCGCTCGGCCACCTCGCGCCCGCGCAGCTCGGCCGTCAGGGTGAGGGCGAAGTCGATGCCTGCGGTGATGCCTCCGCCGGTGATGCGGTTCCGATCCCGGACGACCCGCGCCTCCACCGGCGTCGCGCCCAGCTCGGCCAGGAGCTCCAGCGAGAGCCAGTGCGTCGTGGCCCGGTAGCCGCGCAGCAGTCCGGCGGCACCGAGGACCAGCGCCCCGGTGCACACGCTGGTGACCCACGCGGCGCGCTCTCCCCGCGCGGCGACGAAGTCGAGCACCGCGTCGTCCCCGAGAAGCGCGTTCACCCCGACGCCGCCGGGGATGCAGAGGACATCCAGCGGAGGCGCCTCGTCGAGCGTGCAATCGGTTCCCAGCGTGAGACCCCACTCGCTCCGGATCGGCCCGCGACGGGTTCCAATCAGGACCACCCGCGTTCCGGGAGCGCGGGAGAAGACCTCGTAGGGCCCGGTGAGATCGAGCTGGGTGAGGTCAGGAAACACGAGCAGGCCAACGGTGAGCGGCGATGAACCCATGTGCCGATCGTAACGGTCGCTCCGGAGTCGGCCCCAGTACAGCCGGCACCCGGAGCTCCAGAACGACGCGGAGACCGCGAGCGCGTGGAAAGATGAGAGGCTAGAACGCGGTCATGGCCGGGTACTCCACGCGAGATCTCACGACGCTTCCCGAGGGACTTCCGGTCCCGGTTGACGACGGACGTGCCCGGCACCTGACCGGTCTTGCAGTGCCGTCCATCCCATTGCAGGCGACCAGCGGCGAACGGATCGATCTGTCGGCCATTCCGGGCCGGGCTGTCGTCTTCGCCTATCCACGCACCGGACAGCCGGATCAGCCCGCGCTCGTGCCCGACTGGGACCTCATCCCGGGCGCCCGGGGCTGCACGCCAGAGACCTGCGCCTTCCGCGATCTCTCCGCTGACTTCGCGAAGCACGGGGTGCGCATCTTCGGGCTCAGCACGCAGGACCCGGACTATCAGCGTGAGCTCGCCGAGCGCCTCCATCTGCCGTTTCCCGTCCTGAGCGACGCCGCGCGAGCGCTCACCGACGCGCTCCGGCTGCCCACGCTCCTCATCGGTAGGCACGTCCTGCTCGCCCGGATCAGCTGGCTTCAGCGCGACGGGCGAATCGAGCGAGTCTGGTACCCGGTCTTTCCCCCGGACCGGCATGCGTCCGAGGTCCTCTCGGCGCTCGCCGGCTGACGCATGACCTCCGTGACGAGCGCCGGAGCCGCGCCGGATCGCCGCGCAGCCGCCTATCTCCTGACACAGGCCGTGGTGGTGCTCGTCTGGGCGGCTAGCGCTGCAGCTGCTTCCCGAATGGAGCGAGCGCCAGCATCCCGAACTTGAGGTGCTGGAAGGCGAAGGGGATGCCGATGATGGTCAGCGCCAGCCCCACGCCCAGAACCAGGTGGCTGAGGAAGATCCAGATCCCCGCCACCAGCAGCCAGAGCACGTTCAGCGCGAAGCTGCCCACGCCGGCGCCGGGCACCTCATCGAAGTCGTGGCCGAACGGGACCAGACCCAGCTTGGCCAGCTTGAAGCATTGCAACCCGAAGGGGATGCCGACGACGGTGAGGCAGAGCACCACGCCCGCCGCGAGGTACTCGAGGCAGATCAGCCACCCTCCGCCGAGGATGACCCAGAGCACATTGAGCAGGAAGTCCACGCTGAGAGCTACGCCGGACCCTGCCCGGTCATTTCCTGGCCTCCGTTCAGCCCCTGGAGCAGGCGTTCGGCCTCCTTGCCGACCGCTCCATCGGCGTCGAGGCTCCTGGCCTTCTCGAGGGCTGCGCGCGCACCGGCGCGGTCGCCCTTCAGCTTGAACGCGATGCCGAGGTTCAGATGCGCGCGCGGGTTGTCGTGCTGCTTGGCGAGCGCGATCCGGAACTCGGAGATCGCCCGGTCCACCTCGCCGCTGAGCACCTCCTCCTTGCCCTTCTGCACGTGGTGCTCGGAGTCGTTGACCAGCTCGACATCGAGCACGCTCCGGCCGGCGACGTTGACCAGCAACGCCCGGAGGATTCCGGTCCAGTAGAAGGTGAGGCCCTCGGCGGCCACCACCGCGGCGAGCGGCAGATCCGGGAGCAGAGGCTTGCCCCGGAACTTGAACCGGACCTTGGTGTAGCGCCCAGCGTTCGCCCACTGCCGGAGGGTGTCGGTCACCTTCCGCATCGCCTCGTCGACGGCTCCCGGCTGGACATCCACCGGCAGCGTGGACGGAGCCTCGGCAGGCGCCTTCCCCGCGCGGGTTCCCGGCCTCGAGGCGCTGCGCGGAGAGCGGGAGGGCGCCTTCCGCTTCGGCGCCGGTGATTTCTTGCGAGGAGCCATGAGCGAATGCGGACGCTAGCAGACCGTCCGGGAGCGCGCAGGCGCTCGAATCGGCGGTCGACGGCGTGAGCTCCAGGTCGCGACGGGGCAGCTCTCCGTCCGCGGCCGGCATCCCCCGTACCGCTCACTGCTCGCCCGCCGCGCCTCGAGGAGGGCGTGCTCTCCTCGCCCGGTCATGGCAGTTCGCTCCCGCAAGTCGTTGACCGAGCAGCCCGAGCGGCTCCCTCTCGACCTCGGGCCGGTGTCGAATGGCGAGTTCTTTCCGCTGCAGGCGACGGCCCAGCTGGTCGCTGCTCACCAGCGCGCGCACCGGGACGCTGTCGAGCATGCGCGCCGAGCGGGGATGAGTCGCCGCGAGCTGCTCTCCAGCGCGTGCGGCACGGCGACGGTGCTCCTCGCGCTGAACGCGAGCGGCTGCGCCAACGGTGGCCGCTACGCCGTGCCGCCCGAGGCCGCGGTGGATCCAGCCCGGGCGGCGGCGGCGGTCGGCGGGGACGAGCTGATCTTCGACGTGCAGACCCACCACGTGGAACCCACGCGCGACTGGTCCACCCGGAACCACGCGTTCGACTTTCTCGCCCGTACCGAGCAAGCACGTTGCGGCGCCGGACGCTGGCTGGACTGCTACTCGCGGGACCACTTCCTCCGGGCGGTCTTCCTCGAGTCCGATACCGACGTCGCCGTGCTCAGCGCGCTCGCCGAGGTCCCTCGCAACAACCCCCTCACCATCGAGGAGGCGGTCCGGACGCGAGAACAGATCGATCGTGCCGGCCCAGGCAGGCTCCACCTCCACGGGATCGTCGTCCCCAACGGGGGCCCGCTCCCGGAGCAGATCGACGGGATGCAGGCCCTGGCCGAGCAACACCGGGTCGCTGCCTGGAAGCTCTACCCGGTCTGGGGCCCGGCCGGGCGCGGCTACTGGCTCGACGGCCCGCTGGGAACGGCAGTGCTCGAACAGGCGCGCAAGCTCGGGGTGAAGACAGTCGCGGTCCACAAGGGGATCACCCTCCCAGGGATGGATTCTCTGTACAGCCAGTGCCGCGACGTGGGTGCGGCCGCACGGCGGTACCCGGACCTCACGTTCCTCGTGTACCACGCGGGCGTGGAGTTCGACGTCGGCGAGGGTCCGTACGACGTCGGTCGCGCGCTGGGGCTCGACTCGCTCATCCGCTCGCTCCAGGAGAACGGCCTGCGGCCCGGGTCCAACGTCTACGCGGACCTCGGCGCGGTCTGGAAGATCCTGATGCGCGATCCGGACCAGGCGGCCCACCTCCTCGGCAAGCTGCTGCTGCACCTGGGCGAGGACCGCGTTCTCTGGGGGACGGACTCGATCTGGTTCGGCTCGCCGCAGGATCAGATCGAGGCCTTCCGGGCCTTCGAGATCACGCCCGAGCTCCGGCAACGCCATGGCTATCCGGAGCTCAGCCGCGAGGTGAAGAGGAAGATCCTCGGCTTGAACGCCGCCCGGGTGTACGGCGTGAACCCGAAGGAGATCCCGAGGAAGCTGCGAGCGGACGACCTCGCACGCGCCCGGGCGGAGTGGCGCGACTCGGGCGCGGAATGTCTGCCCGCCCTCGGGCCGCGCACCCGCCGGGAGGTACTCGCCCTCTGGCAAGCGCGTGGAGGGCGACCCTAGGTTCGCTCGCCGTGGCGCGCTTCCGCATCTCGCCGCAGAGATCCGAGCTGTGGGCCGAGGCGCGCTCGAGCCTTCATCCGGTGAGGGTGCACACGACGGGGCTGGAAGGGGTCGTCGAGGCCGAGCCTCCCGAGGGGACGGGCGCACCACGCCTGGGCACGCCGACCTACGTCGAGCTGGAGACGCAGCGGCTCCGCTCGGGCAACGGGCTGGTGGATGGCGAGCTGCAACGCCGGCTCGACGCGCGCACGTTCCCACGCATCCGGGGAGAGCTGACGCAGTCCACCGCGGGAAGCACCGCCGCCAGCAATCGACTCACCGGCCAGCTGACCCTGCACGGGGTGACCCGCACGCTGGACGTCGAGGTCACCGTTCGGCAGCTCGCTCCGCGCACGCTGGAGATCGAGGGAGGCCGGGCAATCGACATGCGTGACTTCGGTCTGCCCCCGCCGTCGTTCCTGATGTTCAGGATGCAGCCCGAGGTGCAGGTGAGGGTGAGGCTGGTCGCGGAGCGCGAGGGCTGAACCGACCAGCCACGGAAGCCGACCGCACGACCGGAGAACCAACGCTCGCCATCAGGAACCGCTCAGGCGGTCCGTGGGCTGGATCTCCCGGATTCCCTTCGGATCGATGGTGAGGAAGAACAGCGGCTTCTGCGCCTCGCGCTTGTCGTTGAAGCTCGTCTTCCCCGTCGCGCCCTCGAAGTCCTTGATCGCGGCGAGCCCGTCGCGCACCGACGCACGATCGAGCGACGCCGTCTGCTTGTCCACGAGCTGCCGCAGCATCCGGGCCGAGTCGTACCCCACGGCGTCCAGCAGGGTCGGCGTGGTGTCCTTGTACGCCTCGCCGTAGAGGCGCACGAAGCGCTTCGTCGGCTCGCGGCTGCTGTCGGCGTAGAAGCCATCGACGAAGACGCTGCAGAGGACGAACTTCCCGCCACGCTCGACCAGCTGGGGAATGCCGTCCGAGTTCTTCGGTGAATTCCACCCGTTGCCGCCGAGCAGGGTCACCGTCCGGATGTCCTTCTTGCCGGTCGTCTTCTTGAGGTTCTCGATCTCCCGTGGGTCGCAGGTGTTGGTGATGATGTCCTCGACCGCCAGCGCCGGCGCCACCAGCCCGACCCGCTGCCACTCGTCGGGGATGAAGAGCGCCTCGAAGTCCACGATGGGATCGAGCTTGCTCTTCGCCTTCTCCACCGCCTTGCGCCGGCGGTAGCTGTCCTTCACGTCCTTGGTGGCCTCCTGGACGTCCTCGAAGTAGTCGCGCCGGTCCTCGAGGTAGTACCGCCCCACCAGCTTCTTGGCCTGGCTGGTGAACGTCGTCTGGTCAGCGGTGTAGAGCTCGGCCCCGCGCATCGCCCCGCCCTGGGCCAGCACCTGGTCCCAGAAGTCGTTGGTCATCTCCACGCCGTAGGGCGTGTTCGGGTAGAGCACCGCGAAGCTCTTGTAGCCCATGACCTTCGTGGCCCAGTCCACCAGCCCCTGGGTCTGCGCCGAGTAGGTCAGCATGTTCCGGAAGACGAACGGACCGATGTCCGTCACGTCCTCGCTGCGGGTGAGCGTGAGCAGCGGCAGACCGAGGTCCTGCGCGACCAGGGCGGCGCGCTTGCTGTCCTCGATGAACAGAGGGCCGATCGCCGCGACGGCCCCGTCGTTGAAGACCAGCTCCTCCACCGCGGTCGCGGCGCGGGTGCCATCTCCCTGCGTGTCCTTCACCACCAGCTCGACGTCGCTGCCCTTGAGCGCGAGGCGAATCCCGCGCATCACCGCCTCGCCGAAGGCCTTGTACTTTCCGGAAAGGGGGAGGAGCACGCCCACCGTCCGGCCCCGGACCTGGCCCACGCGGTCGGCGCGAGCGAGCATCTCCTGCGCCTCGGCGGTGTAGGGGCTGGACGGCGCGTTCGACAGCAACGACTGGAGCGAGGACTTGAGCTTCGGGATGTCGCGGGTGTGCTGGTACACGCGCGCGAGCTTGAAGGTCAGCAGCGGCCAGGCCGGGTGAGTCGGCGACAGATCGGCCTGCAGCCGCGCGACCTCGTCGGCGCCGATGGACGCGTCCACCAGCTCGCCGACGTGGGTCAGCGCAGCCGTTCGTTCCTCGGGCGTGGAGGCCTGCTCGGCCTTCTGCAGCGCCATCTTCATCGCCTGGTCGTAGAGGCGGGCCCCTTCGGCGGCGCGGCGGAGCGCGTCCTCGAGCTGCGCGCGCTGCTCGGACGGCAGCCGATCACGGAGCGGGAGCAACGTCTGGTAGGCGTCGCGGTAGCTCTTCAGCTCCAGCGCGGAGAGACCGAGCTTGAATCTCGCGTCCTGTGCCTGAGGGAACAGCGGGTTCTCGAAGAGCAGCTCGTTGAACTGCTTGCGAGCGTTGACGTAGTCACCCAGCTCGAAGGAGAGGACGCCTGCCTTGTAGAGCGCCTCCTCTCCGGCGGTGGTGGCCGGGTAGGCCTTCCGGAAGTTCAGGTAGATCTCCACCTGCTTCGGCTTGGGCTGACCGCGAGCGGTCGCATCCACCTGGGCGAACGCCTGGTCGGCGTTTGGGTCCTTGCGGATCTCCGCGCTCGGCTTGCGCGGCGGAGCGCCCGGGAGATCCGACATCGGCTGCTGGCTGGCACAGCTGGCGGCGAGCAGGGCGGCCAGCGCGGTGGCCGAGACGCGGAGGTGCATCATGGGGGTCGCTCCTTACCAGACTGCGGCGGACGGGCGACCCCTTGCCAGCGCTACGCCAGCCGCTGTGGCGAGTAGGTCACCTCGCGTACACCGCCCTGGGCATGCATCCGCTCCAGGAAGCGGGTGAACGCATCCAGGGTACAGGCCGGTCCGGGTGGGCCCAGGCGGCACACCGGAACGCCGTCGCGCTCGACGAGGATGGTCTCGCCGGCCTGCGCCCGCTCGAGAAGCTCGGGGAAACGCGCCATGGCCTCGGCCTCGGCAACTCGAGTCAGCATGGAGCGGCCTATCCTCCGCTCCGGCGCGTCCCGCAAGCCGCAGCGAGTCAACACGGACACTCCGGGAAGCCGCTGATGCGGAAATCAAGCGGCGCGCGCAGGAGCCCCGGACCTCGCGCGCCCGGCCGTCCCCCGCTACGGTTGCCGCGAGACCCGGCCACCGAGGGACCCGTCCGATGCCGACCTGCCACCCCGTGTCCCGGAGCGAGACCTGAGCCAGCCGGCGACGTCGCGCACTCCGGCGCCGCGCCGGCGACATCGCTGGCTGCTGCTCCTCCCCTTCCTCTGGCAGGTCGCGCTCGTCCCGTGGGCCAATGGCGTGGGCCTCCGTCCGCTCGGCCTGCCGTTCCCGATGGCGTGGCTGATGGCGGGCATCGTCCTGACCACGGCGGTGATCGGTCTGGTGCTCGTGCTGGACCGCCGCGCGGAGGCAGTCGCCCCGACGACGGCGGGCGAGGAGTGAGGGCAGTGTGCCGCTGATCCTCTGCGTGGCGATCGTCCTCGGCACGGTCCTGGGCGCGTCACTCTACGGCCACCGCCAGGCGCGACGACGCACGCTGAGCGAATGGGCCATCGGCGGCCGGCGACTCGGGTCGTGGATCTTCTGGTTCCTGAACGCAGGCGAGATCTACACGACCTTCGCCGTCCTCGGCATCGCCGGCTATGCGTGGGCGGACGGCGCGCCGGCGTACCTCGCACTCACCTCGGTCTCGCTCGCCTCGGCCGTGGGCTACTGGCTGATGCCGCAGATCTGGGCAGCCGGGCACCGACACGGGCTCCTGACCCAGGCCGACTTCTTCGCCCACCGCTACGGCGCGAGGTGGCTCGCGGTCGTGGTTGCCCTCGCGGGCATCGCCGCGCTGGTGGTCTACGTGCAGATCCAGATCACCGCGCTCGCGTTGACGCTCCGGCTCGCGCTCGGGACGACGCTCGGGCCCCTGGAGTCGGCGGGCCTCGCCGCGGCGGTGATGCTCGCCTTCGTCTACCTCGCCGGGGTGCGCTCGGCCGCCTTCGCCGCGGGGGTGAAGGACGTGCTGATGATCGCCCTGGTCGCCGGCCTGAGCGTCACCGTGTCCGGCAAGGTCGGTGCGACGTCGATGCTCGACGTCTATCGGCGGGTGCAGGAGCTGA
>Ga0081540_1002358_pt1 | contig 15431 bp, 15 predicted proteins | sample TabmetS2T1R1_FD_71024 | JGI IMG/M metagenome (GOLD analysis project Ga0081540, IMG submission 71024) | Tabebuia heterophylla rhizosphere microbial communities from the University of Puerto Rico - S2T1R1 | ecosystem: Host-associated > Plants > Roots > Rhizosphere ... | reverse complement strand
CTTAAAATTGCCCATATCTGCATGCGAGAAGATACGGCGGGGTGCAATCGTCGATTGCATATTTTTATTGAAAAGCATTCAAGACATGGTGCCGGTTGAGAGGATTGAACTCCCGACCTTCGGTTTACAAAACCGCTGCTCTACCGCTGAGCTAAACCGGCGAACTGGAGGGATCGGCGGGCGGCGGGCCCCGCTTCGGTCCGATCTTCGGCGGCTCGAATATCAGACTTGGCCGCAAAGGGCCAGAACTCCGGCATCCGCATCCACCAGCGCATGAAAAGGCGGTCAAACAGCCGTTTTCAGGAGGTAGATGCCGGTTGTAAGGACGAAACGCGTCAAAGGCAAAGCCGAGGGCCGGTTCTTATCGAGAAACAGGCCCCCGGGGTGCCGATTGGTGGCAAATTTCTGCTTACTGGCAGGGATGCATGCGGCCGTCTTCGCCGCGGAACAAGGTGCCGGGGGTGCAGACGAAGCCGTTGAGGCGGGCATAATATTCGCTGCCCATCGGCGGATAGGCGAAGGCCGCCGCGGTCCCTGCAACAGCGGCGGTCGTGCCGATCGCGACATTGCCCGGCCAGAAGCCGCTGTTGTCGTCCCAGCGGTTATAGCTGTCGCGCCATGCGCGATCCCGGTAGGCCTGATCACGATAGACCTGGGCGCCATAGGTCTGCTGCTGGTAGCTCCCGGTATAGGGATTTCCCGGTCCGAGGTTCTGGCAGTTGGCGTTTGGATAGAACTGCGCGCAATAGCCGGGGTTGTAGATCACCTGCTGCGCCATGGCGGGCGTTGCCAGCGCGGACGCAAGGACGGCCGCGGTGGCGAGAATGGCTGTTTTTGTCATTTGGGATACTCCAAGGATGATGACGCGAGGTAAGCATCCGCTCGCGCAATCGTTCCGGCATGGCTGTTGCTGCCGATTCAAACCGACGTGAGGCCGATCAACAGCGGGCGCGCGCTTTCGCGAAATTCGGTTGTTAAATTTTCACTCCGGTGTGAAGTTCCGGCTCCTTATCATCTGGGATCACGGAATTTCATGCAGACGCGCGACATCGATTACCGCTGCGACGACATCAATTTGCGCGGCTACCTCGCGCTTGAGGAAAACGCAGACGGCGAGCGGCCAGGCGTGCTGGTGTTTCACGAGGGGGTGGGGCTTGGTGAGTTCGTGATGGAGCGCGCGCGCCGGCTCGCCGGTCTCGGCTATGTCGCGCTCGCCGCCGACATGTTCGGCGACCGCCGGCAGGCGAACAATCTGCAGCAGGTCGCGACCCTGGTCGGCGCGCTTCGCGCCGAGCCGGAAAAGCTTCGTGCCCGCGGTCGCGCGGCGCTGGCTGCGCTGGCGGCGCTGCCGCAGGTCGATGCAAGCAGGCTGGCCGCGATCGGGTATTGTTTCGGCGGATCGGTGGTGCTGGAGCTCGCGCGCGAGGGCGCCGACCTCAAGGCGGTCGTCAGTTTCCACGGCGTGCTGACGACCAAAATGCCGGCGCAGCCGGGACAGGTGAAGGCCAGCGTGCTGGTCTGCACCGGGGCGGACGATCCCCTGGCGCCGCCGGAGCAAGTCGCCGATTTCGAGAACGAGATGCGGGCCGGTGGGGTGAAGGACTGGCAGATCATTGCCTACGGCAACACGCTGCACGGCTTCACCAACCCCGCCGCCGACGGCTCGATGCTGCGCACCGCGCTCTACAATGAGCAGGCCGACCGCCGCTCGTGGGCCTCGATGAAGAACCTGTTCGATGAAGTCTTGACCTGACAGACGCTTGGATTTGATATCTGATCGGTTGAGGCAGCGAGTAGGGCGCATGTTCGGAATTCTGGGGCTGGGGTTTTTGCTGGGCATGCAGCATGCGCTCGAAGCCGATCACATCGCCGCCGTCTCCAGCATTGCCGCGCGCCGCAGCCATGTCGCCGACATCGTCAAACATGGCCTGACCTGGGGGCTCGGCCACACGCTGACGCTGTTCGTGTTTGCCGGGGCTGCCATCCTGCTCGGCCGCGCCATCCCCGACAGCATTGCCCGCCCGATCGAGACTGCCGTCGGCGTGATGCTGGTTGGCCTCGGCGCGCATGTGCTGTGGCGGCTATGGCGCGACCGCGTGCATTTTCACCGCCACGGCCATGGCGACGGCACGGTGCATTTCCATGCTCATAGTCACTTCGGCGACACCGCGCCGCACGCGCCTGCCGCCCATGTGCATGAGCACGGCTTCCGCTGGCGCACGCTGCTGGTCGGACTGATGCACGGCATGGCCGGCTCGGCCGCGCTATTGGTGCTGACGGTCTCGCAGGCGTCCAGTCCCGCAGTCGGGCTCGGCTATGTCGCGCTGTTCGGAATTGGCTCGATGATCGGCATGGGCGCATTGTCGGCGGTGATCGCGGTGCCGCTTGCGGTTTCCGCCCGCTGGCTCACCTGGGCCAATCGCGGCCTGCAGGGCGCGGTGGGGCTGGTCACCATCGCGATCGGTGTCACCACCATCGTCGAGACGGTGTTGGCCTGACAGCAATAGTGCCGGCTGCGTGCCGTGGTAACGTAACAAGCAAACAGATGACGGAGAATGGAATGAAACGCCGCGATTTTCTGGCTGCCACTGCCGCATGCTCGCTGGCTGCGATGACGGGCAGGGCGTTCGCGCAATCGGGGCCGCTGACGAAAATCATCTTTCCCTTTGCGGCCGGCGGCGGCGGCGATGCGCTATGCCGCGTGCTGGCGCAGCACATCGCGCCCTTGCTCGATCGCAACGTCATCGTCGAGAACCGCACCGGGGGTGACGGGCTGATCGGGATCAAGGCGGTCAAGGGCGCCAGTCCCGACGGCTCGACCATTCTCGTGACCACCGGCCCCACGATGTATCTGCTGCCGATGGTGGAGACCACGCCGAGTTTCAATACGGCAAAGGACTTCGTTCCGGTCAGCCAGCTCGTGCGGTTCGAGTTCTGTGTCTTCGTCGGCACTGCTGTCCCGGCCGAGGTCAAGGACTTCAAGCAGTTCGTCGCCTGGCTGAAAGCCAATCCCGACCAGGCCACCTTTGGCGTGCCCAGCAACGGCACCATTCCGCATTTCACGGGATCGCGGCTCGAGGAGATGCTCGGCATCAAGCTGACGCGCGTGGCCTATCGCGGCAGCGCGCCGATCATCAACGACCTTATCGGCGGTCACATGCCGTTCGCCATCTCCACCCTGACCGACGCCATCCCGCAGCACCGCGCCGGCACGATCCGGATTCTCGCCGTCGGCAGCGCGTCGCGTTCGCCGTTCCTCCCGGACGCACCGACCTTGAAGGAGAGCGGCATTGATCTCGTCGCCGACGGCTGGTACGGCATGTGGCTACCTGCGGGCGCCTCGCCCGACTTTGCGAAGAAATTGAGCGAAGCCGCCGCCACCGCGCTCGCCAAGCCCGAGGCGAAAGAAAAGCTGCTCGCGATCGGCCTGATCCCGGTCGGCTCCACGCCCGAAGGCCTGACCGAGACGCTCGCCGCCGACACCGCGTTCTGGCAGCCGATTGTGAAGTCAACGGGGTACAAGATCACGAATTGACGCGGGACATGTGACCTCAATCGTTCTGTTCAGCGGGCCGCGTTGGTGGTCTAGTGTCGGCACCAGCGAACCCGGCCGGCGGCACGCGCGACAGGCTTTTTCCTTGCTGCTGCCGCCGAATTGCACGTTCACGCGAACAGGGAGGCAGTACGATGACGATCCGGCCCGACCCGACGTTTCACGCATCGCCCAGGCTTGCGATGGAAGCGCCGCCTGAGAACTTCGCCTACACCTTGCTGCTCAGTCCGGATTTCTCAAAACCCGACGCGCTGGCTGTGATCGACGTGAAGCCTGGCTCGCCGACTTACAGCCAGATCGTCCATACCGTGACGATGCCCAACAAGGGCGATGAGTTTCATCATTTCGGCTGGAACGCCTGTTCATCGGCGCTGTCACCACTTGCCGGCCACGCCTTCCTCGAACGGCGCTACCTGATCATTCCCGGCATCCGGTCTTCCCGCATCTACATCGTGGACACCAAGCCGGATCCCACCAGCGCGAAGATTCACAAGATCATCGAGCCCGAGGAAATCTTCAGAAAGACCGGCTACTCGCGTCCGCACACGATCCATTGCGGGCCGGAAGGCATCTACGTCTCCACGCTCGGCGGCGGCGGCAAGGATGGCACCGATGGACCGCCCGGCGTCTTCATTATGGACTGCCAGACTTTTGAGGTTCTCGGCCGCTGGGAGATCGATCGCGGACCGCAGAACCTGCACTATGATTTCTGGTGGAACCTGCCGCGCGACTACATGGTGACCAGCGAGTGGGGGCTGCCGCCGCAGTTCGAGAACGGGATCGTGCCGGAGGATCTGCTCTCGAACAAATATGGCCACCGCATCCACTTCTGGGATCTGCGCGCCCGCAAGAATGTGCAAACCATCGATCTCGGCGCCAACCACCAGATGGCGCTGGAAGTTCGCCCGGCGCACGATCCGGTTCGCGAGTACGGCTTTCTCGGCGTCGTCGTCGACACCACCAACCTCGAAGGATCGATCTGGACCTGGTGGCGCGAGGGCGGCAAGTTCCACATCGAGAAGACTGCTACCGTTCCGCCCGAGCCAGCATCCAAGGATCAACTGCCGCCGCTGCTGCAGGGATTTGGCGCGGTGCCGCCTCTGATCACCGACATCGACCTGTCGATGGACGACAAGTTTCTTTACGTCTCCTGCTGGGGCACCGGCGAGATGCGGCAATACGATGTCTCAGATCCCCGGAAGCCGAAGCTCGCCGGATCGGTCCATATCGGCGGCATCGCGCGACGCACGCCGCACCCGAACGGCAAGGCCTTTGCCGGCGGACCGCAGATGGTCGAGATCAGCCGCGACGGCAAGCGCGTCTACTGGACCAACTCGCTCTACTCGACATGGGACGACCAGTTCTATCCGAATGGCGTTCCGGGCGTCGAGGTGATGGCCAATGCAAATCCGAACGGCGGGCTTGAACTGGCAAGGGACTATTGCGTGAGTTTCCCCGACGGATACCGGGCGCACCAGATCCGGCTCGACGGCGGCGACTGCTCGACCGATTCATTCTGCTATCCCTCGGTTTGAATTTGATCGGAGCAGACTGGACGACGGCCTGGCTCTGGCTGGCGGTCATCGCGAGTGGTCTCTATCACGGCGTCAACCCGGGGATGGGGTGGCCGCTCGCGGTGTCGGCGGGATTGATGGAGCGGCGTTCGCGGGCGCTGGTTTCGGCGCTTTGGCCGCTGGCGGCCGGCCATCTGCTGGCGATGCTGCTGGTGCTGCTCCCGTTCGCTCTGCTCGTCAGTCTTGTCGACTGGCAGCGCCAGATCCAGTTCGGCGCCGGCCTGCTTGTCATCGGCTTCGGCATCTACAGGCTGGTCGGCCGAAGCCATCCGCGGGCGCTGGCGCGCATACCGCCGACGCAATTGGCGCTCTGGTCCTTCGCCGTCGCGCTTGCGCATGGCGCGGCGCTGATGCTGGTGCCGATCTATCTCGGGCTCTGCGGGAAAGCCGATCTCGACCAGGGCCATGTGGCTGCCGGCCACCTCATCAATGCCAATCTCGGCATGGCGGTGCTGGTCGCTTTCGTCCACGCCACCGCGGTGATCGCTGCCGGCGGGTGCCTGGCGTGGCTCGTCTACCGCTATCTCGGCCTCAAATTCGTTTCGCGAAGCTGGTTCAACCTGGAAACGACCTGGGCCGTCAGCCTTATTCTGGTAGGGGCCATTGCCCTGGCGCTCAGTGTCGCGGAATAGGGGGCTTATGCATAAATTGATCGTGTCCGCCGGGGCGAACAGCAGCCTTTATGACAAAAATCCGTTGCAACGCGGGGCGGTTCCGGAAACCCCGCCTTCCTGTTAGTTGCCTGAATTACTGTATGATTTTTCAACGTCGGCGGGCGTCACCGCACGCCCGACGGCTGCGAATATTCACCACAGCCATGCGCTTTGACTTGAGGCTGATTCCCAAGTTTAAGTACCATTACATCTCTGACAGGAGTTAGCTATCGAAGCAGTTACGCTGGCTCTTGTTTGACACAATTTGGCCGCGTCGGCAGACAGAACAGGGGATGAGCACCGCATGGGTCCATATTTTCGGCGGCAGCTTGCGGATTATGTTGAATATCATCGTGACCCCTGGAATTGCGCGATGCATGTCTTCGGCATCGTATTCCTGTTCCTGGCCGCCGTCCTTCCGCTCAGCCTGTGGCCCGTCACCGTATTCGGAATCGAGACCAGCGCGGCGACCATCGCTGTCGTACCCGTGCTGATCTACTGGTTCCTGCTCGACGCTGCGCTTGGGACTGCGATCCTCGCCGCTGCGGTCGTGTTGCTCTCGGCCGCTGCCGTGATCGTCAGCCATCTGTCGAGTGTCGGCATGTGGTCGCTGACGGCCCTCCTGATCGTTGTTGGCGTCGCATCGCAGATTATCGGACACCGCGTGTTCGAGCAGCGGCAGCCCGCGCTGGTCGACAATCCGTCGCATCTGCTGCTCGGACCGATGTTTGTCATGGCGAAGCTGTTTATCGCGCTGGGCTTTCGGCGCGATCTCGCTGTGGTCATACAAGGGCACCCGCAAGGTGCTGCGTCTTGATTTCGAATAGTCAGCTTGAAGTGCACCCGTAGCATGATGCGCATACTGGTCACAGGCGGCAGTGGATTCATTGGCAAGCACCTCGTCTCGGCGCTGATCGCGCGAGGTCGGCAGGTGAGGGTGCTCGACCTTCAGCCGCCGCCTCGCACCTTGCCGCAGGTTGAGCATGTCAGGGGATCGGTGCTTGACCGGGACCTGGTGCACCAGGCGATGGACGGCGTCGACGAGGTCTATCATCTGGCCGGTCTGCCGGGGATGTGGCTGCCGCGCAAAGCCGATTTCCACACTGTCAATTACGGTGGCACCGAGGTCGTCGTGGAAACGGCGCGCCAGCGCGGCATCAAGCGCTTCCTGCACTGCTCGACGGAATCCATTCTGTTCCGTTCCTCGCCATCGATGGTTCCCGTCGCTGACGATGCGTTCCTGCCGGACGACATGCCGGGACCGTACACGCGCTCGAAAATGCTCGCCGACCGCTTCGCCATGCAGGCGGCCGCATCAGGATATCCGGTGATTATCGGCTGTCCCACCATGCCGGTCGGGCCCTATGACCACAACCTCACGCCGCCGACGGCGATGCTGCAGTATTTTCTCAGCCGCCGCCTTCAGCTGCATCTTGATTTTGTCGTGAACCTCGTCGATGTGCGTGACGCCGCCGAAGGGCTGATCCTTGCCATGGAGCGCGGACAGGCGGGACATCGCTACGTTCTCGGCGGCGAGAGCATGCCGCTCAGGCAGGTACTCGACCTCATGGCCGACATCAGCGGCCGTCGCGTCCGTCGCATTCAGGTGAACGGCAAGGTCGCCGAAATGGTCACGGGTGCGCTGGAGTTCATCGCCGATCACGTGACGCGCCGGCCTCCGTCCGGCACGGCCGAGGGCGTTCGTATCGCATTGCGCGCGGGAGCCCTGTCGATCGAAAAGGCGCAACGCGAGCTCGGCTATTCGCCGGGCCCCGTCGAGCCTGTGTTGCGGGAAACCATTGCGCATCTGCTCGACGCCGGACACAATCAGCCTGAGTGGGGCGCGGCGCCGAGCGCTCGCCCCCAACCATTCCACATCGAGCGCCGGATTGGCGGTTGATCCAATCGCACAATATGGTTCGCGACATGCTCAATGATCCCAGTCAATGGTTGTCCTTCGTCCTGAGTGGCTGGACCACGACGTGGCCCACGCAGTTGCTCGCCATCATCTGGGTCCTGTGGGTTGCCAGTTGGGTTGTGGCGTCGTTCTGGTCCGGTCAAACCAAGAAGCACGTGATCACCCTGGACTCGCTCAAATACCGGCTTCCCATTCTCGCCGGGGCCATCCTTTTCCTGCCGTTGACCGGCAAGGTTCTGGGTGAAAAGCCGCTCTGGCAGTTCGGCAACCTTGGCGTCTACGTGCTGGCGGTTCTTGTCGTCGCCGGGATCTCGTTCACGTGGTGGGGGAGAATTCATCTCGGCCGCTTCTGGTCGAACGCGATCACGCACAAGGAGGGTCATCGGGTCATTGACACCGGCCCATACGCGCTTGTGCGCCACCCGATCTATACGGGGCTTATCGCCGGCATGCTGGTGACGGGGATCGCGGTCGGGACAGTGACCGCGATGCTGGGGGCAGTGCTGATCTCGCTCGGCATGGGGCTGAAGGCCCGCATGGAGGAAGGCTTCCTTACGCAGGAACTCGGCGCAGATGCCTATGGGTCGTACTGCCGTCGCGTTCCGATGCTGATTCCGTTCCTGCCGCCTACCTGACGCCGCAGAACTCCCTGCAAGCTATCGTTTCGACCGCGGCGCCGCCGCGGTCGCGACGGGCGGTGTCACCGCAGGCGGAACGAGACGGCGCGGAACGAGCACGCGCTGACCTACCGTCAGCGGCGCATTGTCCGAATATTGATTGGCCTGCGTAAGCGACCACAGCGGCACACGGTTGAGTGCCGCGATCCTCTCCAACGTATCCCCTGAACGGGCGAGTTGCGGCGCGCCGCTGTCCCACAGCTCAAGCGGGGCATCGGGAGGAACGACGTAGCGCAGCGGCAGTGTCTCACCCTTGGCCGGCAAAGGCGTCGTCGCAAGTTGCGTAATGGCCGTCACCAGCTGCTCGTGGACGGTATCCATCTTGTCGATGTTGATGTGGGTGACTTCCCCGTGCTCCTTCAGGTCGAAGCTCGCGTAGAGGCCCTGGTAACCCGGCTCCGCCACGATATCGCCGCCGCCCAATACGCTGTCGGACAGGAAAATATTGATGAAGCGGTCGACGTTCAGCGGCACCTTCGGGCTTGCGTGCGCCGGATCGATGGTGACCACCAGGCTCACCTGGATGTTTTCCGGACCCAGTATCCCGGCGAACGTCAAGGCGCAGAGCCCGCCCATTGAATGACCGATCAGAACAATCGGCGCGGGATTGTCGCGGTAATCGCGGATGGCCTGATCGGCGATCAGCCGGCAGATGGTGAATTCGTAGACGTCGGCGCGGATGCCGGCTTCTTCCAGGCGTTTGGTCAGGCGGTCCATGCCGCGCGAAAAGATCGGACCGAGCGCGCCGCGGAACAAATAGACGCGCGCCTGCGGTGGAGCCACGGCGGGCGGTGCGACAGGGGCAGCCGTCGCCGCGGCAACGGTCGAGCGCGGGGCCGGACCGGCGACTGCCAGATTGCAACTGGACGAGAAGATGCAGGCGGAAAGCGCCACCCAGATCACCACGGCCGCAACCTGCATCGGATTGCTCATGCGCTTTCCGTCTGCGATTTGAGGCGCGAAAGGCACGCCGGATCATCATGCCGGCGGACTATTCCGCCCGGCACTCCTAAGGTGATCTATCGTCGGGGAATTGGCGGAATTGCGGCGCTTGCGCCTCGGCGACAGCCCCCGGAACCAGGCCAGATGGCCTACTGGCGTGCCGCCGCGGCGCTTGCCGTGCCGGGTCCCGCCGCGCTTGCCGCTCCGGGATGCCGCGGCTTCTGCGCCGGCGAGGCTGGTGACCGGCCGAACACGACGGCGTCGATCTCGCTAATCACCTTCCGCTGCATGATCTGGTTCTTTTCGATCGAGATGTGGCCGACGCCAGGCACGTCCTGCACATTGATGTTCTCGAGCTTGCCCTGGAACTGCCCGGTGCTCCGGACCGGCGTACCGGCGCCGTTGGCGATGTAGAAATTTATGTAGCGTCCCACGCGCCCCGACAGGCTGGTGCGAAACACCGAATCCAGGCCGATGGCGAGCTTAACCGGAGCGCCAAGCTGATCCAGCTTGGCGACCATGTCGGGCAGGGCGGTCGCGCCCGAGGAATGCCCGACCAGAATAATCGTCTTGATTTGGCCGCTCTTGTATCTGGCGGCAGCTTCGTCCGCGAGCGACGACCATGAGGCGAAATTCGCGACGGTGACCGGGATGCCCTGCGCCCGCAGTTGTGCCGCGATGTCGTCGAGACCCAGTGAAAAGATATTGAGAACGCCGCGGAGCAGATAGACATGCGCGGTCGAAGCTACCGCCTCCGAGTTCTTCGCGGCTCGCGCGGAGCTTGCGCCGATCGGCAGCAGCAGCAAGACCGCGATCGCTACCGCTTGAGCGCGGCGCCACGATGCCCGGCTGAGAAAGGAAGGCCGACCGGTAAATCCGGTGGCGCCGCGATATGGCTTCATTGCTGTCCTCGAGGGATGAGAAATGTTTCGGCCGGACCGTAGCGCCCGCGAGCTTGGAACTGCAACAAGGGCGGGGTGAGTAGCTGCAATTTTGCCACCAAGACGTGGCTCCGCCGCAACACCAATTCGATGGTTTTCGCCAGGCATCCGGAACAGGGCGCAATCGGGCGCCCAACGGCAAACGTGACGCATCTCGCAGAATTGATTTTGCCGGACTGGAACGCGTCTGGGGATCATTGAAGCGCGGCGCGCTCGTCCGGCGTAAATACGCGCGGCACGGAGAGGGGAGCATCGTCAGCGAAGAACGGGTTTGGCCGGCCGAGCCCGCGCAGCCACCAGCCGAGAAGCGTGGGCATGCGCAGCGCCACGAGGCCGAGCGAGCGCGCCGGAGGCGCATTCGGCGGGAGTGGCCCGATGGCGGAGCGCTCGAAGATTCGGCAGAGCGGCGCGCCGAGGGCCTCATCCCGGGAACGGCCATCGGCAGCGTGGTCCATGAACGAATGTATGAGGCCGACAACCGGAAAGCGCGGGCCGGCGGTGTTGGCGATTGGCGTCCGGCAACACTCGGTGTACCAGCGGAAAACCTTTTCGGAGAAGTGCAGGCAGCGCACGGCGTCCGTGCCGCCGGTAAGCTTCACGCGGCCCGCCGGCATATGGAAGATATCAGTCCCGCCCGCTGCATCGAGCACGTCCGGCCGTTCGAGGAAGCGCGCAAACGCCTGGCAATCCCCGCAGTAGCAGACGAAGCGGAAACCGGCATTCGGCGCAGCGTGGTTTGCAACGCCGCGCACGTGACCGCACCGGCAGCGCAGCGGTAAATTGCTTGAGTCTTCAGGCATGATGCCGAAACGCCTAATTCAACAGCTTCGGTAATTTGCAAGGCTTCTCTACTAAAATTGTTCTTACGGTTGCAAGTTGACTGGGCAAAAACGTCCACGTTAACTGGAACCGCGGTCTACGATGGGTTTCGATCTGTTGGAGTACTGATATGTCCGGTCTGAGGAAGCCTCGCGGAGTTTCAGCGATTGCTGCACTCGTTGCATCGATTGCAATGAGCCTTGCAGCGTCATTGCCTGCGCAAGCCCAACAGGGCGTGTTGTTCCAGAACGTCCGCATCTTCGACGGAAAAAGCGGCGCGCTCTCCGCGCCGTCCAATGTCCTGGTCAAGAACAACAAGATCGAGAAGATTTCGGCAGCCGCGATCAATGCCGACGCGCAGGCGATCAACGGCGGTGGGCGGGTGCTGATGCCTGGCCTGATCGATGCGCATTGGCATGCGATGCTGGTAAGGCCGACGCCGGTGACGATCCTCTCGGCCGGCATCGGTTACACCAACCTTTTGGCCGGCGCCGAGGCCACGTCCACGCTGATGCGCGGCTTCACCACCGTGCGCGACATGGGCGGGCCGGCCTTCGCCTTGAAACGCGCCATCGACGAGGGGGTGGTTCCGGGACCGCGCATCTATCCCTCGGGGGCGATGATCACGATTACCAGCGGCCACGGCGACTTCCGCCAGATCACTGACCTGCCGCGGACGATCGGCGGCATGCTCTCCAAGATCGAGCAAATGGGCGGCAGCATGATCGCCGACAGCCCGGACGAGGTTCGCGTGCGCGCGCGCGAGCAGCTCATGCAGGGCGCCACGCAAGTCAAGCTCACCGCGGGCGGCGGCGTGGCGTCACCGTTCAGCCCGCTTGATGTGTCCACGTTCACGGAAGCGGAGCTTCGCGCGGCGGTCGAGGCGGCCGAAAACTGGGGGACTTACGTTGCCACCCACGCCTACACGCCGGTCGCGATCCAGCGGTCGATCGCGGCGGGCGTCAAGTGCATCGAGCACGGGCACCTGATGGACGACGCTTCGGCCCGCCTGATGGCCGAGAAAGGGATCTGGCTGAGCACGCAACCCTTCCTCGATACGTCGGCCGCCAGCGCGCTTGGTCCCTCGGAGCAGGCCAAGATGCAGCAGGTCGTGACCGGCACCGACACCGTCTACGCCCTGGCGAAAAAATACCGGCTCAAGACCGCCTTCGGCACCGACATCCTGTTCTCCAAGGCGCTGGCTGACCGGCAAGGCGCGATGCTGGCCGATCTCACCCGCTGGTACACGCCGGCCGAGGCGCTGATCATGGCGACCTCGACGAATGCCGAATTGCTCAAGCTGTCCGGTCCGCGAAATCCCTATCCCGGCAATCTCGGCGTGGTGGAGGAGGGCGCGTATGCCGACCTGCTGCTGGTCGACGGCAATCCGCTTGACAACATCAGGCTCGTTGCCGAGCCAGACAAGAATTTTCTCGTCATCATGAAGGACGGCAAGATCTACAAGAATACGCTGCCGAAATGACGAGAGAGATAAAATCGTCTGTTTATGAGATGATCGATTGAGATAGCTGGGTCGCCTTTTCGCACGCAAACAGGAAGTTCCCCACGCGGCTGTTGATGGTCTCCAGGTAATCGCCCAAAACTGGTCTTCCATATTGACTCCTATCCCAAGTTGCGTTGGTAATGACGCTTTTTGGGGGTCTGCAATGGGTAGCAGCGGTTCCGGCCGGATCAGTGACTATCCCGGTTCGTCAGGTTCAGGCTCAAGCACGACGGGTGGAGGTGGCGGAAGTGCCGGGGGAGCTGACCGATGTGCTCAGGCTATCGCCGTGGCGCTCGAAGATATTGAGCACTGCGATTTCTACAAGACGGTCGGTACTGTGCCTGCTCGCGGCCAACGACTGCGAATAGCGCACAAGAAGCGTATCGTGGCGGAAACTGACGCAGGCATAACGATCGGGAATCTCCCAACGGCGTACAATTATCTCGCCGGTTGCCTCAAAGATGGCTGGACGTACACCGGCACGGTCACAGCTTCGAATGGTTCTGGGGCCGTCGCCACAGTATCGGCAGACTTTGCACCGTCCTCGCACCCATGACAACGACAACAAGAGTGCCTTTACTTGTCGGCGAAGTCTTCGTTGACTTTACGATCACACCGCCTGGAACAGAAAACAAACTACGTCTTGGCGGCGTTGCCCACGCAGCTCGTGGCTTTTGGGCGTTGGGCCAAACGTTCTGCGCAGCGGTCGTCATACCGAGCTATTTGGAAAAACTGACTCGCGACTACTTCGCGAAGCTTGGATGTGTCGAGCTAGTCGTTCTGGGAGTAGTAACGGGTGCCCCCAACATCACATTGATTTTCGACGCGACCGAAGTGGCTGACCAAGAGTACGACACACCCCTGCGGGACGAAAAAGCCGTCCAACTTAGCGACGTTTCGACTGCTTTGAAGCACGCGGAAGAGGTGCTGATATTTCCAGGCGCATTCAATTTGGCGGACGTGTGCGCGATGCTCCCAGCTACTGCTCGCTTGCACGTCGATGTGGCCTACGACGTCGAAACGCCAAAGACACTCGCCGAAATCAACAGACCGATTGAAACCGTTCTCATCTCAACGTCGTCGTCGCTGTTTGCAAGGTCTAAAGACCAAACCGTGAATGGCGTTGCGACGGCATTTGCGGGTTGCAAGCCGAAGTACGTTATTCTCAAACAGAACCGTGGGGGCACCGAGTTGCTCGATTGCTCAAACGCGTCCCATCACGTTGAGGCTCTTCCCGCGCAACTTGGAACAACAATCAATTCGGTAGGCGTCGGCGACGTCTTCGCGGCCGCATTCCTAACAGTCTTACCAGAAGGCGCGGCTATTGCAGGTTGGCGGGCCACGTACGTTGCCGCGGCCTATTCTCAAACGACCTATCCAGACATTTTCAAGAAGTACGTCGAGCGCGATCAACGTATTTCACTCGACGAGATGACGTCGCTCTGGGGCACATTCCTTCCGTGGAGCGCGCGACCGACCGTGCAAATCTATTTTGCAGCGCCCGACTTTGCGAACGCCGACCGCACAGCCATCGACGAAGCTCTGAAGGCGCTGGCGTATCACAACTTTGCGCCCCGACGACCGGTCGTCGAGAACGGCGAGCTTTCGCCGAATTCGGACGCCGCCACCTTGCGCACCATTTATGAGAAGGATTACGAGCTTCTTAAGAAGTGCGCGCTCGTGTTTGCGGTGCCAACCGAGCGCGACCCCGGAACGCTCGTCGAAATCGGGCTCGCCATAGAGGCGGGCGTTCCCGTTGTTACGTATGACCCCAGCAGAAAGAACAACAACACGATGGTGATCGCTGGCTCTTCATTTTATTCGTCCGACCTCGACGCCTGTCTCAACGCAACCTTTCAACTTCTCAGCCAAAGACAAATGTGAGGCTTGATGGGCGCATTGCTTTTGTGTTCCGGTGGGCTCGATTCCACCACGGTCGGGTACTGGCTGGTTGAAAAGCGCATTCCGTTTCAACCGATATTTTTTGACTACGGGCAGCATTGCGTCGAGGTGGAATGGGAAACGCTTCAGAGCGTGCTGCCAATCTCGGATCTGGTGTCGTCTGTTGTACGGATCGATATTTCCAGCATCTATCAGCACTCCACGTCTAGATTGATCTCTGAACCGAACCTGTGGAAGGAGCACGTCGAGGACGAAGAGCTCTACATTCCTTACCGCACGCTTCTGTTTTTTTCTGTAGGTGCCTGCATCGCTCAAACACGCGGATTCGAAGCTGTCTACTCGGGCTTTATCAACAGCAATCACGCCAAAGAATTGGATTGTTCCGCTACTTTCCTTAACGGTTTAGACTCTCTTTCCCGTAATCTTGGGCCAATCAGATTCGAGTTGCCGTTCCGAGACTGGAGCAAGGCTGACGTCGTCAGGCATGCAAGCGAATTGAAGGTTCCCATTGGTAGAACGTATTCATGTCAGCTCTTCAGCGACACGCCCTGCGGGGCATGTCCCAACTGCGTTGAGCGACTTACCGCGATTGAGTCTGTAAACCATGAGCTTTCCCAAGTCCGAGAGTGACGTTCTGATTGCGCTGAATTCCGCGCGTCTCGTCGTGCAACTGGCCCAAGAGAAGGGCGTAGTTCGCCATAACCCCGCGTACCGCAAGCCTCTGCACCATGTTGGCGCGATCCTAGCGGACGCGGCTCTTCAAGCAGGACTCAATTACAGAACGGTTGTGAAAGTGCGCATCGACAGAATCGTTCGGGACTTTCCTGAAGCGGCAACCCTGTCGGGGATGTTCGAGGCGGTTGCCTCCATTGGAGTCGCGGAGTTCTTGCGGTGGCATCACCACACCAAGGTGTCACGCTTTGTTTACTTGGCGGAGTTGCTTCGTAA
>Ga0081540_1002357_pt1 | contig 15438 bp, 11 predicted proteins | sample TabmetS2T1R1_FD_71024 | JGI IMG/M metagenome (GOLD analysis project Ga0081540, IMG submission 71024) | Tabebuia heterophylla rhizosphere microbial communities from the University of Puerto Rico - S2T1R1 | ecosystem: Host-associated > Plants > Roots > Rhizosphere ... | reverse complement strand
CGGCTGATATTGGCCCGCCGGAGGAATATTTTACGACTCGATTTTCCTTGCGCACAAAACCAGCAGCGACGACAGCAAGAGAACCAGTCGCGATGGCATTTATTGATCCATCGCGCTTAATCACGCTGCCATTGTCTTCTTCCACTTCTCTGCCAGAAATCTCCTCAAATCGCTGGTAGCTATCGTCGATAAAGTACGATTGCCTGCCGTTCTGCGGATAGCCAAGCGGCCGATCATCCCATTGGATCGAAGCTTCCACGTCGATCTCTTTATTCATCCGATTTTTTAATCCAATCGTCCACGTGCCGACCGGCGCGAGTTGTCGCGCAGAATCGTGCAAAGCCGTGGGCAGCAAGGCAATCATGTACCTTCCCCTGTTCGTGGGAGGGCCGATAAATTCGTAGTATACCTTGCAAAGAACCTCTTCATTTGGAGCCCACTCGATAGCGCGCTTGCCTGGTCCAGCCTTTAAAGCGTCGCTTAGCTCCCCGCCGGGTGGCTTCAGTGTGAGCTCCATCCAGCCGTCGTCGGTCCAGGTCTCGTCCCGGGCCGGCAACCAGATTTCCAGATAGCTGCACGTCCTGTCGTCCGGTAACACACGAAACTGCAATTCTTTCTCCTCCCCGCCTTTGTCGTCACTTGCAGGAAGTGAGATCTTGGCGTGCAAGCGGGAAAGACGACTGTTGCCTGACGGCAGCACGACATCGGTTGGCGCCGTTGCCATTCGGCGACGGATACGATCGTCGATTGCAAGCTCGATCGGGTGGGTGCCATCGCGGGGACCAGCCAAAACTCCGGAGCTGAAGTTAATTACCACCGGCAGTTCATCGCACTCGCGTTGTCGCGCGATATCCTGAGCCCTGCGTAGAATGTAATCGACGCCGTCAAGAACATAATATTCCAGGCCGAGGCCTGATGTGTCCGCGACCGTAACCGTCGGCAACTTCACGCAAACAATCGGGCGCTGGTCAAATCCACCGACCGTCGGCGACGAACCCTGATCATAACCGCACGCCAAGTCCATCACATGCGTGCCATGCCCGGCACGCCGTGCTGTGGCCTTATGCGCAGGTTGGCCGAAATCGACAACGCCGGTCATGCTGTAAAACAGGTCTTCGTCCACCTGTCCTCCGCTCATGCAATCGCGAAGCGATTTGTCGATGTCAGCTTTTGTCAGCTCCAGGCCATAGGGAACTTCGCCCTTGGCTCGACCATCCTGAATCCAGGCGTACTCCACCCGGGAATTGCCGGGACCGCTCCGAAAGCGCTGATTCGCAAATGCAATGCCTTCGTCGATGATCCCCATCACGACGGGACTCCCTTTGCGCCGTTCATATTCGCCGACGCTGCGCTGTGGCCCGGGAACAAGCCGGTCTTCGCGCGTGGCGTAACGAGGCAACTTGTGCGCAATTGTGATCCGATGAACAAGTTGGGCAACGGGGGAAGCGCCTTGGAGAAGCTTAAAAGCTTCCTGAGGCATCATCAGCGTAAACTGCCTGTATTCGAGATCAGAGCCGATACCGCCGTCATCAAGCTTGCCAGACGCTTGCTGCAAGCGGTTTTCAAGTTCACTCAGAAATTCTATTTCTGCTTTGCTAAGTTTGGTTGTCTTGCCAAGCCCAGCATACTCTTGCTGCAAGCGCTCGAAAAATTCTCTTTCTGTCTTGTCCGGCCGGAGACTGACGAGAACGCGAACAGCGCATCCGTCATCCTGTTGGTCGAGCACCCAACTGGCAGCATGTCGTACCCAATCAACGTACGCGTCAACGAACTTCGCCGAACCATATCGCCATCGAGACGTCTTTTTCTCTGCCATCATTGCCTCCCGAGGCAGACACGGATGTTCGCCCTACCTGGTGACGGACCACTCGCTCTTTGCTTTTTGCCAGAGCCATTCCAGTGGTCTCGACCGTTCGGGGAGAGGATGAGGGTTCGCGCTAACCGAGGCATACCGCTCGAGCCCGACATTCTCCTTCAAACTAAGCTTTCGCTTGTTTACGTCATAGAAGTTCTGCCAATTGAAATCGGCATTGATACCGCGATCGTCCTCGCGCTTCGGATAGCCCGCCCCATTAAACTCAAAAGAGCGGTAGCCTTGCCGTTTCTCGGCTTGTTTTCCTGCGCAAAGATTCACCAGGTATTCGGCCAGCGTCAGACCCAAGAGGCAGCCGGCGACGCTGTCGATAGGGAAGTGCACGCCGGCCACAGTACGGTTAATCGCAATGCGGGCTGCCTGCCGCATAAGCTGACTCACCCAAACGCTTTGCGATCTTCCCTCTGTGTGGGAGAGGACCGCCAAGAGATGCGCAAACAAGAAGGCTTCCGTTGAGTGGCCGCTGGGCAACGACCCGTGCAGCGGACATGCGATAATGGGCTGTATTTGAGGCGAGTATTCATGTGGCCGGCGGCAGGCCAGCGCATGCTTGATGCGCATTTCCACTGTGTAGGCAAAGCGCAGAGCTGCGTAGATCAGCTCCATCGTCCATTTTGTTCGCTCCGGATGCAAAAACGTGATGGATCCGAAGAAAGCGTGAGGAACGCTCAGCTGTGACACGATCTCTGTTGCACGATCGGGGCGCAGATCAGCGTAGGATTCGACGAGGTCAAGTTGATCCAGAAAGATCGCCGTGGTGGGACGACGGAAGCTTGCAAGGGGGTGACCGCCATCGCTCTGGATGGACATCATGCGATTCTCGCCCTTTCCATCCGCCCGAAATGAGATGCGCGAGATGAGTTCGAAATCGAAAATGCTCGCCCGCTCGCCCGCTCCCAGTCGTGAGAGATTTACTTGTTCGCTGTCATTGTCGTCGTCCTCGAGTGGCAGTGGTGGGAGCACGTACTCTGGACCCTCCGGACGCAACAATCCCCCCACAATTCCATCGCGGTTTGTTATCAACGCATCGATGTAAGGCGGGTTATATCCCGGACCACTAAATACAAATCCGCCGATGACGCCGCCCGCAGCAGCTCCGCTGGCTCCGCTCGCCCCACTGGCTCCGCTCGCCCCACTGGCTCCGCTCGCCCCGCTGGCGCCACTCGCCCCGCTGGCGCCACTTGCTCCACTCGCACCACTTGCTCCACTCGCACCACTCATATTTGCCTCCTATGCTTGGGGTGGAGGATTGCACTGCATGCCGTCACGCGCTGGCCCCCGCCACAGTAGTTATCGTGGAACACCCGCCTGCCGTAATGCCTCGGACCATTCCTGACCAGTCCTGTATCCAGCGCTAGGGGAACGCTTGAGATATCCTGTGATCGTCAATCCGGGCTCCAATCTCATCAATTCGGCCACGCTGTCACGTGCATCCTGTTCGTGTCCAAGCTGCCACTGTGCGATTGCCATGGCTCTCAGTGTCGAAGTGTGACGTCGATTGGCTTTGCGTGAGCGGCGGGCAGATTCGATCGCAAGCTCATATTTGCGAGCTGCCAGATAAGCGGTAGCCGCCAGAGTGTCATAATAGTATCGATGGGGATCGAGAGGAGACAAGCTGATCGCCCGCTGTGTATCAGCGACAGCATCGGCCCCCTCATCCCTGAAAGCATGCAGGGTCCCCTTGAGCAACCAGGCAAGAGAGTTATTCGAATTTGCGCGCACCGCCAGGGCGTAGCGGTCGGCAGCGATGTCAAGCTCCCTCGTCATGTGAGTATGGACCAACCCATTAATTGCGAGAGCAAGAGAGCTATCCGGATCTGTGTCGAGCGCACGCCTTGTGCAGTCGAGGGCACAACGCCGGTCCTTGGTCGAATCTTCGGTCCATCCTTGCTGGACCCGCAAGACATACCAATGGGCCATCCAGGACTGAGGAACTGCATGACGTGGTGCGCGGTCGATAACTGCCTGCAGCAGGCGTCGGGCTTCCATGAAGTCGGCGGCTGACATTCGATGCATCAACGTAATGCCGCTCATCAGGAGCGTGTAGCTCTCCAGGGTTGGCAGTGCGTTGGCGCGCGCTCGCTGCAATTCGCACGATTGAATTGTGTTCGTCACCTTGGAGAAGATCCGGCCGATCAGCTCCTGTTGCCCACCCAGAATATCTTGAATGCTGCCGGCCACTTGGCCAGCCCATACCACTCGCTGAGACCTGACCTCCGCCAATTCCAAGTTTAGCGTCAGACTATCTTCGTCGGCACGATACGTTCCTGAGAGCGCATAGTTCGCACGGAGATGCTGACCGATATCTTCCAGGTTAAACTGACGGCCTCGAAATGCTGTGGTCGAGAGGCGCGAGAGCACGGCAATGTCCGGGGATCGGGAAAACGCCCTGATGATTTCCTCGACCAGCACCTCGCTCAGAATATCCTCGTTGGCTGTTTGGGCGCGAGGTGCGAAGGGAATAATCGCAATCGACGGCCGTAACACACCCAGTAACGCTGCGCATTTGACTATTGGCATCGGGCCGGCGGGACCGATCCGGTAAGCGCGAACGGGTTGTCGGATATGCTTGACATGACATTCGCCAAGGTCTTCGATCTCGGCGTCCAGCGTTGGGGTCAACAGGTCGCGAGCCTGGGCCGAGATGACTATCTCGTTTGGTCCGGCGAGGGTCGCCAATCGAGCTGCCAGGTTGACACCACGCCCATACACATCGTGATGATCGGCAATCACATCGCCGAACTCCATCCCCATTCGCAGAAACATCTGTTCGTCCGCAGGCAACCCGGGGCCTGCCTGAGCACTTTCCTTCTGGATTGCGATCGCCGCTGAGGCCGCGGACCGGACGTCGCCGAATTCGAGCAGCATCCCGTCGCCAAGGCTCTTGACGAGGCGGCCACCAGAGCCAGGAAGCACGTGCGTCATCACCCGATCGACAAGGTTCAGCCAGCGACGGACGACACCTTCTTCGTCTTGCCCTATCAAACGCACCGAATCGACCATGTCCACGAACAAAATCGCGCGCGGACGCCGCTGAACATGCCGGAGTGACGAGTCAGCGGCATACGATATCGGCAATTGGGGCGCAGCTTCCCGTTTCATGACAGGACAGCCCCAACATGGAGCGTTGCACAAATCTCGGATCTTGAACGCATAGTCAGCCTCCAGGTCGAAGCACCAAGCGGCGTTCTCGTCGTCGAGTTACGTTCGATGGCTCACCGGAGCACTTGTAGTATTTGTATAGGTCACGACAATTTTTCGTATTGTTGCCGAACTGCCTGCTCAACAAGGGCATCGGCCGTTTCATTCCAGGACCGCGCACCACATCGATTGCAAATATCTAGCGGGACCAAAACCTCACAATGAATATCGCCTCTATCCGTCGACTGATGCACGGTGAGGCGTTCGTCAGTACGAACTAACGACCCCCTTCTGCAGAACGGACATACCGCTGCGGACGCACAATCTGGCATTCCTTGCTCAGCTCTATCAAACTCAGCCGGATGCTAGATCCTATTAGCCAGAATGAATGTGAATGAGGTCACATTTCGCAAAGGATGATTTTGATGGCGCGGGTCGCCGCGGCACAGCCCAGCGCCATCCGAATGATATCCCGGTTTCTTCTTCTCGACCTTTAGCCGACTTTTGCGGAGTACTCCGCGTCGGTCACATGCTCCATCCAGGTGACATAGCTGCCGTCGGCCGCTTCTTGCATGGCAATATGAGTCATGGCGTTGGTCGGCGAAGCACCATGCCAGTGCTTTTCCCCGGGCGGAATCCAGACGACGTCGCCGGGCCGGATTTCCCTGACAGGGCCGCCCTTGGCCTGCACGCGGCCAACGCCTGAAATCACGTACAGCGTCTGCCCCAGGGGATGCGTATGCCACGCGGTGCGCGCGCCCGGCTCGAACGAGACGCGCGTCGAAGCCAGCCGTGCCGGCGCCTCGGTCTGGATGATCGGATCCTGCAGCACCGTGCCGGTGAAATAGTCAGACGGCGCCCGGCGTGTCGGCCGGGAGCCAGCAAGATGGATTTCCATGGCGTTGCCTCTGCTTGCTGATGTTATTTCTTGGTGGCGGCGTAACGCGCCTTGGTCTCGGCGTTCATCGGATAGAGGCCCGGCAATGCCGCGCCGTTATTCACCTCGTTGACGATCCAGGCTTCCATCCGCTCCTGCTCCGGCCCCTCGGCCAGCACTTGATCGAGCAGCGCCTGCGGGATCAGCACCGCGCCATCCTGGTCGGCAACCACGATGTCGTTCGGAAATACCGCAACTCCGCCGCAGCCGATCGGCTCGCCCCAGCCGACGAAGGTCAGCCCGGCCACCGAAGGCGGCGCCGCGAAGCCATCGCACCAGACCGGAAGGTTGGTGCCGAGCACGCCCTCGACGTCGCGCACCACGCCGTCGGTGATCAGCGCGGCGACCCCGCGCTTGACCATGCGCGCGCAGAGAATGTCGCCGAAGATGCCGGCGTCGGCGACACCCATGGCGTCGACCACGGCGATGCAGCCCTTCGGCATGGCCTCAATCGCGGTACGGGTCGAAATCGGCGACGACCAGGACTCGGGCGTGGCCAGATCCTCGCGCGCGGGCACGAAGCGCAGCGTAAAGGCCGGACCGACCAGCCGCGGCTGCCCGGGCCGCAGCGGCTTGGTGCCGCGCATCCAGACGTTTCGCAGGCCCTTCTTGAGCAGGACGGTGGTGATGGTGGCGGTGGACACGCCGGACAGGGTTGCGATGGCTTCGGGGGTCAGGGACATCTGGTCTGCAGGCTCCGGAGAGATGGATGAAAGGTAGCGCATCTTGCGAGGCCCGGGCATCGCGTCAAGGGCTCGTGGCGAGAAGCGCGATCACAAGATTTTATCATCGGTGTGCAGATTAATTTATTGAACTTACAGGCTGATTTCGCGCGAAGCGAATTCCACTCGCGCCCAAAACACGCTACAGGTTGAGGTTAGCACAGAAGCTGCGAGACCGTTCAGGGCCATGGCCGCGACGCTACCCCCGCCCCGCCTTTTGCCGAGTGGCGACAGCGCCATCACGGTGGAATTCAGCCGCAACATTGACGATGCCGCCAACCGGCGGGTGCTGGCGCTTGACCGCGAACTGGCTGCAGAACCGATCGCGGGCGTCACCGAGACTGTGCCGACCTATCGCTCGCTGCTGGTGCATTACGATCCCGTCCTGATCGACTTCGAAAAACTCGGCGAGAAGATTCTCGCGCTGGCGCAACGTCCTGTTCCGGCGGCAACTGCAACGCGGCGCTGGCGCATCCCGGTTGTCTATGGCGGCGAACATGGCATCGACCTCGAGGACGTCGCAAAAACCCTCAACACCACGCCCGACGAGATCGTGGCGCGGCATGTCGCCGGCGACTACCGGGTCGCCATGATCGGCTTTACGCCCGGCTGGTCCTATCTCAGCGGGCTCGAAAAATTCCTGCACATGCCGCGGCGGCAGAATCCGCGCCTGCTGACGCCGGCCGGGACCATCTCGATCGGCGGGGTACAGACCGGCGTGCAGTGCCTCGCCGGCCCGAGCGGCTGGCACCTTCTGGGCCGGACGGCGGTCCGCACCTACCAGCTTCACCGCGATCCGACCTTCCTGCTGGAGCCCGGCGACAACGTCACCTTTGCAGCCGTCGATGCCAAGACGTTCGCGGAGCAGGACCGCGCCGCCGAGGCCGGCGAATTCATTGCCGAGCAGATCGCCTCATGAGCAAGCTCGTCATCGCCTCGATCGGCCCGGCAAGTTCGGTACAGGACGGCGGACGTCCCGGCGCCCAGCGTTACGGCCTGGTGCCGAGCGGCGCGATGGATCGGCTGGCGCTGGCAGCCGCGAACATTCTGGTCGGCAATGAACCGTTCACGGCGGCGGTCGAGGTCGGTCCGTTCGGAGCCAAGTTTACCGCGCGCGGCGGTGCTGTGCGCGTGGCGCTGGCGGGCGCTCCGCGCAACGCCGATATTGCCGGTCGCGCTGTGGCACCGGATACGTCCGCAACGCTGGCTGACGGCGAGACCCTGACGCTCGGCTTTGCCCGCGGCGGCTCGTTCAGCTATCTCGCGATCGAAGGCGGTATTGCCGGCGAGCCGATGTTCGGCAGCCTTGCCGTCAACGCACGCGCCGGCCTCGGCAGCCCCTATCCGCGTCCGCTGCAGGCTGGCGACGAGTTGCAGACGAAGGCCGCAAGCGGCTCGCCGGAAAGGCGGATCGAATTGCCCGCCGCAGCCGACGCCCCGGTCCGCGTGGTCTGGGGTCCGCAGGATGACGAATTTTCCGATGAGACCAGGAAGCTGTTTGTCGACAGCGAATGGAAGATATCGGCGACCAGCGACCGCATGGGCTATCGGCTCGAAGGCCCCGTGCTGAAGCATCTCCACGGCCACAACATCGTTTCCGACGGCACCGTCAACGGCAGCCTGCAAGTGCCCGGCATGGGCCAGCCGATCGTGTTGATGCCCGACCGCGGCACCAGCGGCGGCTATCCCAAAATCGCAACCGTGATTTCCGCCGATCTCGGTCGGCTCGCCCAGACCCCCGCCGGCCGTGCCTTTCGCTTTCGGGCCGTCAGCATGGCGGAAGCGCAGGCCGAGGCGCGGAAATTTGCAGAGTTGCTGCGCACCCTGCCCGACCGGCTGCGCGCCATCGAAAATATTGATCTCAACATCGACGCGCTGCACGATGCCAATGTCGCCGGCCACGCCGTCAACGCGGTCGACGCCGGAACCTGGCACGCCGTAGCCGACGCAGCGGGACCGGACTGACGCTTACGAAATCCACCACGAGAAGCGGATCAACATCATGACAACCATCGACCTCAATTGCGATCTCGGCGAAGGATTTGGCGCGTGGGAAATGGGCAATGACGCCGCGATGATCGAGCTTGCGACGTCGGTGAATGTCGCCTGCGGCTTTCATGCCGGCGACGCCGACATCATGCGCCACACCGTTGAGCTCGCGAAAGCGCGCGGGGTCAGCGTCGGCGCCCACCCCGGCTATCGCGACCTGCACGGCTTCGGCCGGCGGCCGATCCCGGGCTTGAAATCTTCGGAGATCGAGAATCTCATCGCCTATCAGATCGGCGCATTGCAGGCGATTGCGACCGCGGCCGGGCACAAGGTCACCCACGTCAAGGCACACGGCGCACTCTCCAACGTCGCCTGCGAGGACGACATGACCGCAAAGGCCATCGCCAATGGCATCAAGGCGGTCGACCCCAACCTGATCTTCGTGGTGCTCGCCAATTCAAAACTGGTGCAGGCGGGCGAAGCCGCCAATTTGCCGATGGTGCACGAGGTCTTCGCCGACCGTGCCTATGAGGACAATGGTTCGCTGGTGTCGCGCAAGAAGCCGGGCGCCGTGCTGCACGATGCGAAGGAAATCGCCGACCGCGTGGTGCGGATGGTGCAGGACGGCGCGGTGGTGTCGGTCACCGGCAAGGTGATCAAGATGCGCACCGACACCGTCTGCATTCACGGCGACACGCCGGGCGCGGTCGAGATTGGCCGTGGAGTCAGGCAGGCGCTGAAGAATGCTGGGATCGACGTCGCGCCGTTCAACGCGAACCAACGCGTGAATACATAAGTCCAAAGGCACGTTCGGAAATCGGCTTCGGCGCTTTACGGACTCATCCTGGAATCGCGCAAGATGCGATTAGTCGCCGATAAGCGACATGTCGCGGCGCACCAGTCCTCCAATAACGTGTTGGCGCAACCAAAGGGGGAAGGTATCATTATCTGCTCCCTTGGACTAGCCGGCTTCCTTGGAGGGTTGAATGGTCTCCGTGTATCTCCGCCGACTGGTATCGGCGACACCGGTCTGTGCACTCATTCTTTTAACAAGCGCTGCGCAAGCCCAGCAGGCAATCGGTGCGATAACGCTATTCAACAATGTCAGGATTTTCGACGGCAGGGGCACGTCGTTGTCCGAACCAACCAACGTACTGGTTCGAGGCAACCTGATCGAAACAATTTCCCGGACGCCGATTGCGGTCGATCGAAGCGCGACCACCACGATCATCGATGGTGGCGGCCGCACGCTGATGCCCGGCCTGATCGACAATCATTGGCACGCGATGCTGACGCGCACGACCCCGGCACAGGCGTTCGGTGACGTCGGTTTCAACAATCTCATGGCTGGCGACGAAGCGACGGACACTCTGATGCGCGGCTTCACCACCGTTCGCGATGTGGGGGGCCCGGTGTTCGGTCTCAAGCGCGCCATCGATGAGGGCATCGTCAAGGGACCGCGCATCTATCCGTCCGGCGCCATGATCACGATCACCAGCGGGCATGGGGACTTCCGTCAGTTGACCGATCTGCCGCGAACGATTGGCGGCATGCTCACCCGCATGGAGCAGGTCGGCGGCGCCATCGTTGCGGACAGCCCCGACGAGGTGCGCGTGCGCGCACGCGAACAGCTCATGCAGGGCGCCTCACAAGTCAAGTTGACGGCGGGCGGCGGAGTGTCGTCACCCTTCAGTCCGATCGACGTGACCACCTTCACCGAGCCCGAACTGCGCGCCGCGGTCGAAGCGGCCGAGAATTGGGGCACGTACGTCGCCGCGCATGCCTTCACGTCGGCTGCGATCCGGGGGGCCATTGCGGCTGGCGTGAAGTGTATCGAACACGGCTTCCTGATGGACGAAGCAACCGCCAAACTGATCGCCGAGAAGGGCGTTTGGCTGAGCTTGCAGCCGCTCCCCGAAGACTTGAGGCTGGGCTTTCCGGTGGGCTCCGTCCAGCGAGCCAAGGCGGAAGAAGTCTGGCCCGGCATAGCCAGGTCCTACGAGTTCGCGAAGAAGTACAAGATCAAGACGGCGTGGGGCACCGACGTGCTGTTCTCCCGCGAACTGGCGCAGCAACAAGGGGCAATTCTGGCCTCGCTTTCCCGCTGGTACACTCCCGCCGAAGCGCTGGTCATGGCGACATCGACAAACGCCGAACTGCTGGCGCTGTCCGGAAAGCGCAATCCCTATCCGGGAAAACTCGGCGTGGTGGAACAGGGCGCGCTCGCGGATTTGCTGCTTGTCGACGGAAATCCGTTGGACAACATCAACCTGATTGCCGACCCCGCCAACAACTTCAAGATCATCATGAAGGACGGCAAGATCTATAAAAACACGCTGACCAAGTGATGGCCTGTTGGGTCGAACCTGCGCCTGAGGTCAATTTCAGAACGGATGAACCGAGAGCGTGCCGAACACGATGGCGGCAATGAGCGCGAACGCGCTGTAGAGCGCGGCGGTGTGCAACCCGGTGCCGGAACGGCGGGACACCGAGCGTGCGTAAAGGTGCAGGCGGGCTTCCGCCGATAGTTCGCGCATGGTCGATCTCCAACGCAGCATGGGCTGCATATGGAATATCGATCGCGCTCCGATGCAATATGCCCGCCGAAATAGCGATGCGGGCGCTCCGGCGGACTCTATTTCGAGGGGAAAATTCTCCCCGCCCCGATCAGGGCGAGAATTTTATTCGGACCGATTTGAGCTGATTGGAACCCGGATTGGTAAACGTCCTGCCGGAACCGGCCTTTTCGAGCTGTCCGGGGACGCCTCAGCCGACCGGGCTAGGGCTTCCAGCGCCCGATCTTGAAGGCCGCCAGATGTCCGGCAATGTCCGCCGGATCAAATGCGGGTCCGGCAAAGGCGCCGATGGCTTCCGAAGCGTCTGGAGCCTTGCCCTGGCGTCCCATGGCGGCGTCATAGAGATCCGGCCTGAAGACCCCCATGGCGGTCCTGAGCGCCTCCGGCCGCATCGCCGTCTGGTCCCATCGTACCATCTGGGCATAGAGCCAGGCGGCCTGCGCGGGATCGGGCCGGCCGGCGCCTTCGCGCCCGACCAGCAGATAGCGGCCGCTCTCGCGCCGCTGGCCGTCGGGTGAAATCTTCAGCCGGCCGTCGAGGGTGCGCTGGATCACCTCGGCGCCGACGCCGATCCGGTCGGGCCGCGCCAGGACATGGGCGGTCTCGGCGCGGTTTCCGGGGTCCTCGATATAGTCGGCGGCGTGGGAAGTCGCCCGGATCAGGGCAGCCAGCACGTCCTGCTTCTTTTCCGCCCAGGCTTGCCTGACCGCGAGAACCTTTTCGGCCGCGCGCACCAGGATGTCCGAGACGAAGTGCAGGATGTGGCCGACGCCGAGATCGACTGCGACCGAGTTCCAGGGCGCGCCGACGCAGAACGCATCGACATGGCCATTGGCGAGGCTGTCCACCATGTAGGGCGGCGGCAGTACCACCAGGCGAACGTCCTCGTCGGGATCGACCCCGCCTGCCGCCATCCAGAACCGGAGCTGGTAATTGTGGGTGGAGAACGGGAACGTCATACCGAAGGTCAGCGGCTCCGCGCCGCTTTTGCGCCTGATAGCAACGACGCGGGCAAGCGCCAGCGCGGTCGCCATGGGATCGAGCGCGTCGCCTTCGAGCTCGCTCATGATGGCGGCATGCAGCGCCGGCGACACCGTGATCGCATTGCCGTTAAGGCCGAGATTGAACGGCGCCACGATCGGCACCTTGACGTGGCCGAGCCCGAGGCTCGAGGCGATCGCCACCGGCGCCAGCAGATGCGCTGCGTCGAGCAGGCCGATATTGAGCTTGTCGCGGACATTGGACCACGACACTTCCCGCACCAGCGTGACATCGAGCCCTTCGGCGGCGGTAAAGCCCTTGTCGACGGCGATGATCAGCGCGGCGGCGTCGACCAGCGGAATAAAACCGATACGCAGTGGTGTCGTCATTTCAGCAGCTCCGATGCGGTCAGGATCGACTGCGCGATCTCGCCGATTTTCTTTTTCTCGCGCATCGCCGTGGAGCGCAGCAGGACGTATGCCTCATCCTCGGTGAGGCCCTTCATCTTCATCAGGATCCCCTTGGCACGGTCGATCACCTTGCGCTCTTCAAGCGCGGACTTGGTTCGGTCGAGTTCGTCCTGCAGCTTCGAGAAGGCGTTGAAGCGGGAAATGCAGAGATCGAGGATCGGCTTGATCCGCTCCTTCTTGAGGCCGTCGACGATATAGGCGGAAACGCCAGCGTCGACGGAGGCCTGGATCGAGGCCGCATCGCTCTGGTCGACGAACATGGCGATCGGCCGCCGCACCGCGCGGCTGACCTGGAACATCTGTTCCAGGACGTCGCGGCTGGGGTTCTCCAGATCGATCAGGATGACATCAGGGTCGAGCGCATAGATCCGGGCCAAAAGGCTCTGCATCTCGCTGATATGCACGACGCCGGTAAAACCCGCCTCCCGCAACCCCTCTTCCAGGATTGCGGCCCGGATCGGGCTTTCGTCGACAATGACGATTTTCGGCGAAGACTCAGCGCTCATCGGTCAACTCTTAACCCGGCAAGGCTTCTTAACCTAGCGAGGCTTCCATAGCACGTCAGAAGTCCCCGCAAAGCCTTGTAATTGTGGGCAATTGGGACTAGTTCGTGCTCATCAATCAGGCAGATTCAGATATGCAACAGGCCGCTAGCCCAAAGTCAGCTTTGGTTCGCTTAGGTGCCCCTGAGACAAGAATGTAAACTTTCTGAGCCGCCCACCCCAAAGAAAAATGCCGCCCGAAGGCGGCTGTCATCTGGACGATCAACTCGTCAATTGGGGCGGCATCTTGGATGCAAAGCAGAACTCAGGCCCTCAATCCGAGCCTTACCGGTCGTGGACCCGAAGCAGAAATTCGATAGCGGAGCCAACTCAGCCACATCTACCAGCACCAAGTAGCGATTGGGGTGCAATTTGCCACGGTCCTCTAAAATGTTTGGTAAGGACTCCATTTCTCACACGAATACTTCGTCTCTAATCCCCTAGATTCATTTGTGACTGTCAATACGCCTGTTACGCGGGAAAGCGACCAACGAAAGGTTTCATGCGTATCCGCATGGAGATAGGATGATTGCACCGTCTCGGCGTCACTTTTCACGGGACCAACTACCAAATCATAATGGTATTCATGGGTGTCGGAAAACCCGAAATTGATGTGATCTATTCCAGGGCGAGCGTCTTCTTTTGTCTCCAATGGAGCGATTTTTGAGCAGGAAGCAAACTGAACGTATCCCAAAGGAAATCTTGTCGTTTCTGCGAACGCCTGAGAGAAGTCTGAAGTGGCCAGCAGGAGTATCCCTACGAATTTGTAGCCGTTAGACATTGGTACAGCGCTCCAGATTCACTCCCCCATATGGGGCAGGTGGTTCTACGTCAAACATTGCTGCGACGATAGTTGGCAACTGGCCCATCGCGTTGGCTGGCTGATATCCGCTCTTGTGCAGCTTGCGGGTGTTAGGCAGACATTCCGCCAGCATGGCAGGTGGCGCATCCCTCATCGCTTCGGTGAGTTCGATCGGAACCAGCTTTCAGCCCATCAGAAACTTATCAATCGTTCCATGCTCTCGTGCGTAGTGGTTGAATTTTTCTATCGGATCAATTAGTTGGATCGCATATCCGAACAATTCAGATGCAGGTTCCAGGCGATTACATGGAAAGAGCGCCGCGTATATCATTCACGTCACTCGGTTGCCCCAAGGCGCTGGTGGATTCCGAGCGCATTATCACGCGGCTACGCGCCGAGGGCTACGAGCTGGCCCGCAAGCATGACGGCGCCGACATCGTCATCGTCAATACCTGCGGGTTCCTCGACAGCGCCAAGCAGGAATCCCTCGGGGCCATCGGCGAGGCCATGGCCGAGAACGGCAAGGTCATCGTCACCGGCTGCATGGGCGCCGAACCCGAGCAGATCGAGGCGGCCTATCCCGGCGTATTGTCGATTACGGGGCCGCAGCAATATGAGAGCGTGCTGGAGGCCGTGCACCGTGCGTTGCCGCCGGTCCACAACCCGCACCTGGATCTGGTGCCGCCGCAGGGCGTCAAGCTGACGCCGCGGCACTACGCCTATTTGAAGATTTCCGAAGGCTGCAACAACCGCTGCAGCTTCTGCATCATTCCAAAGCTGCGTGGCGATCTGGTATCGCGCCCGGCCAACGACGTGCTGCGCGAAGCGGAAAGACTTGTGTCCGCCGGCGTCAAGGAACTGCTTGTCATCTCGCAGGACACCTCGGCCTATGGCGTTGACGTGAAGTACGCGGAAAGTCCGTGGAAGGATCGCCAGGTCCGTGCCAAATTCTTCGACCTCGCCAAGGAACTCGGCGAACTCGGCGCGTGGGTACGGCTGCAATATGTCTACCCCTACCCGCATGTCGACGAAGTCATCGGGCTGATGAACGAGGGCAAGGTCCTGCCCTATCTCGACATTCCCTTCCAGCACGCAAGCCCGGAAGTTCTGAAAGCCATGAAGCGCCCTGCCGCGCAGGAAAAGACGCTGGCGCGGATCAAGAAGTGGCGCGAGGAGTGTCCCGACCTGACGCTGCGCTCGACCTTCATCGTCGGCTTTCCCGGTGAGACCGATTCCGACTTCGCCTATCTGCTCGACTGGCTCGAAGAGGCCGAGATCGACCGGCTCGGCTGCTTCAAATACGAGCCGGTGGCGGGCGCCGCTTCCAACGCGATCGGCAATTCCGTGCCCGATGAGATCAAGCAGGAGCGCTGGAACGCGCTGATGGCCCGGCAGCAGAAAATCT